>OLQB01001692.1_pt1 | contig 15402 bp, 20 predicted proteins | sample 1672681 | NCBI WGS metagenome assembly OLQB01 (sample SAMEA3136713, study PRJEB25190) | human gut metagenome | reverse complement strand
TCTGCTGAGCATTGTAGTGGCAGTGCTTGTGACCGTGCTCATGTACATTTATCTGACATACAGCAAGCATGGCTATGAGATTGAGGTCGTCGGCGAGAGTGAGCGGACAGCACGCTACGTCGGCATTAAGGTCGAAAAGGTCATCGTCCGGACGATGCTGCTCTCCGGCGCGATATGCGGCATCGCGGGTCTTCTTCTCGTCGGCGGCACCGACCACACCATATCCACGACGATCGCGGGCGGCCGCGGCTTCACGGCGGTCATGGTATCGTGGCTTGCAAAGTTCAACCCCATATTTATGATCCTCACAAGCTTCCTGCTCGTTTTCCTCGACCGCGGCGCTGGAGAGATCTCCACGACCTTCGGTCTTAACCATTCCTTTGCCGATATCCTCACCGGTATCATCCTTTTCTTCATCATCGGAAGCGAATTTTTCATCACCTACAAGATAAGCTTCCGCCGCAGCGCGAAAAACGCGGAAAAAGAAGGAGGAACGGCCAATGTTTGATTTTGTTTCTTTCATTCCGAGAGCCATCATGCAGGGCATCCCGCTGCTCTTCGGCAGCACCGGCGAGACCCTGACAGAGAAATCCGGCAACCTGAACCTCGGCATCCCCGGCGTCATGTACGTCGGTGGCATCAGCGGCGTTATCGGCGCGTTCCTGTATGAACAGGCCGCCGCGGGCAGCATGAACGGCTTCCTCGCCATCATGATCCCGCTGCTCTCCTCGCTCTTCGGCTCGCTCATCATGGGGCTTATCTACTGCTTTCTGACTGTTACGCTGCGCGCCAACCAGAACGTCACCGGCCTTGCGCTGACGACTTTCGGCGTCGGCTTCGGCAACTTCTTCGGCGGCTCGCTGATAAAGCTCACCGGCAGCGAGGTTCCGTCCATCTCCCTCTCCGCCACCAGCAGCTATTACAGCCGCGCCCTGCCCTTTGCCGATAAGCTCGGCTGGTTCGGCAAGATATTCCTGTCCTACGGTTTTCTGGCCTACCTCGCGGTGATAATCGCCGTCGTCGCGGCCTATGTTCTCAAGCGCACCCGCATCGGCCTCCAGCTCCGCGCCGTCGGCGAAAGCCCGAACACCGCGGACGCTGCCGGTATCAACGTCAATAAGTACAAGTACGTAGCGACTTGCGTGGGCAGCATGATAGCCGGTCTCGGCGGTCTGTACTACGTTATGGACTATGCCTGCGGCGTCTGGTCGAACGATGCGTTCGGCGACCGCGGCTGGCTCGCCATCGCGCTGGTCATCTTCACGATCTGGCGTCCGAACGTCGGCATCATCTCCTCGTTCCTGTTCGGCGGCCTGTATATCCTGTACATCTTCATCCCCAGCGGCATGAATTTCGCAATAAAAGAGCTGTATAAGATGCTGCCGTACATCGTCACGATAATCGTCCTCGTCATCACCAGCATGCGCAACAAGCGTGAGAACCAGCCCCCCGCCTCCCTTGGTCTGGCATACTTCCGAGAAGAACGGTAAATACAACGAGTCAAGCGCCGTGAATTTCACGGCGCTTGATCATTATTAAAAAGCTCCCGATGAAATCGGGAGCTTTTGGTTTATCATATTCCTATTGGAATCAGAGCTGCTTCTGAGCGTTGATCTTGACGCCGGGGCCCATGGTGGAAGCGGTGACGCAGGACTTGATGTACTGGCCCTTTGCTGCCGCGGGCTTTGCCTTGTTGATAGCGCCGATGAGAGCAACATAGTTCTCATAGAGCTTGTCAGCGCCGAAGCTGACCTTGCCGATGGGGCAGTGGATGATGTTGGTCTTGTCCAGACGGTACTCGACCTTACCGGCTTTGATCTCCTTGACGGCAGCGGCCACATTGGGGGTCACGGTGCCGGCCTTGGGGGAGGGCATCAAGCCCTTGGGGCCCAGAACCTTACCGAGACGGCCGACAATGCCCATCATGTCGGGGGAAGCGACGACCACGTCAAACTCGAACCAGTTTTCCTTGGTGATCTTCTCCACCAAATCCATGCCGCCGACATAGTCAGCGCCGGCTTCCTTGGCTTCCTCAGCCTTGGCGTCCTTGGCGAAGACCAGAACACGGCGGGTCTTACCGGTGCCGTTGGGCAGAACCACGGCGCCGCGAACCTGCTGGTCGGCGTGACGGGAGTCAACGCCCAGCTTGATGTGCAGCTCAACGGTCTCGTCGAACTTGGCGGAAGCACCCTTCACGACCAGATCCAGGGCTTCGGTGGGATCATACTGAACAGAGCGGTCGATCAGTTTGGCGCTCTGCTGATACTTTTTACCTCTAAACAATGTAATTATCCTCCTTATAGTGGTGATGCGGAAAAATCCTCCCACATTTCCGGGTCAGACTGCCCGGACAAGCAAATATCAATCGACGACGGTAACGCCCATGGAGCGGCAGGTACCGGCAACCTGGCTTTCGGCAGCCTCAAGAGTGGGGCAGTTCAGGTCAGGCATCTTGGTCTTGGCGATCTCGGCGATCTGCGCCTTGGTAATCGTGCCAACCTTGGTCTTGTTGGGAACGCCGGAACCCTTCTCCAGACCGATGGCCTTCATGATCAGCATGGGGGTCGGAGGAGTTTTGGTGATAAAGGTAAAGCTGCGGTCAGCGTAAACAGTGATGACGACGGGAATCTTGTAGCCCTCCATATCCTTGGTGCGGGCGTTGAATTCCTTGATGAAAGCGGCGATGTTGACGCCGTGCTGACCCAGAGCGGGGCCGACAGGGGGGGATGCGGTCGCCTTAGCGGCGTTGATCTGCAGTTTGATAATGCCAGTGACTTTCTGTGCCATAATAAGCACCTCCTGAATAAAATGTGGTAGTATGCGCTTGGGCGCATTTTTTGCGGGGCGCGTTCGCCCCTCCCACGTTCCGATCGAGAAATCGATCCGATGCGTTTACTGGGAAACGACCTCCACCTGGTCAAGCTCAAACTCAACGGAGGTCTCGCGGCCGAACATGGACACGACCACGTTCACCGCGTTGTTGTCAACGTCCACACTCTCAACCGTGCCGGTGAAGGAGGACAGGGGGCCGTCCAGGATCCGGACGGTATCGCCGACTGCGTAGTTCACGATAATCTCCTTCTTTTCCACGCCCATGGCGTAGACCTCTTCTTCGGTCAGAGGGGTGGGGTCGTTGCTGGAAGTGCCCACGAAGCCTGTTACTCCGCGGACGTTCCGGATGACATGCCAAGTGTCGTCACTGTAAACCATCTTCACCAGCACGTAGCCGGGGAAGACTTTGCGGTCATAGGTCTTGCTGGCGCCGGACTCGGTGATCTCGGTGACGGTCTCCAGAGGAATGGAGACGGCGAGGATCTGATCCTGCAGCGAGCGGGACTCCACGGTCTTCTCGATGGTGGCCTTTACAGTGTTTTCATAACCGGAATAGGTATGCACAACATACCATTTTGCAGTCTCTGCCATAACTTCGTACCTTAGTGGAACAGTCCAATCAGGGCGTCAATGCCGACCTGGGCAACGAAGTCGAACAGCCAGATGAACACGCCGACTGCCACGACGCAGCAGGCGACGATGGCGGTGTTCTTCAGCACCTGCTGGGGGGTGGGCCAAACGACCTTCTTCAGCTCGCTGCGCAGCTCGCGGAAGTACTTCTTGACCTTGCCCCAGGTTCTTTTGAACCAGTTTTCCTTTTTGACTTCAGCCATGATTCGGGCCTCCTTACTTGGTCTCGTTGTGAACGGTGTGCTTCTTGCAGAATCTGCAATACTTCTTCATCTCGAGACGGTCAGGGTCGTTCTTCTTGTTCTTCATGGTGTTGTAGTTTCTCTGCTTGCACTCAGAGCATCTCAAAGTGACTTTTACGCGCATAACGGCACCTCCTTAAATACTGCCTCCCTGTATCACCCCGCCCAGAGAAAATTTAGGAAACGGTCAACTACAAATTACCGCCCGGGGCTGAAAAAGGCGCACAAAAAAAGCCCTTTTTCACAGGTAAGGACATTCTATCATGGGGGGAGGGCAAAGTCAACTATTTTTTCTTCCATTTTTGGGGAAATTGTAGTATGATAGAGGCAAAACAGTCAGGAGGAAATGAAAAATGAAAATTATGGGAATTGACTACGGCGACGCCCGCACCGGCGTTGCGATTTCCGATCTGCTATGTACGCTGGTCGGCTCTGCTACGGTGGTGCCCAGCCGCAATACGGAGAAGGCCATCGCTGACATCGTCCGTCTGGCACAGGAAAATCAGGTGGGGGAGATCGTGGTCGGCTTGCCCAAGAACATGGATGGCACTGAGGGCGTCCGGGCGGAGCTGTGTCGGGAATTTGCGGACAAGCTCGCTCAGGCCACCGGCCTGCCCGTGAGCATGTGGGACGAGCGCCGAACCACGGTGGAAGCCCACAATATCCTGTCCCAGCACAATTATCACGGGAAAAAGCGGAAGGACACGGTGGACGCCGTGGCGGCGTCGCTGATTCTGGAGGGGTATCTGGCGTATAAAAAGCGGAACGGATAATCTAGGTTTTTGGCCGGTAGCACAGTTCCCGGATTCCCGTCGCAAGGAGCAGAACGCCGAACAGTTTTTTGAGGATGTCCAAGTCCATCCGGGTGCTGATGAGGGAAAAGACCGCCGCGGCGGCACATCCGGTAAAAATGGCGGGCAGGACTTTTCTGAGCGTTACCGCCCCCTGCTTCCAGCGGAGATAACAGGCAATCATGGCGGAGGGCAGGAAAAACAGCAGATTGATACCCCGTGCGGCGGTCTGGGGCATTTCCAGCACCAGCGTCAGCCACAGGATCAGCAGACTTCCGCCGCCGACCCCCAATCCGGTGAGAAATCCCAGCACGGTGCCGACGATCAGCGCGACAGGCAGGCTTTCTAGTAACATAAATACCGGTATCCTCCCCACAAAATCAGAATGCCCAGACCCCGGTGAAGCCATTTGACCGGGATTTTCCGCCCCCATATGCCCGCCGCCCAGCCCCCGGCGGCGCTGCCGAAGAGGTATGGAAGGGCGTCCTGCCATGGAACCGTCCCCACGGCGGCGGAGACCGCCAGCGTCACCAGACAGATGGGCAGAATGATGGTGATGGAGGAGGGGAACACCTCGGATTCCTCCAGCGGCGTCAGAAGGGTCAGCAGGGGAACCAGCACCATGCCCCCACCCGCACCGAACAGTCCGGCCACGGCGCCCGCCGCCAGACCGGAAAGCGCCATGCCCAGCCAGCTTTTCTTTTTCATAGCGAACACCACCCCTTGGAAGTTTTTCCATGGCGTGCGGTTTTATGCAGCTTCCGGAGAATGTGCGCTGGAGCGGCGAAAAAATGCCAATTTATAGTAGAAAAATTCATATCTTTCTGTTAGAATGATTTCAAGAGGTGAGATGAATGGCAACTGTTTTTGATTATCTGAAATGGCGCGGCGACCTGTCCTTCGCGCAGGACCCACTGAACCCGGTGGACGGGCTGATTTTCAGCGTCCTTTCGTACATCCCCTTCGTCGGTCAGGCGGCGGAGACGCCCAATGAGCCAATCGCGCTGCGGGATGCCGCGGCGGATTTCCTGTCGCTGGACGACTATGAAAGCCGCGTCCGGGCAAAAAACGACGCGATGATGCTCCGCGCTGCCGCCGAGACGGCGCGGTTCGGCGGGTGCAAAATGGTGCTGTACCGGGATCAGTTTGCCCCGGAGGAGGAGACACAGTTTGCGGCCATGACATTTCTGCTTCCCGACGGTACGGCCTTCGTGGCCTTCCGGGGAACGGACCGGTCGCTGGTGGGCTGGAAGGAAGATTTCAACATGGCCTTTCAGGAGGCCGTCCCCGCCCAGCTGCTGGCGCAGGACTATGTCCGGGAGGTGGCGGCGGAGTACGTGATGCCGCTGCGTCTGGGCGGCCACTCCAAGGGCGGGAATCTGGCGGTTTTTGCCGCCGCAAGAAGCACGCCAGACATTCAGCAGCGGATTCTGGAGGTTTACAACAATGACGGCCCCGGCTTCACCGATTATCTCATGGGTGACCCCGGGTATCTCGCCATGGTGCCGCGGATCAAGACCTACGTGCCCCAGTCTTCGGTGATCGGAATGCTGCTGGAGCATGAGGAACCCTACACCATCATCAAGAGCAATCAGGTCAGCGTATTGCAGCACGACCCATACTCGTGGGAAGTCATGGGGCCGAACTTTGTGCCGATGCAGTCCATCACGGCGGATTCCCAGTTCGTAAACCAGACCATCAAGGCGTGGATCGCCTCCATGGACACACAGGAGCGCAACCGTCTGGTGGACGCGCTGTTCGGGCTGCTGGGCACGGGTGGTATTGACAAGGCGCTGGACATTTTCCATCCCCGGAACATCCGCACCTATATCAAGACACTGGGCAACGACCCGGAGACCCGTCAGATCCTCTCCGCCGAATTCCAGAATCTGATGGAAGCGGCGAAGCGGACCCGGATGCAGCCGGGGGACGCCAAGACGCTCCCGGAGGGAAAATAAGGGAAATATTGCGGTTAAAAATCCGCTCTGGGCAAAAAGCCCGGGGCGGATTTTGTTATGCTTTGCCAATGGAGACAAGGAAACGTGCAGTGCATACTGTTCATTTCGCCAAAAGTTCCAAAAAATGCAAAATAACACTTTACAACTTTAGCGTGATGAAGTATAATGCAGCCATCAGACATCGACCAGATGCCAATTCAGAAAGGAAGAAAAGAATATGAAAAAGAGCATTGCATGGATTTTGACCGTTATCATGATGCTGGCGCTTCTGACCGGCTGCGGCAGCAAATCCGCGAAATCCGACACGGAGTACGTCAAGAAGAACGGAAAGCTTATCGTCGGTATTACCGACTACGAGCCGATGGACTACAAGGACGAGAACGGCGAGTGGACCGGCTTCGACGCCGAGTTTGCCCGGATGTTCGCCAAGGAGCTGGGCGTGGACTGCGAGTTCTTCGTCATTGCCGACTGGGGTCAGAAGTTCTTCGAGCTGGATTCCAAGAACATCGACGCCATCTGGAACGGCATGACCATCACCGATGAGGTGACCCTGAACACCAGCTGCTCCAACCCCTACGTGGTCAATGCCCAGGTAGTTATCATGAAGGCTGATGTGGTTGGCAATTACACCGACACGGACAGCCTGAAAGACCTGACCTTCGCCGTGGAGAGCGGCTCCGCCGGTGAGGATGCCGTCAAGGGTCTGGGCATCTCCGATTACGTGGCGGTGCAGGATCAGACCAAGGCAGTCATGGAGGTTTCCGCCGGTACTGCCGACGCCTGCGTCGTGGACATCACGCTGGCCAACGCCATGACCGGTGAAGGCACCAACTACGATGACCTCGCTTCCGGCATCAGCCTTAGCTCTGAGGAGTATGGCGTAGGCTTCCGCAAGGAGTCCGACCTGACCGACGCCTTCAACAAGTTTATGGAAAAGTGCCTCGCCGACGGTTCCCTTCAGGCGCTGGCCGATAAGTACAGCCTGACGCTGGTCGGCTGATAGAATCCAATTAAAGTAAAAAAACAGGCGCCGGTGGCATCACCGGCGCCCGTTGGAGAGAGGTAACCATTTATGTTCCTTCCGGTGACAATGGAGCTGCTCAGAGGCTTCTGGGAAACCGTAAAAATCTTTTTTTTGACGCTGGCATTCTCCCTGCCGCTGGGACTGGTGGTGGCCTTCGGCTCCATGAGCCGGTTCTGCCCGCTGAAACGGCTGACGCAGGGGTTCGTCTGGATCATTCGCGGCACGCCGCTGATGCTCCAGCTCATCGCGATTTTCTACGGCCCCGGTCTGCTGTTCGACATTCACATACTGGGACGGTTTGAAGCTGTTATTGTGGCTTTCGTCATCAATTATGCCTGCTATTTTTCGGAAATTTACCGCGGCGGCATCGAGAGCGTTCCCCGGGGGCAGTATGAGGCCGGACAGGTGCTGGGCATGACCAAGAGCCAGATTTTCTTTAAGGTCGTGCTTTTGCAGGTGGTCAAGCGCATTCTCGCGCCCATGGGCAACGAGTTTATCACTCTGGTGAAGGACACCGCGCTGGCGCGGATCATTGCCATTTACGAGATCGTCTACGTGGGCGAATCTTACATTAAAAAGGGGCTGGCTTGGCCTCTGTTCTACACCGCGGCGTTCTATCTGGTGTTCAACGGCGTCCTGACGGTGCTGTTTGCGAAGCTGGAAAAGAAACTGAACTATTTCAGGGGTTGAGAGTATGCCGATTCTGGAAGTAAAAAATATCAAAAAAGGCTTCGGCGACACCGATGTGCTCAGGGGTGTCAGCTTTTCCATGGAGCGGGGGCAGGTGCTAGCCATCATCGGCTCCTCGGGAAGCGGAAAAACCACGCTGCTGCGGTGCCTGAATTTTCTGGAGACCCCGGACGAGGGGGAGATCTGGGTAAACGGAAAGCTGCTGACGGGGGAGAACCTGTCTGACGATCAGATTCGTCAGAACAGGCTCCACTTTGGACTGGTTTTCCAGAATTTCAACCTGTTTCCCCAATATACGGCGCTGGAAAATATCATGCTTGCGCCAAGCCTCCTGAAAAAGGGGACCCCGGCGCAGATTCGGGAGACTGCCATGTCCCTGCTGGGCCGGGTGGGACTGTCTCACAAGGCGGATTCTTACCCCTACCAGCTGTCCGGCGGTCAGCAGCAGCGGGTCGCCATTGCCCGCGCGTTGGCTTTGCGGCCGGAGGTGCTGTGCTTTGACGAGCCGACCAGCGCTCTCGACCCGGAGCTGACGGGCGAGGTATTGAAGGTCATCCGGAGTCTGAAGGGCAGGGACAACACCATGGTGGTAGTGACCCACGAAATGGAGTTCGCCCGTTCCGTGGCGGACGTGGTGATCTACATGGCCGACGGCGTGATCGAGGAATTCGGCACGCCGGAGGAGGTTTTCGGCAATCCCAGAAGCGAAAAAACCCGGAATTTCCTGCAAGGCGCCCAGAACGCCCGGGACGGTCTGGCATAGATGTACAGGTTCATTGAAATTTCTTCCTACAATATAAAAGGACACGCCCTGCCAGCACGGCAGAGCGTGCCTTTTCGTCGTATGGTAAAGAACCGGATAGCAGATTATAGAACTTTTTCGCCCATGGTTTCTTCGCAAATCCTGATAGTATCGTTTAACAATGTAATAGCCAATTCATTACATAACCTTTTTGACAACAGATTATATAAAAAATCCACCGTAATTCCATCAAAATTACGGTGGATTTGTGTCGTATGGTGGAGCCGAGGGGAATCGAACCCCTGTCCGAAAGCAACTTGGAAAGAACTTCTCCGGGCGCAGTTTGTTATTTGCATTCCCTTTCCCCGGCGGGAACAAACACCCTACGAGAATCGGTAGCTTCATCATGCGTGGTATGGGCAAAGCTTACCATACGCACGTTCTCCGCTTAAATCACACCCGAGCCCGGGTCAGCGGAACTCCCGGGGCGGATGGGCGCCTAATCAGGCAGCCAGGGCAACAGTAGTGTTGTCAGTTAAATTTAAAAAATTGCCCGTTTTATCGTGGCCAGGCGCCACGGCCCGCTATTCCAGCCTCACTACCCCCGTCGAAACCAGTACGGCCCCGTGGGAAGCTGCAAAATACCATCGGTATCTTGCAGCCGATAGCTGACTTAGAATCTTCCGTAAGGATCGGGGAGCTTGTTCGGCTCCGGGTAGGTCTCGCCGTGGGTGTCCACGGTGATGGAAGCGATTTTCTGCTCCACCTGAGGACGGTCATTGCGGTCGGTCTGGACGGAGGCGATGGCGTCCACCACGTCCATGCCGGAAGTCACCTTGCCGAAGGCGGCGTACTGGCCGTCCAAGTGCTTGGCGTCGGCGTGCATGATGAAGAACTGGCTGCCCGCGGAGTTGGGGGAGGAGGAACGCGCCATGCTGAGAACGCCCCGCTTGTGCTTCAGGTCGTTCTTGACGCCGTTGAAAAAGAACTCGCCCTTGATGCAGTAGCCGGGGCCGCCCATGCCGGTGCCCTCGGGGCAGCCGCCCTGAATCATGAAGCCGGGAATGACTCTGTGGAAGATCAGACCATCATAAAAATGGTGATCGCACAGGTTGATGAAGTTGCGGACGCTCTGGGGCGCTTTGTCGGGATACAGCTCGCCTTCGATGACGCCGCCGTTCTCCATGGTGATCTTGAATGTAGGATTCATTGACTTCTCTCCTTCATGGCCCGGTCGATCTGACGCTTGGCGTCCTTCTCTGCCGCGGCCTGTCGTTTGTCGTATAGCTTTTTGCCCTTGCACAGCCCGACCTTGACCTTCACCCGGCTGCCCTTGAAATAGACGGACAGGGGGATCAGGGCGTAGCCGTCCTGCTTGACCTTGCCGTAGAGCCGCATGATCTCCCGCTTGTGCAGCAGCAGACGGCGGGGGCGGCGGGAGTCAACGTTGAAGCGGTTGCCGTGGTCGTAGGGGGAAATGTGCATCTGGTTTAAGAGCATGTCGCCGTCCTTGATGCCGCACCATGCGTCCTTCAGGTTCAGCGTGCCTGCCCGGATGGACTTGACCTCGGTGCCCACCAGCTCGATGCCCGCCTCAATCTCTTCTTCCACGAAGTATTCGTGATAGGCTTCCCGGTTCCGAGCCATGACCTTTACGCTTGCCTTTTCCAGATGTCTCACCCCCCGCGCAACTCTACGGTCATTATACCATAACTGTCAAGGGGATTATACCGCCCGGAAAAGTAAATGTTTCCGCTTACAGCAGACGCAGCCCCCACTCGCCGTTTTCTTCCTGATAGTACTGGAACTCGTTCAGCGTGTCGGATTCAAAGACATTCAGCATGTCCATGAAATCCTCCACCAGATGGTATTCTGACAGCTGCTGCCGGGGCAGCCAGAACACTTCGCCCTCGTCGGAGGACTGCAAGTTCCCGGTGTAACGGTCAGCCTTGTAGAAAAAGACCACATACCGGGTGTTCCCCTTGGCCGGGAACTGCTTGACCCCGCACAGCGTCGGATTTTCGATGGTCAGCCCGGTTTCCTCCCGAGTTTCCCGGATGGCGGCCGCGGTGAAGGCTTCCCCCGGCTCTACATGTCCGCCGGGGAAGCAGATGCCCGGCCAGCCGGGGTCATTGCGATCCTCCATCAGAAGATTGCCGCTGCCGTCGGACACCATGACCAGCACGGTGAAAATTGCCTGTTCTGCCATCGTTACACCTTGTCAAACAGAAAATGTTCCAAATCCTTGGTGGACGCAAAGGAAAAGTCGCACAGCCGGGTCATTTCCTCCGTGATCTCCGGGCAATCTGTCCGACCCCAACCGGCAAAGGCGATGGGGACACCGGCGCTTCGCGCCATTTCCCAAGCGGGCTTCATATCGTCCACCACCAGCAGCTGGGACTGGGTATAGCCGTATTTTGCCATGATCTGCTCCAGCGGCCACGGGCTGGGCTTCCGCAGTTCCTCCGGTAAGTCCCAGCCGTAAATGTCGTCGGGGAGGATGCCGAAGTGGGTTTCGTAGTCCCGTGTGATGTTCTGGATGCAGGAATGGGAGACGACGCAGATTTTTCCGCCGGCTTCCTTCTGGCGGCGGATGATGTCGCCGATGCCGGGGAAGGGGGCGGGGATGTGATCGACGATGTATTTCTGCCAGCCGTGGTATTCGTCCACAATTTCCTGCTCGGTAAAGTCGTACCACTTCCGGCACATGTCGGCAAAGCCCAGACGGAAGCAGCCCTCGGTGTACTCGTGGAGGGTGATTTTCGTCCCCGGGCGGAATTGATTCAGAATGTAGCAGAAGAAGGGATAATTGACGGTGGCCTCGCTCTGCACGACGGTATCGTCGTGGTCGAGGACAAGACAGGGGTATTTCAGCATAGAAGTTCTCCCAATATTTTTATCTTTTCTCATTATACCAGACGCCGGGCGGCGGCGCAACCACAAAATTCCTCTTGCATATATCGAACAAATGTGCTATAATGACAAAAACAAAAGGAGGTGGGCGCGATGGTACGGAAAACGTGCCCGGTGGATGTGATATCGGTATGCAGCGCCAGCGGGGATATCCGCCCGCTGCGGCTGCGGGTGGAGGACGAGGAACAGGGGGTTATCCGGGTGAATATTGACGAAGTGATCAGCGTGAAGGAAGTCCCCTACGTGGGCGTGGAAGCGAGGATATTTATGTGCCGGGGGACGGTGGACGGGCGGCAGCGGCAATTTGCGCTGAAATACCTCATCCGCGCCCACTGCTGGTGCCTGATGGACAGGGTGTATTGATTTTTCACAGTGGAAATTATGGGGAGATTGTTGTATTATGGTGGTAAGAAACTGTCCGGGAGGAAGCACTATGGCAATCGTGACCTTTTACAACGGCGACCCCAAGGACGCGCCGAAAACCACCATGCCCGCCCATCTGGGGGCGAACGCCATCATCACCTGCAAAAACCGCCTGCTGCTGGAAAAGCGCAGCGACTCCGACGTCTGGGGGCTGGTCGGCGGCGGCTGCAAAAAATGGGAGACCGGGCGGCAGGCCATCGTTCGGGAAGTCTATGAAGAACTGGGACTGCGCATCGCCCCGGAACGGTTCCGGAAGCTGGCGGTGTACGACAACCCCGGCCGGATCGCCGCCTTCCGGGACGGCAGCATCTGGCGCATGGTGATCGTGGTATACGCGCTGGAACTGGAGGAGGAGCCGGAAATGCACATCAGCAGAGAATCCAAGGATCTTCGCTTTTTCAGCCGGGAGGAAATCGGGAATATTGAAATAGCGATCACCCATAGGGATATCGTGGACGACTGGTTTGTCAAGGCAATTTGTGAATAAACGGAAAAGAAAAAGGATTCCTTATACAATTATTGAAAAAATACTTGTATATTCACGGAAAGTATGCTAATATACAAGGTAAACGGTGCAGTATCCTAGTCGGGGTGGCCATCTTCCAGGAAGGGCCTAAAAATCCTTTGAAGGGCACATCGATGAAGTCCCTGGTGTTTGCTTGTTACGCCCAGTTTCGGGTGGATGCTGGGGGTTAAGGATTCCGGGCGCGCGCAACGGCATGACGCATACGACCCGGTTTCCGTGGAGACTTGAAGCTTGTGCGACGACGGTTGAAGCAGCTTCGGCGGCTCCGAGCGCGTACGAATCAGGTATGAACCTGCAAGGCGGTGCACAGAATCGTGTGCTGCGTGCAGCGTAGCCTGCCTTGCGTGGAAATGCGGGAAAAGAAGACCAGACGGCCGGTCGCTATGGCCATAGCGGCTGCTGTCATCGCTTCTGGAAACCATTTCTGCAAAAGAGGCTAAGATCATGGCTTCCCTCGTTGTGGAAAACACCTAGGCTGTCGTAAAAGGGCAGGCAGGGGATTGCAGTACGGACTAAGTGGCAATCGGGTACCCATTATCATGGCAACACTTGGGCGGATGAATGAAATGGAAACGGCCTGTGCGGCAACGGCAGGTTTCATCCGGTGAAAAACAACCCGACCTAAGCCGTAAGATTTACTCTGCCTGCCACCGTTTTTTCATTTACTATATTTCTCAGAAGGAGACTGTTTTCGTGGCGAAAACCGACCCTGAGGCTGCCAGACGGCAGCGGCATAAGACGATCCGCTGGGTCGTCACCGTTTTCCTGATCACGGTTGTGATTTCCGGCATCATTTCTCTGGTCTCGGACGAGGTGATGGACAGCAGCAGCCTTCCCGTGGCCTTTCTTATTCTGCTTGCCATCGTGATGGTGGGCATTATCTTCGATATCATCGGCATGGCGGTGGCCTCGGCGGACGAAAAGCCGTTCCATTCCATGGCTGCCCGGAAGGTGCCGGGTTCTCAGGAAGCCATCCGGCTTCTGCGCAACGCGGAGCGGGTCAGCTCCATCTGTAACGACGTGGTGGGCGATATCTGCGGCGTTGTCTCCGGCAGCGCGTCGGCGACCATTGCGGCGCTGATCCTGACGCAGGTGGACGTGGGCTGGCCGCGGGGCGTTTCGCTGGTCATGTCCGCCCTTGTGGCGGGGCTGACCGTGGGCGGCAAGGCCATCGGCAAGACCTTCGCCGTCAATTCCTGCACGCAGATCGTTCACATGGTGGGCAAGGTGCTCCATGCCCTGAATGGCCTGCGCGGTAAAAAGAAAAAGTAATATGTTAGGTTGTGTCGAACGTGAGCATTTTAGAGAAAATCAACGGCCATGACGACCTTACCGCTCTGGATGACCGGCAAAGAACCCAGCTCTGCGGGGAGATCCGGGAGTTTCTGATCTCCAACGTTTCCAAAACCGGCGGACATCTGGCCGGAAACTTAGGCGTGGTGGAGCTGAGCGTGGCCATCGAGACCGTTTTTAATACCGAGATAGACCGCCTGGTTTTTGATGTTGGGCATCAGTCTTATGTGCATAAGCTGCTGACCGGACGCCAGGCGGATTTTCCGCATCTGCGGCAGTACGGCGGCCTGTCCGGTTTTCCCAAGCCTTCGGAGAGCAATACGGACGCCTTCGTGGCGGGACACGCTTCCAGCTCCGTTTCCATCGCTCTGGGTATGGCGCGGGCGAGGACGCTCCTGCATCAGGACTACAATGTGGTCGCTCTGATCGGGGACGGCGCCTGCACCGGTGGTATGGCTTATGAAGGGCTGAACGACGCCGCGGTGAGCGGCGAGCCGATGGTCATTATCCTCAACGACAATGAAATGTCCATCGGCAGGAATGTGGGCGGCGTGTCCCGGCATCTGTCCCGTCTGCGCTCCAGCGGCCATTATCTGAAGGCCAAGCGCTGGTACCGGGAGGTCATGAAAAAGACCGCCGTCGGCCGGGCGGCGTACCGGGTGACCCGGCGGCTGAAAAACAGGCTGAAGCGGTTTTTGCTGCCCGCGTCCCTGTTTGAAAATATGGGATTTACCTATCTGGGGCCTGTGGACGGCCATGACCTGCCGGGGCTGATCTCTCTGCTTACTACCGCCAAGGGCCTTGCCGAGCCAGTGGTGGTGCATGTGGTCACGAAAAAGGGCTGCGGCTACCGCTTTGCCGAGGAAGATCCGGCAAAATTCCACGGAATCGGAGCGTTTGACCCGGAAACCGGAAAAAAACTGGCAAAAAAAATCACGTCCTATTCCGATTCCTTCGGCGAGGCTGTGATGGAGCTTGCTCAGAAGGATGACCGGATCTGTGCAATTACAGCCGCCATGCCGGGGGGCACGGGGTTGCTGAAGTTCATGCGGGAATACCCCAAGCGCTTTTTCGATGTAGGCATTGCGGAAGAACACGCGATCTCCATGGCGGGCGGTCTTGCCAAGCAGGGAATGGTGCCGGTGGCGGCGATCTATTCCACTTTTTTACAGCGCGCCTATGACCAGATCATGCAGGATATCGCCATGCTGCACCTGCATGTAATCCTCGCTGTAGACCGGGCGGGGCTTGTGGGGGATGACGGGCCTACCCATCACGGCGTGTTTGACGTTGGATTTTTACGGCAGGTGCCGGGTATGCTGATTCTGGCGCCCGCAA
>OLQB01001690.1_pt1 | contig 15404 bp, 17 predicted proteins | sample 1672681 | NCBI WGS metagenome assembly OLQB01 (sample SAMEA3136713, study PRJEB25190) | human gut metagenome | reverse complement strand
CTTACTGTAGAGCCATTTATGAAGAGAGTGTTTCGCGGTGTTTTATTCTGCCCCCGCTTGCGGGGGAAGTCCGGCGCAGCCGGATAGGGGGTGTATCTGCCGAAGGCAGATAATTCAGCAGAATTGTTTTTCATGCCATATGACATAGAAAGCCAATCCCGTAACGCTGACTTTATACTCATCGCCCGTAAGGGCGATACCACCACCCTTTGAACCAGCCTGCCAAAGGCAGGCCGAACCCTCTGAACCCTTTGAACCCGGGCCGCGGAGCGGCCCCCTGGGCCCATCCATCTTAAGAACCTTTTATGTCCCACTATTTCACTAGCCCACTAGCTCACTAATAAATTATTTCACAAAGGAGGGCTGTCCTGTGCGTTCTATTTACCATATATATGACCGCATTCTCGGTTATATCACCAATTTTGCCGCAGCCATTGCAGGGCTTGCCATTTTATTGACAGCCTTCATGATCTGCTATGAAATCATTGCCCGCAGTATTTTCCACAGTCCCACGGTGTGGGTCATGGAAATTTCCACCTACCTTCTGGTGCTGGCCGGCTTCTTCGGCATGGCTTACACCATGAGGAAGAACGGGCATATTACCGTTGATTTTCTCTACAGTCGTTTCCCCAGACCCCTGCAGCGGGGACTGGACATTGTCACATCCATTCTTTCCCTTTTCGCTGTGTACGTATGCATGACCGAATCCACCAACTACATGCTCATGAGCCAGGCCATGGGAGTGGTTTCTCCCTCCCTGCTCCGGGTACCCATGTGGATTCCCCAGACCTTCATGGTCATAGGCTTCGTACTGCTGTTTCTGGAAATCATCAACCATCTTTTGGGTGATTTCTTTAAAGAAGAAAAGGAGGGGAAATAAATGGTTCTGGCAGGTTTCGCACTGTTTATCATTGCCCTCCTCATTATAGGCATGCCTGTGGCCTTCACCCTGTCCTTGGCAGGCATTCTGGGTATCATCCAGTTTGTGGACATGTCCACCCTTTCCCAGGTACCGGTGATTGCCTTTAAGACACTGAATTCCTATGTACTGACGTCAGTGCCCCTTTACATCCTCATGAGCCAGATCATGCTCACCGGCCGGGTGGGCAGCGGGCTCTTCGACCTGGGCAGCAAATGGATGGGCCACCTTCCCGGCGGCCTGGGTATTGCCACCATCTTCGCCTGCGCTATTTTCGCCGCCATTTCCGGCTCCTCTGTGGCTACCGCCGTCACCATCGGCGCCATGGCCATTCCGGAAATGCTCAAACGGGGCTATGACCGGAGACTGGTGGTAGGCTCCGTAGCTGCCGGCGGCACCCTGGGCATCCTCATTCCGCCGTCCATCCCCATGATTCTCTACGGCACCATTACCGATGAATCGGTGGGCAAGCTCTTCATGTCCGGCGTGGTGCCTGGCGCCCTTCTCACCCTGGCCTTCGTGGCCTACATCGTCTTTGCTTCCTGGAACAAACCCCGGGAAGAAAGGGCTTCCCATGAAGCCAAGATGAAATCCCTTCGGGAAAACATCTGGGGCCTCCTCCTGCCGGTCATCATTATCGGCGGCATTTATACCGGCATCTTCACCCCCACAGAAGCCGCTGCCGTAGGTACAGTGTACGCCCTTATTATTACCTTTTTCATTTACCACAGCATAACCATCGAAGACATGCCGGCCATCCTCCGCGCTACCATCAAAACATCCTGCATGATTTTTGCCATCATGGTAGGCGCCATGCTCTTCGGCTACATCCTGACCGTGCTCCAGGTACCCCAGGCCCTGATGTCCCTGGTTACCGAAGGACACTTAAACAAATGGATCGTCCTCATCGGCATCAACATCGTCCTTTTGATTCTGGGCTGCGTGCTGGAAACCGTTTCCATCATCCTCATCACCCTGCCTATGCTTTACCCCATTATCAAAGCCCTGGGCTTTGACCCCATCTGGTTCAACGTAGTGCTCCTGATCAACATGGAACTGGCCCTCATCACACCGCCGGTAGGCATGAACCTTTTCGTCATCAAAGGCATCAGCGAAGACAGCTCCATTCAGGACATCATCGTAGGGGCCGCGCCTTTTGCAGTGATTATGGTCCTGGAAATCGCCCTCCTCTGCTTCGTCCCCGGCATTGCCACCTGGCTGCCCTCCGTTCTGAAATAAGGACAATCAAAGAGGCAATCAAAAAAAACCGACACGAAATGTGCCGGTTTTTTGATATGCATAAATGTGCAGAGTCGGCGGGAAGCTGTATTCCCGAAGGTTGACACGCCTTATGGACAAGCCCCAGTGGGGCTTGAGGGTTGACGGCCCGCTGGGCCGAAGGTTCTTAAGGGGCTTAAGTTTGACGCGCCTTTGGCGCGAGGGTTGTTGTAGGGCGCCTCTAAATTATAGAAGGCGCCCTCTTATGCAAAAACCTTTACAACTGCACTTATTAAAACGAGTGCCACCTGCTTGCAGGGGGGGAGAGGACCATGAAGTGGCAAGGGAGGCCGCCGATTGGCGGTCAGGATAGCGATAGAGTATCACATCGTTGCTCTGCCCCGTACACCCTTTTGCCACTACGTGGCATTTCCCCTCAAGGGGAAACAAGAAATTTGAGGGAAAAAACAGCGAGTCATATACTTCACGTACTACTCCGGCATTCCCCCTTTGGTGGCTGGCGCCACCACCTTTCCGCCCGGTTGGGAAGCGTGTCACTGGATTCTCAGTCGCCTACGGCTCCCTGTGAATCCAGTTCCCTTGCCACCGCAAGCGGGGGCACTATGGATGTTTAGCCATGTGGCCATGTCTCTGCAGGAAAGCATAGAAACCTATTCTGCCCCCTGCAAAGGGGGCAGTCCGGCGCAGCCCGGATAGGGGGGGCGAGCGCAGCGAGCCAGTCCGCAGAATGCTTATCATGCCATATGACACTGAAAATAAATCCCGTAACGCTGACTTTATAATCCGCGGCGAAGCCGCCACCACAACCCTCGGCCTGCAAGGCCGTCAAACCTAAGAACTCTCCGGCCATCAGGCCGGTCAATCCTAAGAACCTTTCTCCCTGCCCCCTGAGCGAAGCGAACACAACCCGCCGCCGACAGGCGGCCACAACCTTCGGGGCGAAGCCCCGTCAACCCTCACGCCGAAGGCGTGTCCCCAATATATAAAGGAGATAATCATGATAACCATCAATCAACTGATCTGCGATTTCCCAGACGGCGGGGGAAGGACGCTCCGTGCTCTTTCGGTGCCTTCTTTTACCCTGGCCGATGGCGGCATGGCGGTGATTACAGGACCTTCGGGCAGTGGAAAGACTACGCTTCTTCACTGCCTGTCGGGGCTCCTTACACCGACAGGAGGCACCATTTTCATAGGAGATATATGCGTCACTGCCCTTACGCCCAATGAGCGCTGTCAGTTCCGCTCATCCAGGGTGGGATATGTGTTCCAGAAGCCCCTCCTTCTTCCTTATCTCACAGTGGGGGAGAATATCGGCCTGTCCGCTTCTTTGGCGGGAAGGACGGTGAAGGAGGGAGAAATCGAGGACCTTCTTGCCAGGGTGGGTCTTTCGGGCCTGGCAGGGCGCCGGGCGGACCGGCTCTCGGGAGGGCAGCAGCAGAGGGTATCTTTCCTGCGGGCCATTGTGCGCCGTCCGGCAGTTCTTCTGGCTGATGAACCTACGGTGTCGCTGGATGAGGAGAACGGAAAAAAGCTGATGGATCTGATGCTGGCCTATCAGAAGGAGGCAGGCTGTTTCCTTCTCTGTGCCACTCACGATACACGGGTGATGGACCGTTTCCCGGTACGTTATGATGTGCAGAAAGGAGCATTTCTATGATTCGTCTGGCATTTCTGTCTCTGGTGCGGCGGCCGCTCAGGCAGTTTCTGCTGTTCCTGCTTATTGTGGTGACCTGCGCCCTGCCGGTGTTTATCCTGCAGATGGCCGGCGGCCTTTACGGCGGTATCAACCGGGCTGTGAGCCCCTTTCCTATTCTGGCAGGGGCAAAGGGGTCCGCTTATCAGCTGGTACTGAATACGGTCTTTCTCCGGGACAGGCCGGTAGGAAATATTCCTTATGAGGAAATGGAGAAACTGGTGGATACAGGAAAGGCCCAGGCGGTGTATCCTTTGGGATTTGGCGATAATTACCGGGGCTTTCGCATCGTTGGCACCAGGGCGGATCTCTTTTCCTACCGTCCTGTCAAAAACAGGGATCCCTGGCTTTCCCTGCAGGAAGGACAGATTTTTCAAAAGGAAGGGGAGGCGGTGATTGGCAGTGAAACGGCTCGCCTGACAGGTCTCAAAGTGGGAGATACATTCCGCTCTGTTCATGGCACATCGCCCAAAGGCCGGGCCCATGACCATCCTTTCCGGGTGACGGGCATTGTGAAACCGGTGGGCGGTCCCTATGATACGGCCATTTTCATCGACATGAAGGATGTGTGGGAAGCCCATGGAGAAAAGGACGAGGTTCATCGGGAAGTGACGACCCTTCTGGTGGTGCCGAAAGGCTATAAGGAAGCCATGTCCCTTCTGGCTTCTTATCAGAAAAACAGGGATGTGCAGATGGTTTTCCCGTCACAGTCCATTATTTCCCTTTATGCCATGGTGGGGCAGACGAAACATTTCTGGGAAATTTTCCTTACCTCCCTCCTGGCCGTATCCCTTGTGATTACCCTCCTTGTCATGTACTGGAGCGGTCTGTCCCGTATGAATGAGCTGGCCCTGCTGGAAGCGCTGGGGGCAGGGAAATGGAAAATCCGCCAGTTCCTTCTGGCGGAAGAAGGGATGCTCCTTCTGGCTGGCAGCGCTGCCGGCTGGCTGGCAGGCTATGGCGCCAGTCTCGGGGCGGCCCGTCTGGTGGCAGGCAGTGCGGCCATTACCATGGTTACTTCGCCGGACTGGCGGGGTGCCCTGATTATTCCTCTGGTGACCATCCTCGGCACTGTGGCGGGACTTCTGCCGGCAGTGCTTCTGGGAAGGAAGGATGTATCATCCTATCTGTGAGAGAATGCACTTTTCCAAAAGCCAGGGCGAAGGGACTCTCCTGGTGCACCGGGAAGGATTGCCTTTCCGGCTCTTGAAGATAAGATTTTCCATCACCGGCAGAATTTGCGCTGGGAATGCCATGGCTGATGGCGGCAGAGCAGCAAAAAGAGGCTGTGAAGAAATGATTTCCATTTTTTCACAGCCTCTTTCTTATCATCAGGGGGCTCATGGCTTCAGTCCATCCACCTGTTCTTTGATGCTGTCTATATTATTTTGAATCTCTTTGATGGTCTTCATGGGGCCTTCGCTGTTTCTGGCTTCCCGGAGATTCATAGCTTTTCCTGTTTCCTTATCCACCAGCTCGATGGTACCCAGATGGAGGCGGCCGTCGATGATGTGGAAGGCGTCGGTGTGGATGATGCCGAAGCTGGTGTCAATGGACACGTCGTAGAAATCCACAGCCCGCCAGCGGTTGTTGAAGGTGCCGGTGATGCCTTTGAAGGGGACCAGCATGTAGAAGCCGGGGCCGGAGGAGAAGCGGCCGAAGGCAATGAGGTGTTTCTGGTCACCGTCGCAGTGGATTTCTCCATCCAGTTTTACCAGACAGTAGAATCGGGGCTCATTGGAAGGAATGCGGCTGTCCAGGTCTTCGCCCTGAAGGTAGATGTCATAGGCCCGGCTGTCTATATTGTAATTTCCCCGGGCGGTTACGGTGCCGCCGTAGACCCGGGCGGTTACATCGGAAAAAGTCACCTCTCCGCTGCTGTAATGGACATCTCCTTTGACATTTCTGAAGTCCAGGGCCGGAATATGGAGCTCCTTCATGGTCACTGTCCCGTCTGCTTCCATGCGGGCCAGGGGGCCGCTTCCCTGGGCGGTAAGGGTCATTTTGTCGTGAATGTCATCGCCCAGGCCCAGGGAGGCGGGGTCTACGCCGTTGGCCGTAAAGGTAATGAGGGAAGGAAGTCCTTTTTCCTTGAAATCAATTTCACAAGCGAGCTCCACGCCGTCACCTACGGCGGTTCCGCCGAAGGAGCCGGTGGTGAGGCTTAGTTTCGTAGTTCCTTTCGTATCGATGGCGCCCGTCATGTTTACGTGCTTTGCGATGTAGTGGCGCTGGCGGTAAAAGGCTTCCATGCGGCCGTTATGAATGGTCAGCTTTACATGAAGGGGCCTGCCGTTCCTGTTGAAATTGGACACTTTGTCTTCCAGCGTTTTCTCGTCCTTCCGGTCCTCGTCCTTCGCATTATCCTGTTTCACAAAGTCCACCTTCATGTCTTCGTCAAAGCGGACGGCGAAGACCGGGCGATTCAGAGTGATTTCTTCCAGGGTGGTAGAGACCATGTGCTTTCGGAGGATATCCCAGGGATTCACTTTCAAGGTGCCCGAGGGGACACGGAGAATGGGATTTCCCTCCGGGTCATCCCAGGAAAGGTTTTCGAAGGTTACGCCGCCGTGGATATTGGCGGTAATGGACTCCACCGTGATGGTGCCCCGGAGCATGTCCTGCCGGGCGGCGGCATAGTTGAAAATGCGGGCGGCGCCGAAGCTGGCTATTTTGGCCAGAAGGAGGATCAGGCAGAAAAGGGTAAGAAGGATGGCTGCCAGGGCCAGAATATAGGTGCCCCACTGTCTTTCTCTGCGAAGTCTGGTCAGCTTTTCCTTCATAGGTATCCTCCTTAATGAGTTTCCAGATATTTCCTGATCCTTTCTATCCGTTTTGGGGTATCAGGGTGGTCGTTCAGCAGGCTTTTAAAGAAGCCCGCATTTCCGCTGCCGTAAATGGATTCGATGTGGCAGAGCCCCAGGGCCAGGCCCCGTCCCAGCCCCAGACGGCAGGCGTAGGCGTCGGCTTCATATTCCTCTTTCCTGCTTCCAAAACGGGAAATAAAGAGCATAGGCGTCTGGAGGAGGAAGGACAGGATGTTGTACTGGAGGCTGATGAAAAGGGCCATCAGGTTGATGAGGAGACCCAGGAAGGGAATCCATACGAGGAGACGGCAGATGAGGAAAATGGTGTTGTACACCAGCACGATAATCTGGCCGAACCAGGACATGCCTACGCAGAGCAGGCTGGCGCCGGTGTGGCCCCGCTGGATATGGCCCATTTCATGGGCCATGATGCCAAGGAGCTCCTCTTTGGGAAACTGACGGAGCAGGGGCGCCATGACCACAATGCTTTTTCCCAAGGAAAAGGCATTGTATTCATTCCGAAGACCTACATAGAGGCGGTAGTCCGAAGGAACCAGATTTCCCCGCCGGCAGATGTTTTCAAGTCCTTCTTCCAGAAGGCGTCCGTCTTCGCCATAGGCCTTCCTCCCGCCTTCGGAATAGACAAAGAACCGCTCCATCACCCCCAGCCGCGCCAGAACGGCAGGAATGAGCACCGAAGCCAGAGTCAGCTTCACCAGAAGCGTGCCGTCATCGGTACCTGCCGGGGCGCCGCCCAGATAGTAAAGAGACAGCATCACAGACCAGAAGGAAAAATCCATAATAAAATTAACAATAAAGGTCAGGATAACTAAAATCACAGGGGTAATGGACATGGAGGGCCTCCTTTTCTACAGATTTCACTTGTATCATATCACGAATAAAAAACACGGTAAAATCGGATGGCGATTTCACCGTGTTTTGGATAGTGGGGAATGGGGATTGGGGATTGGGGCGTGAAGGTTCTAAAGTTTGACGGGGCTATCGCCCCGAGGGTTCTTAAGTTTGACAGCGGCTTTGCCGCTGAGGGTTGTGGTGGGCGCCGTTAAATTTATAGAAGGCGCCCTCTTATGAAAAAAACCTTTAAAACCGCCCTGCGGGCGAGGAAATGCAATCCCCCTTTGGTGGCTGGCGCCACCACCTTTCCCCCTCTTCGAGGGGGCACTATGGGTGCTTAGCCATGGAGCCATGTCTCTGCAGAAAAGCATAGAGCGATTTATCCTGTCCCCCGGATGGGGTGGCAAGGGAACACGATTCGTAAGGGAGCGAAGCGACCTGAGAATCGTGTGACACGCTTTCCCGCGGAGAAAGTCCGGCGCAGCCGGATAAGGGGGAGACGCGCAGCGGCTAATCACCAGAATGGTTACTTTGCCATATGACAATAAAAGTAAATCCCGTAACGCTGACTTTATAAGCATTGCCGCAGAGCGGCAATCCACAACCCTCGGCCCGAAGGGCCGTCAAACTTAAGAACCCTTTTCCTCAATCCTTCTACACAACCCTCGGGCCAAAGGCCCGTCAACCCTCACACCGCAGGTGTGTCCCACACCCCTTTACGCACAATAAAAAATCCGCTAAACTGCTGTTTAGCGGATTTCATGGTGACCCAAGAGGGATTCGAACCCCCGACACCTTGATTCGTAGTCATATCGATAGCAATTCAATAAAATTTAGCAGAACTCAGAATACCGATAATTACTGACTTTTTTGTTATGGCCCCGTGTTCGTCGCAATGAATTTTGGACCCATTTGGTAGAAGTTTGGTAGAAACCCTTCCCTTTTTTACTTTGCTTTACGGAAAAGGTCGTCCATGGCGTCAGCGCTGGTTCGGGCCAGTTTTTCGGTGACGTGTTCATAGAGGTTCTGGGTAATTGAGACATCGCTGTGGCGGAGCTGGTGGCTTACCAGTTTTATATCAACTCCCTGGGCAAGGAGCAGGGTGGCGGCTGTGTGGCGGAGGTCGTGGACTCTGAGGTGGGGGAAGTTATTTGCTTTGAGGAGTTTCTGGAAGCAGTGGTAAATATAGCTTGGTTCGCATGGGCTGCCATCTTCGTGGCAGAGGACAAGGTCATTATCCTTGTAGCACTGGCCAAGGAGGATGCGGTTTTTGTTCTGCCAGAGTTTCATGCGGTGCAGGGCGTCGGAGACTATGGAGGGGATGCAGATGGGGGCGGCGGATGCGTCGGTTTTTACTTTATCCATTACCAGGGAGGATTTCTGTCCGTGGAAAACCTTGTAGTAGGTGCCGCCTGCAAGGATGTCGTTGTCTTTACGGCTCATGCTGTGCCGGATGTAAAGGATATTGGCGTCCAGGTCCACATCTGCCCATTCCAGGGCGCACATCTCTCCACGGCGAAGGCCGGCCAGGGCGCCAAGGCAGATGACAAGGTGGTTGATGGGGACGCTGTCTTTGGATGTGATGTCAAGAAGCTGCTGCACTTCGTCGATGGTGGCCACTTTGGCGGGGGACGGGGTGGGAGATGGTGGATCCACGGCTTCGCAGGGAGTGACTGCAATCAGTTTCCATCGGACTGCTGACTTCAGTGCTACTTTCAATACCCTGTATTCAAGCCGGATGCAGGTGTGGGACGTTCCGGCGGCCAGTTCTTCTTTGATGTACTTTTCAAGGATTTCAGGAGTGATCCGGTTCACTTTCATGTTGCCCAGGGAGCGGCATATCTTATTGGAAACATATTTATAGTTTTCATAGGTGGCGGGCTTCCGGCTTGGCGGCTTGACGCAGACATCCATCCATTGGTCGAAGAAAACACGCAGGGTGGGGATGTCTTTTTCCGCTTTTACTTTGATAATGCCTTCGGTGGCCTTGTATTCGATATCCTTTTCAATCCGTTTCGCTTCCCTGGCGGAAGGGGTGCCGGTGGAAATCCATTTCTTTTTCCATTTATTCCCTTCTTTATAGTTCAAGACGACATACCAGATTTTACCTTTTTTCTGTAACATAAAAATCAGCTCCTTTAGTAAATTCGGGGCTGATTTGCTATAATAGTAGAGTAATCAGCCCTTGCTGGGAAATAGATTACAACCGACCGCAAAGCTTTGCAGAGCCTGCGGCCGCCAGCCTCATCCATATGGCGGTATGGGTGGGGCTTTTTATTTTGGCTATTTAGGATTATTTAGAATTGTACAGTTTTTGATAATATTCTGTTAGCCTTTCCTTTATATTGAACGGAAGATTTGTTATTGTGGCATATTCTTTAAACAGGTCGTTAGAGCTGTCCTCATCCGAGATGATTAAAAGGAAATCCTTGATAAATGTGCTTCGTAAATATGGGGTATCCAAATAAGTAAGCATTGCTAACATTGTTCCATAAAGTCCTATCAGGGAATTTTTATCAGCAGACGTAATTTTCTTGTTTTTCCTTTCTATAAAAGGAGGACCCAAAAGCAGCCATAGGGTTTGAAATGGAATTTTATATCGTCCCTCAATTCTTAACCCGGTGAAGTTCAGGTTATGAGCTATATAATTCCTGAACTCGCGGATGGCATTCATTGACGTAGATATATAATTCGCCTTTTGCATGAAGGATAATTGGGGATTTGGAATCAAAGCCATGGTAACCTTTCGCTTAGCATTAGGTTTTAGTAGACGATAAAGGTTTATACTATTGCCAAAAGAAATGTTTTTGAAGAGAATCCATGCAGGGATGTGGTTATGATTTTCCAAATAATATTTGGTCGGATTCTTTGCATGGTGTATATCCATGGATTTTCGGATCTCCTCCATAACCTTGTCATAAGAGGGACCGTTCTTATTTATTCTTTTTTCAAAATGATGGGAATCAAGATAATACTTGTAATCTACACCAAATTCTTCTGATAATGTATACGCAAGCCTGGTCTTAAAAAGAGTTTCTATCATGCTGCTGTACTTCAAAATAAACGATTGTACATTATGGTCGAAGAGAGAAAACATATATAGATGCTCAATAGACAATCCGGAGTTAAAATATTCATCGTCATTCATAAAATGAGCTTTATATCTATTAACCAAGTCATAATAAGAAATTGTATTTAAGGCGTGAATGGCGAACTCTTCATTGTTAATTATTAACCCGCGTTTTCGTAATAACTGGACTTGCTCAGGATATGTTAAAAATGGCTTATCATAATCCATTAAATATTCTCCTAACGTAAATAAAAGGACCCACCACCTATTTCAGGTAGTGGGTCCAGTGCCCAGCAAATATATGCTGAAAGCTTTTCACTACCATAATTATAGTCATTCAGAAAGAGAGTGTCAAATTTTATTCGTTCATTAAAACAGCAATGTCACCATTCTTTATTGGTGAAGGTTGTGGGATTTTTCTGTTAGAAACTTCTTTTTCATCGACATTCATTGGCTGGAGCGTACGCATTGTCCTTTCGAAGGAAGCTAACGGATTTAATAAGTTCTCTTTTTTATATAAGACTTTCCGGCAAAGCGAAAATTTAGGATAAGGGATATCAACTTCCACAATGTCTTTTATTGCATCGAAAGTTCCATAATCTATCCCGTCTATAATAATTGGTTCACCTTTGTCGATGATCCTTAAAGTATCTCCGTGATGGGCACCATCATTTGTCCCATAATCTATAAGCAAAGCACGATTATTTATAATTTCGATTACTTTATAGTTTTTCATTTTTTACTCCTTTATTCGTAGATGGGGTTTAGTGCAGAAAATCTGCAATTTTCGTGTTTAAATTTGCAATTTGTCCATGTTAGCTAGTTATGGTTATTTTTTATTGGACACTTTACTAGCGGCTATCCATTTAGCATCTTGTTCTAGTTCCTCCAAGTCCTCTCTATCGGCTGCCTCTGCATCGGAAGCTTTTCGTCTTGCATCGAAAGCTGAATATACAGCATCTACATGGTTCATCATTTGTTTATGGGAAACCGTCCCCGCAGAAGCGAGGACAGGAATGCCGTAACTGGTAAGCAGACGGTCCGTCTCCTCACGCCAAAAAGAAAGGGTTAAATCCTTCCGAAGCTTTACACGGAATTCAGCACTTTCCAAGAAGATAGTGACTAGGCGGTTCAAACTATCCAATTCATCAGCAGTCAGATAGTTTTTAGCCGTATAGATGTCCTTCCGGCGGACGATGCTGCCCTGCCAGGAAGTCAGAGCCATGTTAGGCTTCGCTGCATCGGCACGGTCTAGGATAAGCTCCGCAGCCGTTCGACCCGTTACACCATAGATGAGCTTGTTTTGTACCTCAGAGAAAAAAGAAATAGCGCTCCGATCTGCCTTGTTATAATCGGAAGATAGGGCAAAAAGATCCCGGAGCTTCTGATAGAAACGTTTTTCGCTCGCACGGATATCCCGAATCTTTTCCAGTAATTCATCGAAATAGTCCGGGCGTCCACCAGGATTCTTTAACCGTTCAACATCCAGGATGTACCCTTTCTGCAGGTATTCTTTCAATGTGGAATTGGCCCATCGGCGGAACTGCGTGCCTCTGGGAGACCGCACGCGGAACCCGACGGCTAAAATCGTATCCAAACTATAGAAAGCTACTTTGTATTTCTTCCCATCGGCAGCAGTTGTTTCCAAAATGGAAACAACTGAATTCTTGTCTACTTCACCATCTTCGAAAAGATTTTTTAAATGCTTACTAATAGCGGCTCTTTGCACGTTGAATAGCTCCGCCATCTGCGCCTGAGTACACCACACAGTGCCATCCTTAGCAAGCAGGCTGACCTTAGCCTGTCCATCATCGGTGTTATAAATAATGAAATTGTCCATATGATTTTCTCCAACAAAAAATGCCTTCCCACATGGAGAAGGCGCCGTACTGGTCCCCGTAGAGATACCAGCACTCCTGCCTCTCCATTATACCATTTTGCCATCGTCGGTAAAATGGTACTTGAAACTGCTTGCAACCAACTTGCAACCGAAAAGGCCCCATAAAAGCCCATTTTGTGGGCATTGACAAAATAATACTTGAAACCAACTTGAAACCTTGTAAGTTTCAAAAACCACGAAATCCAAGACTTAACAGCCACTAAGTTTCAGAAATAGCCATTTTGCGGACGTCCGCAAAATTATCCTCCATCAACCTGTCGGAAATCCCGACAGGTTATTTTGAACTGTTCGGAAATTCCGAAAGGTTGAATTCTTCCCTTCCAGAAGCTTGAACGGATTTTTATGAGAAGGAAATGAGAAATCAGTATTCCCGGCGCACTTCTTTCACCTTCCCAATGATACGAACCGGGAGATCTTCGACTTCCTGGGCACTATAAAAATGCGGAGGATAAACAATAGCATTGAAACCGATGAGAGTGATTCCTTTATCGTTCTTCTGGACTTTTTTGACGGTGGCTTCATTACCATTGACTAAAACAATGCAAATATCTCCACTATCAAAGTAGTCTTGCTTATGGACAATCACTAGGTCTCCTTCCTTCATTTCCGGTTCCATGCTGGCGCCGGTAACATGAAGGGCGTAATAGCTGCCATCAGCTGCAGCCGGATTAGTAACACGGATATAGTCAGTAATATTCTCTATGGCATCAATAGGTGTTCCTGCCACTACTTTACCTACAACCGGAATCTGGTATACTGGCATGTTTACGCTTAATGTACTTCTGTCTTCTACCAAATCTGCCTTACCGATTCCAAAATAGTTGGCCATCATTTCTATTTTATCGATGCGAGGATATGTGATTGCTCTTACCCATCCGGAGAATGTTGTTTCTGCTATACCGAGATCCTTGCAAATTTCTTTTTGGGTTTTATTGTGTAAATTCATGAAATATTTAATGTTTTTCGCCATTATTTGCTTATTACCTAATGAGCTCATCAGTATCACCTCTACCAAAAGAATAACCGTTTATCCGCACAAAGTCAATAAAAAATCGTGTATAATACTGTTTTCCCGTTGACACTACCGTTTAACGGTATTATAATGGCTTTAGGATTTCAGAAGGGAGGTGCTGAATATGATGAGACAGATGCCCAAAATGACACTCAAAGCGGCGAGAGTAAATGTCGGCCTCAGCCAGAAAGAAGCCGGTAAGCGCCTTGGAGTTAGCGAGGATGTGGTTTCTAATTGGGAAAGAGGGATTTCCTTCCCAGATGTGATTCAGCTTGGGAAGATTGAAAGTGTCTACAAGGTTTCCTATGACAATCTTATTTTTTTGCCAAAATAATACCGTTTAACAGTATAATCATGAGATACCCAATAAAGGGAGGATAGATTGTCATGGACAGCTTGCTGGAATACATCGAAAAATACGTCGCTGAACATCAGAGTGAATACCAGTAGTAAATCAGACGAAAAAGGAGGACAAAGATGAGACAGAGAATCTTAAATCCTGAGCAGCTCTATTCGGCGTATCAGCTGGGGCTTGTCCTTCGGCTGTCCGCTGACACCATCAGAAAGATGGCGCGGAAGCATGAAATCCCCTACGTCATGGTAGGCGGTCGGATGCAGTTCTGCGGATGGCAGATTAAAAACTGGATGCAGCAGAATACGGTGCAGCCGGAAGAAAGGACTTGCTGAAAAAAGAGGGAGGCCTAGATGAAGCATAAGTCAGTCATCGCGCTGAGGAGGAAGAAGAAATTCGGGATCCTCATGGGCCCATTCTTCGGAATCAAGTCCGTCAAGGAGGCGGAGGACGTGGATAAGGCGGCATCGAAATTCGAAGCCATCCTCTTCACCTGCCTCTACCGACAGCCCGGCGGCCATGGCCTCCGCTGGAGGATGAGGGAAAGGGCCAGAAAGATTTCAAAGTAAAGGAAAGAAAGGAAGAGTACACATGAAAATGGAAGAAATGAAAGAAAGAGCAAAGTACATCGCTGCTGTAGGAAAGGAGATGGGTGTTGATGAAAGAAGATAGGAAAAGGGCCCTTGCCGCGGTAAGGCAGGCACTTGCAGACCTCCTGGAGAGCGCATTATCTGTAAATGACGAGAACAAAATTCCAATGACCATGTTCTTTGCGGGCAAAGCGGACGCTTATGAAACTGCTCTCAGCATTATTGATGCCGCTTTTGGAGAAGAAAATGAAGAAAAGGACTTTGATTAAGAGAATCCGATGGTCTCGCATCGGCGCCATCCTCTGCATCGCCCTTGCCGCCGGAGCCATCGGATATGGATACTACCGCGACACCGCAGAGACCTCCCTCGTTGAGTACCATCGGACGGTTGAAACAGGGGATACTCTCTGGGGAGTCGTAGGGCAGGTGGCCACCGACAAGGTGGACATGTGTAAACTCACATGGCAGGTCATGAAAGACAACAAGATAAAAGACCCGGGCAACCTGCAACCTGGGACGGTAATCGTAATCAGAGTTAAGGAGGCGAGAAACTTATGAAACTCCATGACCTTCTCGATGTAATGGATGCGCAGATGCGAATCGAAATTATCGTTACGGAAGTTGATGCCTATGGCGGCATCCTTAAGGCTTTCGACGGGAAAGCCGGCCGTATTCCCCTTTCTGTTCTAAGAAGATATGGCGATTACGACGTTGGGAGAATCGACCGCCCTTCGATAGATTCTGGCGACGATGAGTACCACGTTGCATTTGACGAAAACGGAGTCCTGCGCTTCACGTTTAAGAACACCATACATATTTATTTGTAAGGAGGAAAGCATGAAAACATCTACGAACTGCGAAAAGTGCCGGTTTGAAAGCATCTGCCCCATGGCTGGCAAGCGCCAGCGTCTCGCTTTTGATGATGGGGGCCTTGGGCTTTGCCCCAAGCTCCCGGAAATGAAGCTCC
>OLQB01001687.1_pt1 | contig 15431 bp, 10 predicted proteins | sample 1672681 | NCBI WGS metagenome assembly OLQB01 (sample SAMEA3136713, study PRJEB25190) | human gut metagenome | reverse complement strand
CATGGGGTCGGGGTAGATCAGAATCAACAATTTGATAATGGTATTATGGGGCTAAATTCCCTGAAGGAAGCACGTGATAAAAATAATAAAATAATTTATTCCTCAGGGCTTAGTTGTTTTCAACCACATTAAAACTCCATGAATACGGTGGTATGTCTTTTTAATCCTGCCAGTATTTCATAGGTTTTATTAATCGATTGTAGAGGTATGTACTGATGACGCCTCTACAATCTTTAGGGACTTTCTCTGCTATGAGATAAGAAATTTCATATTATGCTTTGAGGCTGAATGATTTGTGCAAAATATAATTATTTTCCCATCGAACATGAGGTGTATGTCATAAGATAAAATGTTAACTATGTATTCCTCGCGGTAAATAATATGAGGTAAAATATGAAAATTGGAACTGTGGCAGGCACTAACGACAGTACAACGACAATCGCAACAAATGATATGGTGCAAGAGCATGTTACCAACTTCACTAAAGAACTGTTTGGGTATATTGCAAATGGTATAGGTGATGATATATCAAGTATTGCCAGGACAATGCTCGGTGAGGTTGTGGAAAAAATAGATGATTGGCAAATAGAACGGTTCCAACAATCTATTCAAGATGACAAAATTTCATTTACCATACAAACGGATCATTCAGAAAAATATAGTATGCTATCGGGCATGCGTGCTCATATTCTACGTAGGAATAATAATTATCAGTTTATTGTGACAATTAATAGTATAAATTACGGCTGCTATCTTGATAATACCGATATTAATTGGTGCAGCATTGTTTATTTACTTAATAATATGACAGTAAATGATAATGCTAATGATGTTGCAGTTACTGAGTCGTACAAACCCATCTGGAACTGGAAAATATCGCAATATAATGTATCTGATATTAAATTCGAAACAATGATAAAACCCCAGTTCGCTGACAGAACCTATTTCTCCAATTGTTCACCTGTTGATCCCACAAGTACCAGACCAACCTATTTTGGTGATACCGATGGCTCAGTCGGTGCAGTTTTGTTCGCGCTTTTCGCAACGGGACATTTGGGAATCATGGCTGAAGGAGAAAATTTCCTTAGCCAGTTGCTTAATATAGAAGATGAAGTTCTCAACGTATTGCTAAGGGAGAACTTTAATGAGCAACTTGACACTAATGTTAATACAATAATCAGTATCCTGAACAGAAGAGACATTATTTTAGAAAGTCTTCAGCCTTATTTAGTTATTAATAAAGACGCTGTGACGCCATGTACGTTTCTGGGCGACCAGACTGGCGATCGATTTAGTAATATCTGTGGCGATAAATTTATCATCGATTTATTAAAACGCATAATGAGTATCAATGAAAACGTTCATGTATTAGCTGGAAATCATGAAACGAATTGCAATGGTAACTATATGCAGAACTTCACGCGTATGAAACCACTCGATGAGGATACCTACTCTGGGATAAAAGATTATCCTGTATGTTTCTATGACCCCAAATACAAAATAATGGCAAATCATCATGGGATAACTTTTGATGATCAGCGAAAACGTTACATTATAGGACCGATAACAGTCTCTATTGATGAAATGACCAATGCTCTCGATCCGGTCGAATTAGCGGCAATTATCAATAAAAAGCATCATGCTATAATTAATGGCAAAAAGTTTAAAACTAGCCGGGCTATCTCTTGTCGATCCTTTAATCGTTATTTTTCTGTTTCGACAGATTACAGACCTAAACTTGAAGCACTATTAGCATGTTCACAAATGTTAGGTATAAATCAAGTTGTTGCACATAACGGAAATGGTGGAAGAGAACGCATAGGCGAAACGGGGACAGTTTTAGGTCTTAACGCCCGTGACAGTAAACATGCTGGAAGAATGTTCAGCATGCATAATTGCCAAATTAACCCTGGTGCAGGGCCTGAGATAACCACTCCCTGGAAGTCTTACCAGCATGAAAAAAACAGAAATGGACTTATGCCTTTGATTAGAAGGCGCACAATGTTACAGCTCTGAACCATAGACAACATGAATATTAATGTTACTATCTGGTTGAGACTGTTGATAAAACGTAAAAAGGAATGCTCTGTTCCTGCAACTGAACAGGCGTGAAACGCTATCCAACAGGATGGATACCGTTTTGTCAGCCAGTTTTATAGATCACACTTATGAGTATGCGTGTTTCATTTACGGCCAGGAATGCTGATGATGACAACATTACTACCCGTTTTCACTAAGCCTTCCCCGTTGGCGCTCAATGCTCTGCGCGCTGGTCGTATTTGCCGTTTCCTTCTTATCCCGGATGGAAGAATCCGCTGAACGTCGTTCGGCGGCAGTTGTAACACGCGTCGTTTGCTTACAGGGATTATGGCGGGTCGATTATGGATAAGAGTAAGCGCCATCTGGCGTGGTGGGTTGTCGGGTTACTCGCGGTGGCGGCTATCGTGGCGTGGTGGCTGTTGCGCCCGGCAGGTGTGCCGGAAGGCTTTGCTGTCAGTAATGGGCGCATTGAAGCGACGGAAGTGGATATTGCCAGCAAAATTGCCGGGCGTATCGACACCATTCTGGTGAAAGAAGGCCAGTTTGTTCGCGAAGGTGAAGTGCTGGCGAAGATGGATACTCGCGTGTTGCAGGAACAGCGACTGGAAGCCATCGCGCAAATCAAAGAGGCACAAAGCGCCGTTGCTGCCGCGCAGGCTTTGCTGGAGCAACGACAAAGCGAAACTCGTGCCGCACAGTCGCTGGTTAATCAACGCCAGGCAGAACTGGACTCCGTAGCAAAACGTCATACGCGTTCCCGTTCACTGGCCCAACGAGGGGCTATTTCTGCGCAACAGCTGGATGACGATCGCGCCGCCGCTGAGAGCGCCCGAGCTGCGCTGGAATCGGCGAAAGCTCAGGTATCGGCTTCTAAAGCGGCTATAGAAGCGGCACGCACCAATATCATTCAGGCGCAAACCCGCGTCGAAGCGGCACAAGCCACTGAACGGCGCATTGCCGCAGATATCGATGACAGCGAACTGAAAGCCCCGCGTGACGGACGCGTGCAGTATCGGGTTGCCGAGCCAGGCGAAGTGCTGGCGGCAGGCGGTCGGGTGCTGAATATGGTCGATCTCAGCGACGTCTATATGACTTTCTTCCTGCCAACCGAACAAGCGGGCACGCTGAAACTTGGCGGTGAAGCCCGGCTGATCCTCGATGCCGCGCCAGATCTGCGTATTCCTGCAACCATCAGTTTTGTCGCCAGTGTCGCCCAGTTCACGCCAAAAACCGTCGAAACCAGCGATGAACGGCTGAAACTGATGTTCCGCGTCAAAGCGCGTATCCCACCGGAATTACTCCAGCAGCATCTGGAATATGTCAAAACCGGTTTGCCGGGCGTAGCGTGGGTGCGGGTGAATGAAGAACTTCCGTGGCCTGACGACCTCGTGGTGAGGTTGCCGCAATGACGCATCTGGAACTGGTTCCCGTCCCGCCTGTCGCGCAACTGGCGGGCGTGAGCCAGCATTATGGAAAAACCGTTGCGCTGAACAATATCACTCTCGATATTCCGGCCCGCTGTATGGTCGGGCTGATTGGCCCGGACGGCGTCGGGAAGTCGAGCTTGTTGTCGTTGATTTCCGGTGCCCGCGTCATTGAACAGGGCAATGTGATGGTGCTGGGCGGCGATATGCGCGACCCGAAGCATCGCCGCGACGTCTGCCCGCGCATCGCCTGGATGCCGCAGGGGCTGGGCAAAAACCTCTACCACACCTTGTCGGTGTATGAAAACGTCGATTTTTTCGCTCGCCTGTTCGGTCACGACAAAGCGGAGCGGGAAGTGCGAATCAATGAGCTGCTGACCAGCACCGGGTTAGCACCGTTTCGCGATCGTCCGGCAGGGAAACTCTCCGGCGGGATGAAGCAAAAACTTGGGCTGTGCTGCGCGTTAATCCACGACCCGGAACTGTTGATCCTTGATGAGCCAACAACGGGGGTTGACCCGCTCTCCCGCTCCCAGTTCTGGGATCTGATCGACAGTATTCGCCAGCGGCAGAGCAATATGAGCGTGCTGGTCGCCACCGCCTATATGGAAGAGGCCGAACGCTTCGACTGGCTGGTAGCGATGAATGCCGGAGAAGTGCTGGCAACTGGCAGCGCCGAAGAGCTACGGCAGCAAACGCAAAGCGCTACGCTGGAAGAAGCATTTATAAATCTGTTACCGCAAGCGCAACGCCAGGCGCATCAGGCGGTAGTGATCCCACCGTATCAACCTGAAAACGCAGAGATTGCCATCGAAGCGCGCGATCTGACCATGCGTTTTGGTTCCTTCGTTGCCGTTGATCACGTTAATTTCCGCATTCCACGCGGGGAGATTTTTGGTTTTCTTGGTTCGAACGGCTGCGGTAAATCCACCACCATGAAAATGCTCACCGGACTGCTGCCCGCCAGCGAAGGTGAGGCGTGGCTGTTCGGGCAACCGGTTGATCCAAAAGATATCGATACCCGCCGTCGGGTGGGCTATATGTCGCAGGCGTTTTCGCTCTATAACGAACTCACCGTGCGGCAAAACCTTGAGTTACATGCCTGTTTGTTTCACATCCCGGAAGCGGAAATTCCCGCAAGAGTGGCTGAAATGAGCGAGCGTTTTAAGCTCAACGACGTTGAAGATATTCTGCCGGAGTCATTGCCGCTCGGCATTCGCCAGCGGCTTTCGCTGGCGGTGGCGGTGATTCATCGCCCGGAGATGTTAATCCTCGATGAGCCTACTTCTGGTGTCGATCCGGTGGCGAGGGATATGTTCTGGCAGTTGATGGTCGATCTCTCGCGCCAGGACAAAGTGACTATCTTCATCTCCACCCACTTTATGAACGAAGCGGAACGTTGCGACCGCATCTCACTGATGCACGCCGGAAAAGTGCTTGCCAGCGGTACACCGCAGGAACTGGTTGAGAAACGCGGAGCCGCCAGTCTGGAAGAGGCATTTATCGCCTATTTGCAGGAAGCGGCAGGGCAGAGCAACGAAGCCGAAGCGCCGCCCGTGGTACACGACACCACCCACGCGCCGCGTCAGGGATTTAGCCTGCGCCGTCTGTTTAGCTACAGCCGCCGCGAAGCGCTGGAACTGCGACGCGATCCAGTACGTTCGACGCTGGCGCTGATGGGAACGGTGATCCTGATGCTGATAATGGGTTACGGCATCAGTATGGATGTGGAAAACCTGCGCTTTGCGGTGCTCGACCGCGACCAGACCGTCAGTAGCCAGGCGTGGACACTCAACCTCTCCGGTTCCCGTTACTTTATCGAACAGCCGCCGCTCACCAGTTATGACGAGCTTGATCGTCGGATGCGTGCGGGCGATATCACGGTGGCGATTGAGATCCCGCCCAATTTCGGGCGCGATATCGCGCGTGGTACGCCTGTGGAACTCGGCGTCTGGATCGACGGAGCGATGCCGAGCCGTGCTGAAACGGTAAAAGGTTACGTGCAGGCCATGCACCAGAGCTGGTTACAGGATGTGGCGAGCCGACAATCGACACCCGCCAGCCAAAGCGGGCTGATGAATATTGAGACGCGCTATCGCTATAACCCGGACGTAAAAAGCCTGCCAGCGATTGTTCCGGCGGTGATCCCGCTTCTGCTGATGATGATCCCGTCAATGCTAAGCGCCCTTAGCGTGGTGCGGGAAAAAGAGCTTGGGTCGATTATCAACCTTTACGTGACCCCCACCACGCGTAGTGAATTTTTGCTTGGTAAACAGTTGCCATACATCGCGCTGGGGATGCTGAACTTTTTCCTGCTCTGCGGCCTGTCGGTGTTTGTGTTTGGCGTACCGCATAAAGGCAGTTTCCTGACGCTCACCCTGGCGGCGCTGCTGTATATCATCATTGCCACCGGAATGGGGCTGCTGATCTCCACCTTTATGAAAAGCCAGATTGCCGCCATTTTCGGAACGGCGATTATCACGTTGATCCCGGCGACACAGTTTTCCGGGATGATCGATCCGGTAGCTTCGCTGGAAGGGCCTGGACGTTGGATCGGCGAGGTTTACCCGACCAGTCATTTTCTGACTATCGCCCGCGGGACGTTCTCGAAAGCGCTGGATCTGACTGATTTGTGGCAACTTTTTATCCCGTTGCTGATAGCCATCCCGCTGGTGATGGGCTTAAGTATCCTGCTGCTGAAAAAACAGGAGGGATGATGCGCCATTTACGCAATATTTTTAATCTGGGTATCAAAGAGTTGCGCAGTCTGCTCGGTGATAAAGCGATGCTGACGCTGATTGTCTTCTCGTTTACGGTGTCGGTGTATTCGTCAGCGACCGTTACGCCAGGATCGTTGAACCTCGCGCCGATCGCCATTGCCGATATGGATCAATCGCAGTTATCGAACCGGATCGTTAACAGCTTCTATCGTCCGTGGTTTTTGCCACCGGAGATGATCACCGCCGATGAGATGGATGCCGGACTGGACGCCGGACGCTATACCTTCGCGATAAATATTCCGCCTAATTTTCAGCGTGATGTCCTCGCCGGACGCCAGCCGGATATTCAGGTGAACGTCGATGCCACGCGCATGAGCCAGGCATTTACCGGCAATGGGTATATCCAGAATATTATCAACGGTGAAGTGAACAGCTTTGTCGCGCGCTACCGTGATAACAGCGAACCGTTGGTATCGCTGGAAACCCGGATGCGCTTTAACCCGAACCTCGATCCCGCGTGGTTTGGCGGGGTGATGGCGATCATCAACAACATTACCATGCTGGCGATTGTATTGACCGGATCGGCGCTGATCCGCGAGCGTGAACACGGCACGGTGGAACACTTACTGGTGATGCCGATAACGCCGTTTGAGATCATGATGGCGAAGATCTGGTCGATGGGGCTGGTGGTGCTGGTGGTATCGGGATTATCGCTGGTGCTGATGGTGAAAGGTGTACTGGGCGTACCGATTGAAGGCTCGATCCCGCTGTTTATGCTGGGCGTGGCGCTCAGTCTGTTTGCCACCACGTCAATCGGCATTTTTATGGGGACGATAGCGCGTTCAATGCCGCAACTGGGGCTGCTGGTGATTCTGGTGCTGCTGCCGCTGCAAATGCTTTCCGGTGGTTCCACGCCGCGCGAAAGTATGCCGCAGATGGTGCAGGACATTATGCTGACCATGCCGACGACACACTTTGTTAGCCTCGCGCAGGCCATCCTCTACCGGGGTGCCGGATTCGAAATCGTCTGGCCGCAGTTTCTGACGCTGATGGCAATTGGCGGCGCATTTTTCACCATTGCGCTGCTGCGATTCAGGAAGACGATTGGGACAATGGCGTAAATACAATTGCCCGATGCGTAAGCTTATAGGGACTACGCATCGGTGCAATTTATTGAATTTTAGTTGTTTTTAGGCCGGATAAGGCGTTTATGCCGCATCCGACATCAACGCCTGATGCGACGCTTAACGCGTCTTATCAGGCCTACGCCAGACAGCGCAATAGCCTGATTTAGCGTGATTTTGTAGGTCGGATAAGGCGTTTACGCCGCATCCGACATCAATGCCTGATGCGACGCTTGCCGCGTCTTATCAGGCCTATCTTAACCGTTGGTTAATTTTTCAAACTCTTCACACCCGGTATCAAACCCTTCCATACAGCTCAGGTTCAACCAGTGCAGCGCCTTTTGCTTGTTCTTCTCGATAAAACCTTCTTCACCGTTTAAGAACATCATTCCCGCCCAGTACTCGGAATAACCGGTTCGGGAAATTGCAGAGCTGCGTTTGAAATACCAGGTTGCCTTGTCATCGTCGGCCTTAATGCCCACGCCGTTGGCGTAAATCAAACCAAGCAGCATTTGGGCATCGACGGCAGAGTCGTTCTCCAGATCTTCCGAGGCGTTTTCTAACAGCGAAATTGCCTTTGGATAATCCGGTTTACCCGCTTGAGTATTTACCAGAATATGCGCCAGCGTTACTTCACCTTCTTTACTGCCCGCTTGCGCCGCTTTCTCTGCAAGAACTTTTGCTTGTGGATAGTCCAGACTGACCGGATTGGTGATTTTGATCTGCGCCAGCAGCGCGCAGGCATCAGCATCACCGCTGTCGGCGGCTTTCTGTGCCCAATATTCGGCTTTGCTCAAATCGCCGGAGCTAAACCAGCTGTCGGCAAGAAAATATTGTGCGCGTCGGTCCCCGGCCTCTGCTGCCTTTAAATACTGGCTGCCAGGCTCGGAGTCGTTGGCGTGGGCAAAGAATGTCAAAAACAACATCAATGCGATAATTTTTTTCATTTTGATAATACGATTGGGTAGGGAGTAACCAGTATAAAGAGTTCGAATGGATAAAAAAACAGCCTCCGAAAGGAGGCTGTAGAAAGGACGGTATTACGCCAGTGCCGCTTCGCGCAGGCGAGTTTTCAACTTGTTGTACTCGTCAATCACGTACTGCTCGGCGGCGCGCTGATCGGCGATCGGCTCGACGCGAACGGCGCAGTATTTGTACTCCGGCGTTTTCGTAATCGGGCTTAAGTTTTCAGTAACCAGCTCGTTACAGGCACCAATCCACCACTGGTAGGTCATGTAAATCGCCCCTTTGTTCGGACGATCGCTGACCTGCGCACGGGTGATAATTTTGCCTTTACGCGAGTGCACCCAAACCAATGCCTCATCTTCAATACCCAGACGTTTGGCGTCTTCGGTATTGATTTGTGCGTAGCCAGGTTCATCAGCCAGCGCCGCCAGTGCCGCACAGTTACCGGTCATCGAACGGCAAGAGTAGTGACCAACTTCACGCACCGTTGACAGTACCATCGGGTACTCGTCGGTGAGTTTGTCGATTGGCGCTACCCAGTCGCAGGTGAAGAACTGCGCCAGACCGTTCGGGGTATCAAACTTCTCTTTAAACAGATAAGAAGTCCCCTGATCGGCATCTGAAGTATCGCGGCAAGGCCACTGAATGAAGCCCAGTTCGCCCATTTTCTCGTAAGTCGCACCGTAGAAATCCGGGCACAGATGACGCAACTCATCCCAGATCTCCTGGGTGTTGTTGTAGTGCATCGGATAACCCATACGGGTGGCGATTTCGCTGATGATTTGCCAGTCCGTTTTCAGATCCCATTTCGGTTCAACCGCCTTGAAGAAACGCTGGAAGCCACGGTCAGCCGCAGTAAACACGCCTTCATGCTCGCCCCACGACGTTGACGGTAAAATAACATCCGCCGCCGACGCGGTTTTGGTCATAAAGATGTCCTGAACGATAACCAGTTCCAGATCTTCAAAGGCTTTACGTACTGCCGACAGCTCCGCGTCAGTTTGTAGCGGATCTTCGCCCATAATGTACGCGGCACGCACTTCGCCATGCGCTGCGCGGTGCGGCAGCTCGCTGATGCGATAGCCGGTATGCGCTGGCAGGCTTTCCACGCCCCAGGCTTTGGCGAATTTCTCGCGGTTAGCCGGATCTTTCACGTACTGGTATCCCGGATACGTATCCGGCAGCGCGCCCATATCGCAGGCACCCTGAACGTTGTTCTGACCACGAACCGGGTTAACACCCGCATGCGGCTTACCGAGGTTACCGGTCAGCATCGCGAGGCTGGTCAGAGAACGCACGGTTTCCACGCCCTGGTAGAACTGGGTTACACCCATGCCCCACAGGATGGCGGCGCTTTTCGCCTGGGCATACATCCGTGCCGCCTGACGAATCTCACTGGCGCTGACGCCGGTGATATCTTCAACCGACTCCGGCGTGTAGCCTTCAACGATTTTACGATACTCTTCAAAGCCTTCTGTACGTGAAGCGACGAACGCTTTGTCGTACAGATTTTCTTCAATAATGACATGGCCCATCGCATTCAACAGCGCGATGTTCGAGCCGTTTTTCAGTGCAATGTGCATGTCAGCAATGCGCGCGGTTTCAATTTTGCGCGGATCGCAGACGATAATTTTCGCCCCGTTACGTTTAGCGTTAATTACGTGATTCGCCACGATTGGGTGGGAATCCGCCGGGTTGTACCCGAAAACGAACACTAAATCGGTATTATCAATTTCGTTAATAGCATTGCTCATTGCGCCATTACCGACCGATTGGTGCAGACCTGCAACCGATGGGCCGTGTCAGACACGAGCGCAGCAGTCAACGTTATTGGTACCAATAACGGCGCGCGCAAATTTTTGCATTACATAGTTGGTTTCGTTACCCGTACCACGCGAGGAGCCGGTCGTCTGGATGGCATCCGGACCGTACTTCTCTTTGATGGCGCTCAGGCGCTCGGCAACGTAATTCAGTGCCTCATCCCAGGAAACAGGTTCGAGTTTGCCGCCACGCTGGCGACGGATCATGGGGGTTTTCAGGCGCGGGGTCAGGATCTGGGTATCGTTAATGAAGTCCCAGCCATAATAACCCTTCAGACACAGGGTACCCTGGTTGGTTTTCCCCTGCGCTGCCTCCGCCCGGACGATTTTGCCGTTATCGACGACCAGGTTGATTTTGCAACCTGATGCGCAATAGGGGCAAACCGTGACGACTTTTTTCATCGGTCTCGCTCCAGTTAATCAAATCACGCATACGCGCTCTCGACTACAGTATGCATCTTTTATGCCACATTTTATGTGGGGTCATTCCCTGATATTACGGGCACTATTTATTCAAAACTCTGACGAAAAACAGGCTGTCGTCAGTTTTGACGTGACGAAACGAAATACCGCGTGACAGCCATCACGCGGCAGACATTTTATTTTTTCTCGACGACGGGACCTGCCTGATACCCGCCGCCCAGCGATTTCATCAACTGAATGCTTTGGATCACCCGGCGGCTGTCCAGCATCGGTAATGACATCTCTTCGGCAAGCACTGGCAACCGGGCTTCGGTGGCCTGTAAGCGGCTGGTTAAGCCGCGCTGATAGGCGGCCTCGGCAGCGCGCTGGGTAAAGCGCGTGGCTTCCACGCGTTCAGCCTGCATTTCTCGCTCGTCGTTGAGCGTTTGCAGACGCGTGCCGTTGACGGCAACGTCACGCACCGCGTTCAGTACTGACTGGTTGTAACGTTCAATCATCATGTTGCTGGCGGCGCGCGTGCCTTCGAGATTGGCATTCAACCGTCCACCGTCAAACAGCGGCAATTTCAGACCCGGGATGAAGTTGAACTGGCGACTGGTTTTTTTGAATAAGGTATGCAGATGGATGGAGTCCAGACCGAAAAACGCTTTGATATCAAAGCTCGGATAGAACAACGCCCGCGCGGAATCCACCTGATCTAATGACGCCTGAACATACCAGCGCATGGCTTGCAGATCCGGGCGTCTGGCGAGCAACTCATAAGAGAGTGTCGCCGGAATGCCGGTCTGGACTTGCGGTAATGCCACCGGTCTGATCTCCGGCATATCGCTGGCTCCCGCGCCAATCAATGCACGCAGAGATTCTCGCGTTTCGGTGATTTGCCCTTTGACGGCAACAATTTGTTTATCGACCGCCAGAATCTGTGCCCGCGCGCCGTGGAAAGGCACTTGCGCTTCCAGACCGTGCGCCACTTTACTCTGGTGCGCTTTCACCGCGTAATCAATCACATCGTGAGTTTGTTCTAACAGATCGAGCATCTGATAGCTGGCCTGCATACTGTAATAAAGCTGCGCTACGCCCGTGGCCAGCGATAGCTCTACTGCTGCGGTTTCTGCCAGCGCGGCATTATGCGCGCCAATGGCGGCGGCAACCGCTGAGCGATGCACACCCCACAAATCAAGATCCAGTCCGGCAAACAAACCTACTGTGGCTTCCGTATAGTACGGCCCGTCCATACCCAGTGCTGGCGCATCCATTGAATAAGGGCTTAAAAAGCCGTTCGCCGAGACACGTTGGCGGTTGAGCATCCCTAACGCTGCGACCTGTAATTGTGAACCGGCATCTAACAAATCGGCCTGGGACTGCGCTTTTTCTTCCCGCAGTTTCGCTTCGGCGAGGGTGTGTGAACCACTTAGCGTCCGTTGGATCAGCGCATCCAGCTGCGGGTCATTGAGTTGTTTCCACCACTGCGCCTGCGGCCAGCCGGAGCTGGCAAGATGAATATCGTCGGCCAGTTTGATTTGTTCCGGTTTGAGCTGTTGATGAGGTGCAGAATCCTTACGTACCAGGGCACAGCCGGAAATCAGCGTCGTGCTGCCGAGAATGCTGCACAACAGCAGACGTGAAAGTTGACGATTGATCATTGCGTGGCTCCTTGTGCCTGTTCCGTGGCGGGCGTTAATGCCGGGGCTGTCCAGTCTGGCAAGCGGGCGAAAAGCTGGCAGACGTGTTGCTCCTGTTTTAATAAGGTGGGCAGGATGGCCTGAGAGGCGGGTGTCTCTTCAAGCGTTATTTGAGGAGAACGGCTGAGTGCGGTTGCCAGACCGGCAGCGTATTTCTCCAGGGCGTCGGCAAACTGACCTGCTCTGTCCGGCTGTAGTGCGTTATCCAGCGCCTGCGCCGAGTTCCAGGTGGCATCCCAGGCGTGAAGAAGATCGCGGCCCTGACGAATAACCGTTTGCGAACGTTCAATCAGTAATGCGCGTTCTTCGCTGTCCAGTTGACGCTCCAGCGCCACGCGTTGGCACATCTCTTCACAGGCATTAAACGCCGCATGCAGACCGATACGAATTTGCAGATAAGTGCGCAGAGCCGTGACTTCCTGCTGGCGTGGGATCCGCATTACTTTACTTAACATACCCAGCGTGCCAGCCAGTTTTTGCGGCAGTGTGCGCGCTTCACTTTCAGGCCAGACAAAGGTGTAAATCACCGCGGACACCACGGTACCAATGATGATACCCAGGGCGCGATCGCGAATTTCCACCAGGTCGTACACCGGGCCAAAAACGTTTTCGAGCGTGGCGAGCGCGAAGGTGACCACCATCTGTGTGCCGATATAAGAAGAGCGTTCAGAGCTGGTGGCAATCCATGCGCCCAACAGGAAAATCGGTGCCAGCACAAACAGCAATTCGACAATATTGTCCAGCCAGGGCATGACCAGTAGCGTGAATAACAGCGCCAGAATCGCGCCGCAAAAGGCCCCGCCAAAACGCAGCACCATCTTCTGGTACGACGAACCGACATTTGGGTTAGCGACGATCACGCATGTCAGCATACAGGTGTGAATGCCTTCCCAGTCCACGCCGCTGTAGAAGGTGTAACAGATCAAACAGGCGAGCAGCGTTTTTACCGCGTAGCGCATATAGTCTGGATTGGTAAAAGCATCGGCGGCCATTGATGGCGGTTTGGCTGCGGGCGTTGGCGGCGTATTCGGGTCCATCTGACCCAGTTGTAACAACGTCTGGCAGATATTCTCCAGGTTACATTCCCGTGCCGCCATCGCTTCACTTTCACTGATCCGCCAGTCGCTTTGCCAGCACTGACCTTCAGCAACGGCATGCTGCAGCTTGTTGATTTCTGAAGCTAATTTTTGTCGGAATTCAATAATTGCCTGAGAATCAGCAAAAGAGGTGGGATCGTAGCGATTCAGCGTCGAGTAAATGTAGGTTACCGTTGCCACGCAGCTTTGCCACCATGCGTTTTGAGTTCGCCAGTTGGCATCGTCCGCGAGGCAAAAGACATTGAGTTTTTGTAGCGCCAGCGCCTCTCTTTCAATCCGCGTTTCGGGTAGCGGTGCGAGGCTGTCTGTCAGGTGACTAATGGCATCATCAAGCCGATCATTAAGCGCCTGATGCATTTGCGAAATGGCACGACTGGGAAACCACAGCACGCCGATTAACGTCATCAGCAAGGTTGGATAGAGGCCAACAACGATACACCACAGCGTTAAGCGCACGACCACTTCCGGATAGTCGAGCATGGCGGGGAAGGTTTGCCCGTAAATAGCGACAATGGCGACGGCGAAAAAGACCAGCCCCAAGCGATGGGTGCGCATCAAAAACATGCAGCCCATCAGGATCGGTCCGGCGATGATCAATCGGATCAACGGTTCGCCGTATGACCATTTGTAGATCAAAAACAGGCTGCCGATCTCCAGCACCGTGGCAACCACAAACAAGATCGCGACAAATTTGGTGTAAAACGCGTTCGACTGAATACCGTAAAACAGCACTGCCAGCGATAACGCCACAAAAGGGATCTCAAAGGTCATCGAGATCAGAATCACCAGCAGGCAGCCTACCCAGAGTTGCACGGTCTGCGGCACGCGACCTGGTCGCCGCTCGCTTAACTCTTCATGAAAGAACGCCAGCAGCCTGACCACCGGTAATGGCAGGGAGTTGAGCGCGCTCATTATTGCGGCTCAAGATTAGCGACTGCCGAAGCGCCGATGCGGAACATTTCCGGGTCAGGTTTATCGACCATGATTTTGACCGGAAAACGCTGGGCAACGCGGACCCAGTTAATAGAACGAGACACTTTCGGCAGGCCGCCCAGCACCAGGCCGCCGTCATCCGGTAGCACGCCGTAGCCAATCGAATCCACTTTACCCTCGAAGGTTTTGCCGCTGTCACTCATCAGGCGAATCGTTGCGGGTGTACCTGAGCGAATATTTTTCAGATCGGTTTCGCGGAAGTTGGCGATCACATACCAGTGACGAGTGTCGATTAGGGTAAAAATAGGGCGCATGGCAGAAGCAAATTGCCCGACGGAGGTTTTGAGGGAAATGACCCGGCCATCAAACGGCGCGCGAACGGTCGCCATTTCCAGATGCAGTTTGGTCAGGGCAATATCCGCTTCGACCGCCGCACGCTGGGCAACTAATGCATCCACGCCGCTGACGGCGCTGGCGGCTGACTGCGCCTGTAACAATACGGCATTAAGATCCGCTTCTGCGGCGCGCTGCGCCGTTCTTGCACGGTCAACATCTTCCGCTGAGACAAAACCTTCTTTCAGTAATGGCTCGGTGCGGCGTAATGTATCTGTGGCCTGTTTCGCGGCGGCACGGGCTTTTTCTACCGTGGCATTAACCGAGTCGGCACCAAACTGTTGCGCGTCAACGCTACGCTGGGTGAGCATAATTTGCTTATCCAGCGCCGCGAGGGAGGCTTCAGCTTTCGCCAGATTGGCTTCGTACGGGCGCGGGTCGATGCGGAACAGCAAATCGCCCTGTTTGACTGCCTGGTTGTCGGTGACCGCCAGTTCTACAATGCGGCCGCTGACTTCCGGTACCACATCAATGGTATCTGCTGACGCGTAAGCGTCATTAGTTGATGGCGCACTGTCTACGCGCCAGATAACGAAAACAAGGGCAACCAGCGCCAACGCAACCACTAACAGAGCAGGGAATTTACTGCGAGGAGCTTTTTTCGGCGTACTTTCCATGAGCGCGTCTCAAATAGATTAGAAAAATGCCAGCCAGAACAGCATGGCGTAGAGAGCAAAAAGGGCGGTATAAATAATTCCGACAAATGCCAGATTGATATTTGCCCGCTGAATAACTCGCCTCGTGATGAGCGTCAAAATAAGGCTGGCAATGGCGCAGAAAAACCAGCTGGGATAATAAGCGCCGATCAC
>OLQB01001667.1_pt1 | contig 15589 bp, 13 predicted proteins | sample 1672681 | NCBI WGS metagenome assembly OLQB01 (sample SAMEA3136713, study PRJEB25190) | human gut metagenome | reverse complement strand
CCTCGTAGTGCTCCGGGCGGGTCAGCTTGCGGCCAAGGCCGGGGCTGCCCACCTCCAGATAATAGCTCTGGTCGATGGGGTCTGCTTCATCCAGAATGGGGTCCAGTGCGTGGGACACCTCTGCACAGGTGTCGGTATCCATGGTGCCGTCCCGGTCGATGAGGATGCGAAGATACCAGTCCGGCCCTTCCTTCTCAAAAACCACATCCCACAGGCGCAGACCCATGCCTTCCACCGTGGGACGGACAAGCGCTTCCACTCTCTGCGCGGTGTTGCCGCCAGACTGCTTCGCCATAAAAAACCTCCAAACAAACAAGAAACGCGGACCTTGCGGCCCACGTTTCAGGTTAAACTATATCGTACTACTAGAATATAGCATACTCTTGCGATTTATGCAAGCATTTTCGCAATTTTTTTGCAGTTGCGCGCCCTTTGGGGCTTTTTTTACAGCACCCAGACGCCGTTTTCAAACAGCTGCACGGTGCGGCCATCGCGGCATTTGCCGGTGATGCGGCTGTCCTCTGCACCCACCATCACATCCTCGTGCAGGGAGGAGTGGTTCATGCCGCGGGCTGCCAGTTCCTCCTTGGAAAGGCCGGTGCCGCCCACGGTGGTGCCGGGGTAGCTGTCGCCAAAGGCGATGTGGCAGGCAGCGTTCTCGTCAAACAGGGTGTTGTAGAACAGCTTGCCGCTGCGGTTGATGGGGCTGGAGGCGGGCACCAGTGCCACCTCACCAATGTGGCGTGCGCCCTCATCGGTGTCCAGCAGCTGGCCCAGCAGGTCTGCGCCCTCGTCTGCGCCGTGCTCCACCACCTTGCCATCCTTGAAGGTGACGTGGAAATTCTTGATGAGCTGACCGTTAAAGACGTAGGGCTTTGTGCCGTAAACGATGCCGTCCACCTTATCCTTATGGGGCGCGGTGAACACCTCCTCGGTGGGGATGTTGGGCAGGAAGGGCACGCCCTTCTCGTTTTTGCTGCCGGCGCTCTCCCACACCGCCTGCTCGGCCAGACCCACGGTCAGGTCGGTGCCGTTGGCGCTTTCAAAATGCACGCTTTCCAGATCCAGGGCGTTCATCTTTGCGCCCAGCTCGTTCAGGCGGTCCAGATGCTTCTGCCACTCCCCTACCGGGTCACCGCCGGTCACACGGCAGGTATCAAAGATCAGCTTCCACTGTGCTTCAATGGCGGCGGCAGTGTCCAGCTCCGGGAACATCTTCTTTGCCCACGGCTCTGCGGGCAGAGCAGCGATGGACCACTGCACCCGGTCGTTCATGGTGTACTCCCGCCACGGCTGCATAAAGCTGCGGTTCGCGCTGTTCACACGGCTGATCTTAGCGCCGTCCAGCCCGGCAAACAGTTCCGGGTCGTCCGCAATAAGATGCAGCACGCACACGCCGCCCTCGCTCTCGGCGTAGTCCAGATAGCGGCGCAGCTGCCAGCCCTTGTGGTCGGTCAGTGCGTCCTCGCTGCCCAGCTCCATGCGGATGCGGGTAACGGCGTCATCCTGCCAGTTCACCTGCACGTCCCGTGCACCGGCTTCGTAGGCGCTGCGCACGCACAGCCGTGCCAGCGGAGCACCCTCCAGCGGGCAGTTGATGATCAAAGTCTGCCCCGGCTGCGGGTTCACACCCACCCGGACGATAAAATCCGCATACTTTTGCAGTAATTCGTTAAAGTTTTCCACGTCAGAACCTCCTGTGGTGCATAGCCACCGTTGTTTTTCTCTCAGTATACCGCGTTCCGGCGTTTCTGTCCACTATGGGCAGAGCTGCCGCTCACCCTTCCGATTCAAAAAAGGCGCGGGTCATCTGTACCACCGTGCCGGAAAGCAGCAGCAGCGCGATGAGGTTGGGAATGCTCATCAGGCCGTTGAAGGTGTCGGCGATGCTCCACAGCAGACCAAGGTCCATGGTAGCGCCCAGAATGGCCACCAGAGCATACACCACAAAGAAGGGGCGCGCCACCTTGTTGCTCTTGCACAGGAACACCAGAAAACGGGAGCCGTACAGACCCCAGCCGATGATGGTGGAAAAGGCAAAGCAGCACAGCGCCACGGCAGTAAAGATAGACGCCCAGCCGCCGTAGGTGGTGGTAAAGCCGGAGATGGTCAGCTCAGCACCGGCCGCTGCGCCGTAGCTGACCTGGGTGCCGCTGCACAGGATAACCAGCGCGGTCAGGGTGCAGATGACGATGGTATCGGCAAACACCTCAAAAATGCCGAACATACCCTGCTTGACCGGCTTTTTGGTGTCGGCGCAGGCATGGGCGATGGAGCCGGTGCCAAGACCGGCCTCGTTGGAAAAGATGCCGCGGGAAACGCCCTTTTGCATACTGACGAACAGGCTGCCAATAGTGCCGCCGGTAAAGGCAGCGGGGTTGAACGCGCCCGCCACGATGGATTCCAGCACATAGGGCAGACGGGAAAAGTTGAGCACCACCACGCCCACCGACAGCACAATGTAGAACAGTGCCATAAAGGGCACCAGCTTCTCGCTCACGCTGCCAATACGCTTGATGCCGCCCAGCAGCACCAGCGCCACCAGAACAGCCACAAGGATGCCCACGATAAGGTTGAGGGTAGGCAGAAAGCCGTTGCCCACAAGCCCGTATTCCAGCAGGGCGGTATCCACTGCCGCTACGATGGTGTTCACCTGCGTTGCGTTGCCGGTACCGAACACGGTCAGCACGCCAAACAGTGCGTACAGCACGGCCAGAAACTGCCAGCGGCGGCCAAGGCCGTTTTTAATATAGTACATCGGGCCGCCCACCCACTCGCCGGTATCGCTGCGCTCCCGGAAATGCACAGCCAGCGTCACCTCGGCAAACTTGGTGCACATCCCCAGCAGCGCAGAGCACCACATCCAGAACACGGCACCCGGGCCACCGATGGCGATAGCGCCCGCCACACCGGCAATGTTGCCGGTGCCCACCGTGCCCGCCAGCGCGGTGCACACCGCCTGAAAAGGGGTCATGGCACCATCCGAAGCGTCCCGCTTGCGGAACATCCGGCCCACGGTGGTGCGGATGGCGTAGGGGAATTTGCGGATCTGCAAAAAGCCCGTGCGGACACTGAGCAGCAGTCCCACGCCAATGATGCACACCATGGCGGGGATGCCCCAGATAAAGCTGTTCACCGCCTGATTGACGGCGGCAATGGTCTCGATCATATACTTCCACATCCTCTGTAATATCTTGCGCACTGACAGTTTTTGTCAAAACACGAAAATTATTTTACCGTACTTTTACCGTAGTGTCAATGAAAAATAGGGACGTTATGAAACGCCCCTATCAGAAATTCTTATTTTTTATGTGTGACCGCCCGGCGGTAGACGATACCGGAGACCGCCGCTGCCAGCACCTCGGTAAGCCAGAAGGCGTGCCATACGCCGTCTGCGCCCAGCCAGTTACACAGCAGTGCAGCCAGCGGCATGATGAAAATAACATACCGGCACAGCGCGATGACCAGCGATTCTGCGCCCTTGCCCAGTCCCTCCAGTGCACCGGAAGCGGTGGTGGAGACTGCCGAGATGACAAAGCCGATGCTGATGATGCGCAAGGCAGTCTGCCCGGCGGCGATGGTTTCGGGGTTCTGGGTGAACAGCCCCATCAGCTGCCCGGAGGCAAACTGACAGATCACCGTGCCCGCCGCCATGATGGCTGCGCTCATGAGCAGGGTCAGCTGGAACAGTTTTTTCACCCGGGCGTGCTCCCGCGCGCCGTAATTGTAGCCGATGAGGGGGCGCATTCCCTGCACGAAGCCGTTGGCGGGCAGGTACAAAAAGGTCTGCAATTTATAGTAGATGCCCAGCACCACCACATAACTCTGAGAGAAAGCTGCCAGCAGCCCGTTGAGGAAGGTGACCAGCAGCGAGGGCAGCGCCAGATTGAGGATGGCCGGAATGCCGATGGCGTACAGTCTGCCGTCCAGCGCTGCGTCCGGGCGCAGGCAGCGGCGGCGCAGCCGCACCGGCAGCTCGGTGCGCAGATAGACCACAAGGTAGACCGCCACGCTGAGCGCCTGACCGATGCCGGTGGCCAGTGCCGCGCCCGCAATGCCCATGGCAGGCACCGGCCCAAGGCCGAAAATGAGCACAGGGTCCAGTAAAATATTGCACACGCAGCCGGTGATCAAGGCGACCATGGACACCTTCATGCGGCCCACTGCCTGAAAGATCTTTTCAAAGGCCAGCGAGACCATGTTCACGACCAAAAACAGGAACACGATGGTGGAGTAGGTGATGCCGGCGGCGATCAGCGCCTCGTCCTGCGTAAAGCGGCGCAGAAAGCTGGGCATGATGGCAATGCTGACCGCCATCATCACCACGCCGTGCACAAGGCTGAGCACAAAGCCGTGGGTGGCGGCTATCTCGGCCTTTTCGCGGTCGCCCGCGCCCAGATACAGCGCGATCATGGCGTTGATGCCGATGCCAAAGCCGATGGCAATGGCGTTGGAAAAGTTCTGGATGGGGAACACCAGACTTAACGCGGTCATGGCGTCCTCGCTGATGCGCGCCACAAACAGGCTGTCCACAATGTTGTACAGGCTGTTTACCAGCATGGAGAGCACATTGGGCAGCGCCATCGAGAGCAGCAGCGGCAGCACCGGCTTCTCCTTCATAAAAGTTTCGTTCATAAAAATTTCACCTGCTATCTGTAAAAAGCAAAAATGTGGCGGGCACAGCATCGGCTTGCAGCCGGTTTCCGGCGCAAAAAAAGCCACACAATGACCCTTTAAAGGTCATTGTGTGGCGAAAAGTAGCAATGTTGCTGTAAAAATCCACACGGTTTTTATGATCGCGGCAGCTGTCCGCGATATGCAGCCTGCGCATTTGCGGGCTGCAACCTTAGCAGAATACCACATCCCCGGCGGTATGTCAAGGGGTTTCGGCGTAAAAGTATGACTTTTGTAATTACTTGACCATTTTTACAGCAGGCGCTACAATAAGGCAAACCGGCTCTGAGGGAGGACACTGTATATGAAATGGATGATCGCATCAGACCTGCACGGCTCCTATTATTATGCGCAGCAGCTGCAGCAGGCCTTTGAACGGGAGCAGGCCGACCGCCTGCTGTTTCTGGGAGACCTGCTCTACCACGGCCCCCGCAACGACCTGCCCCGGGATTACGCCCCCAAAAAGGTGATTCCGCTGCTGAACAGCCTTGCGCCCAAGCTGCTGTGTGTGCGCGGCAACTGCGACGCCGAGGTAGACCAGATGGTGCTCAATTTCCCGGTGCTGGCAGATTACGCTGTGCTGCCGGTGGGGCAGCGGCTGGTCTACGTCACCCACGGCCATGTGTTCAACCTGAACCATCTGCCGCCCCTTGCCCCGGGGGATATTTTGCTCCACGGTCACACCCATGTGCCCGCATGGACAAACTTCGGGCAGGGGAACCTTTACTTAAACCCCGGCTCCGTGAGCATTCCCAAGGAAAACACCGCCCACAGCTACATGACCTTGGAGGGAAGCACCGCCTGTTGGAAGACCATGGAGGGCGCGTGCTACCACCAGCTGCAGTTGTGATAATGTTGTGATATTCCTTTTTTTGCCTGCAAAAGCCCTTGACGAAATGCCCGAAATGCTGTAAACTAAGTACAACCTTTAAAAATAGAGGGAGCTGTAAGCTTTGTACTGAACGCAGGCGGTGCAAAGTATCGCAGTAAACCCCATAAGGCATCATAAAAAGGCACCGGAGGCTTTGCATCAGCTTCCGGTGTTTTTTTATGCGCAGCCGGGCTATCTTTTGCTGCGCGGTCATGCTACAATAGAAAGAAAACGCGAATTGCAGGAGGAATTATGGATTTTTACGGAACCATCGGCCCTGCCTGTGCCGATGTAAAGCTTTTGCAGCAGATGGTGGAAGCCGGTATGACCGGCATCCGCATGAATCTTTCTCACGGGCCGCTGGCAGCGCACAAGGACTGGCTGGCGCTGCTGCGCAAAGCCGGGGTCAAAAAGCTGCTCATTGATTTGCAGGGGCCGGAATTGCGCATCGGTCGTCTGCCGCAGCCACTGTCCCTGACCGCCGGACAGACCGTGCGTCTGGGCGCGCAGGGCATCCCCTGCCCTGCCGCGCTGGTGCACAGCGTGCAGCCCGGGCAGGAGCTGCTGCTGGATGACGGCAAGCTGCTGGCACGGGTGGACACCGCAGAGCCGGAAGCGCTCGTGTGCACCGTAGTGCGGGGCGGCGTGCTGCAAAGCCGCAAAAGTCTGGCCGCACCGGGGGCAGACATCCAGATGCCCACCCTGACCGCCGAGGACAAGGAAAACCTTGCCATCGCCGCCGGTTGCGGCGTTACCGGGGTCATGCTGCCCTTTGTGCGCGGCGCAGCGGATATCTGCAATCTGCGGCAGGCGCTGGCAGAAGCCGGTGCGCCGCAGCTGAAAATTCTTGCCAAAATTGAAAACCTTGCGGGCGTGCAGGCGCTGCCGGAGTTTTTGCCGCTGGTGGACGAGGTAGTCATTGCCCGGGGCGACCTTGGCAACGCGATGCCCCTGTGGGAGCTGCCCCGCTGCCAGAAGCAGCTTTCTGCCGCCTGCCGGGCAGCCGGAGTACCCTTTATGGTGGTGACCCAGATGCTGGACAGTATGCACACCCGGGCTGTGCCCACCCGTGCCGAGGTGAACGACATCTACAACGCCGTACTGGACGGCGCATCCAGCCTGATGCTCACCGGCGAGACCGCCGCCGGGCAGTACCCGGTACAGGCCATGGAGTATCTGGTGCGCACCGCCCGCACGGCGATGTGACAGGGGCTGATTCAGAATGCCCTCCGCTGCGCTCTGGGCATCATCAGCGGAAAGACTATTTATATTTGCCAATCGGGAAAATCTGCGGATTTTCCCGATTGGCCTTTTCACGGGAGGGTCGTAGCGGGAAAAAGCATCTATAACAATCATTATAGACTTTCCAAAATGCAAAAATAAATCTTGAAGCTGCCACTTCCGGTCACGACCCCTTTCCGTGAAAAAGGGATTCCGAAAAGTCCGCAGACTTTTCGGAATCCAAAATAAAAATAATTTTTCCTCTGACGATGCCCAAAGCGCAAGCGGCGGGCATTCCCAATCGTCCCACCCGGAAGATATTTTTCCGCAAAAAACGGCAAAGGGATAGCATCTTTTTTCTGCTTCCTGTATAATACAGGTAAAATCAACTGAAGTCAGAAAGGTTTATCGTTTATGGGTATCGTAGTCATCGGAGCTGTTTTTGTGGATATCAAGGGCTATCCCCTTTCCACCTATATCCCCGGCGGGCGCAACGCCGGACGCATCGAGCAGGTACACGGCGGTGTGAGCCGCAACGTGGTGGAGGATATTGCCAACGTGGAGCTGCGCCCCACCTTTGTGGGTCTGGTGGACGACACCGGCATGGGACAGGACGTCATCGACAAGCTGGCAAAGCACAAGGTGAACACCCGCTTTATCCAGAAAAAGCCGGACGGTATGGGCACATGGCTGGCCATCTTTGACAACGATGGTGATGTGCACGCTGCCATCTCCAAGCGGCCGGATACCACCCCGCTGACCGGTCTGCTGCAGGAGCAGGGCGATGCCATTTTTGCAGACTGCGATTCCATTGCACTGGAGCTGGACCTCGAAAAAGAAACGGTGAAGCAGACCCTGCGCTACGCCAAAAAGTACGGCAAAAAGGTGTTTGCCGTGGTCTCCAACATGAGCATCGCCATGGAGCGGCGGGATTTTTTGCAGCAGATCGATTGTTTCGTCTGCAACCAGCAGGAGGCCGGGCTGCTGTTCTCGGATGATTACGACCACCTCTCCCCGGAAGAGATGTGCCGGGTGCTCACGGGCAACGTGCGCAGCGCCAACATTCCCAGCATGGTGGTTACCATGGGCGGGCAGGGCGCGGTATACGCCTGTGCAGACGGCAGCTGCGGCATCGTGCCTGCCAAAAAGGTGGATGTCATGGACACCACCGGTGCGGGCGACGCCTTCTTTGCGGGCACGGTCATCGGCCTGACCTACGGCAAAACGCTGGCAGAGTCCTGCGAGATCGGCAGCCGTCTTGCTGCTTCGGTCATCTGCATCACCGAGAACGTCTGTCCCCGCTTCCGCCCGCAGGAGTTCGGGCTGGATGTACCGGTGGTGGATTAACGGTTTGGAATGGTCTCCGCTGCGCTCTGACCATTTTCAGCGGAAAAATTATTTATATTTTGCCAACCGGGAAAATCTGCGGATTTTCCCGGTTGGCCTTTTCACAAGAGGAGCCGCAAAGGAAAGCTGCATCTATAACTAAAATTGCGGATTTTTCGGCTCGCCTTTTCACGGGATGGGCGTAGAGGGAAACGGCATCCGTCTATTGGATTTTTGCGCAAAACCGCATTTCCCCCTTGACAGAAGCGGCAGTTTCTGGTATCAATAAAAATGATAAAGGGGAGTAAAGGGCAGCCCGCCGGTCAAGGCGTTTTCACCGGCAGGCCGCTGCATGGCAGCGTCATCACGGCAGCAATGCCCGATGTCATGTGTTCGCTTGAGACTTTTGTCACAGATCTTACGCTGTGGCAAGGGTCTTTTTTTCTTGCCGCAGCATCAGAACAAAAGGAGGCAGAAAAACAATATGAATTTCTGGAACACATTCGCCGCGCTCTTTTCAAACTTCGGGGCGCTGACATGGCAGATGGTGGTCATGTGGGGCATCGGTGCCCTGCTCATCTACCTTGCCATCGTCAAAAAGATGGAGCCCAGTCTGCTGCTGCCCATGGGGTTCGGTGCCATTCTGGTCAACCTTCCCGCATCCGGTGCCATCACGCAGGGAGACACCGTTGGCCCTATCTCTGCCCTGTTTGAAGCAGGGATGTCCAACGAGCTGTTCCCGCTGCTGCTGTTCATCGGCATCGGTGCCATGATCGATTTTGGCCCGCTGCTGGAAAAGCCGTGGCTCATGCTGTTTGGCGCAGCGGCACAGTTTGGCATCTTTTTCACCCTGTTTCTGGCCGGGTTCTTCTTTGATATGAAGGACGCCGCGTCCATTGCGGTCATCGGCGCAGCGGATGGCCCCACCGCCATTTTTGTGGCAAACACCCTCAAATCCCAGTATCTGGGCGCTATTATGGTGGCAGCTTACAGCTACATGGCGCTGGTGCCCATCGTTCAGCCGCCGGTCATCCGTCTGCTGACCACCCAGAAGGAGCGCCGCATCCGTATGCCCTACGAAAAAGGCAATGTCACCCAGCTGACCAAGATCCTGTTCCCCGTTGTGGTCACAGTGGTCGCCGGTCTGGTAGCCCCGGCCAGCGTGGCGCTGGTGGGCTTTTTGATGTTTGGCAACCTGCTGCGGGAATGCGGCGTGCTGAACTCCCTGAGCGAGACCGCCCAGAACGTACTGGCAAACCTCATCACCCTGCTGCTGGGTCTGACCGTTGCCGGGCAGATGACCGCCGACAAGTTCGTCCGGCCGGACACCCTGCTCATCATGGCGCTGGGTCTTGTAGCCTTTATCTTCGATACCGCCGGCGGCGTGCTGTTCGCCAAGCTGCTGAACCTGTTCCTGCCCGAGGGCAAAAAGCTGAACCCCATGATCGGCGCAGCAGGCATCTCGGCCTTCCCCATGAGCGGGCGTGTGGTCAACAAGATGGGTCTGGCCGAGGACAGCCAGAATTTCCTGCTGATGTACTCCATCAGCGTCAACGTTTCCGGACAGATCGCATCCGTCCTTGCCGGCGGACTGATCCTTTCCCTGATGGCTTAACGGAGGTGCCTTTATGCTTCATCTTTCTTCCTGGATGACCACCCTGCCCATGATGCTCATCGGCATGACCGGTATCCTGCTGGTCATCGGCTTTCTCGTGCTGGTTGTGATGGCGCTGAACTGCCTCACCCGCCGCAAGTAAGAGCAAAAAATAGGATAAGCAAGCCGCCCGGGAGGATCTGCTGATCTTCCCGGGCGGCTTTTTTCACAGGCGCAGACGGCGCTGCTTTTGCCGGATTCATCCCCGGGCGTCCTGCCGGGTGGTGTGGAAGTACTCCTTGGGGGTCATGCCGTACTCCTTTTTAAAGGCGCGGAAAAAGTGGTTGTAGCCGCCAAAGCCGCTGGTCTTGTACACCTCGGTGATGGGCAGCCCCTGCTCGATGAGGGTGCAGCAGCGGTCCAAGCGCGCCTTTACGATATAGCGGTGCACCGTCTGCCCGGTCTGGCGTTTAAATTCCCGGGCAATATGTTCCCGGGAGACGAAAAACTCCTTTTCCAGCCGCTCCAGCGTCAGTTCCTCGGTAAGGTGCGCCTGAATAAACAAAAACACCTCATCCAGCATCAGGTGGTGGCGGCTGACCGATGCGGTGTGGAACTCCGCATGGATGCAGGCACGCAGCGCCAGCACCACGAACATTTGCAGAATACCGTGCTCGAACACCGCTGCACCGAACTGGGTGCGCTCCTGCGGGAGCATCAGCAGCTTCCGGGCAAGGTTTTTCAGCAGCATATAGATCTGGCTGTCCGGGCGCACAGCCACCTGCCGGAAGGGCACCACGTTGAAGCTTTTTTCAAGGTCGGTGTCCGCGTCCGAAAGCTGCGCCAGCGTCTGGGGGGACAGCTGCACCCGAATAAGTTCCAGCGGGCCGTAAGCACCGGCGTATTCCAGTCTGCCGCCCTGACCGGGCTTGAAGATGATGAGATTCTGCTGCTGTGCGGGCAGCACCACCTCGCTGCACCGGAACACGCCGCTGCCCCGCATGACCAGAAACAAATCATAATACGCGCCGGAATAAAATTCCCGGACGGCGCTCTGCTCGAAAAAATAACGCTTAACTGTATAATTCACCAAAAATCCCTCCGCAAAACTGTCATGTGTAACAGTTTGTTGTACACAACAGAAAAGCACAACTGTTATAATTGCATAATACATCAATTTGCGATAGTTTTCAATCATTTTTTGGATATGCATTGATGGAAATTTAACGTATAATGCAAACGTAGAAAAGAGGCTTGTGCGAAAAGTCTCGTGGTTTCACTGTTTTTAAGGAGGATAAAACACAATGGACCAGAAAAAGACCATCCGACCCTTCTCCATGAAGGACAAGATCGGCTATACACTGGGCGATCTGGGCTGCTGCTTTACCGAGCAGTACCGCGCCATGTATCTGTCGATCTTCTACACCCTGATCCTGCAGGTCAACCCCTTCCATGTGGGTATCCTGCTGCTGGTCACCAAGATCTGGGACGCCGTGAACGACCCCATCATCGGCGCGATCGTGGACTCCCGCAAGGCCACCAAGGGCGGCAAGTTCATCCCTTGGATCCGCGCCTTCTCCTTCCCCATGGCAGTGCTGTGCATCCTTGGCTTTGTCAATGTGGGCAACATCAACTACGGCCTGCGTCTGGCCTACATGTTCGTCACCTACGTTCTGTACGAGGCACTGTACACCTGCGTCAACGTGCCCTTCGGCACCCTGTCCAGCGTGATGACCGATGATGTCAGCCAGCGCACCGCACTGTCCCGCTACCGCAGCCTTGGCGGCACCATCTTCATGACCGTCATGGTCATGATCGGCCCCCTGTTCCTGTATGTGGACAACAAGCCCGTGGCTGGCCGCTTCCTGATGCTGGCCTGCATCTGCGCTATGCTGGGCCTGCTGTGCCTGCAGATCACCTGCGTGTGGTGCAAGGAGCGCGTGGAAGTGCCCGAGCGTCCGCAGGGCGAAAAGCTGAACTACCTGCACGTGCTCAAGGAGATCTCTCACAATAAGGCTCTGCTGGGCGTTATGTTCTTCAGCCTGACCGGCATGATCGGTGCTTCCGTGGTCAACGGTCTGAACACCTACCTGTATAAGGACTTCTTCGGCAACGTTAAAATTCAGGCTGTCTCCGGTATGCTGAGCGTGCTGTACGCCGTGCTGTCCTTTGCCATCACCCAGCCTCTTGCCAACAAGTTCGGCAAGAAGGAGTGGTGCTGCATGGGCGCCGGCTTTGCCGCCATCGTGTTCGGCATCCTGTTCTTCTTCCCCGTCCACAACCCCGTGGCTTTCATCGTCATCAACGGTATCTGCTATCTGGGCGCTTCCGGTATGCAGGTGCTGATCTGGGCCATGGTCAACGACGCCATCGACTACCATGAGCTGCAGACCGGCGAGCGCAACGAGGGCATCGTCTACTCCACCTACTCCTTCTTCCGCAAGCTTGCAAGCGCCATTTCCGGCAGCCTGTCCAGCTTTGTGCTGGGTGCCATCGGCTACAACGTTACCGCTGGCGCTGTGCAGACCGCAGGCGTTGTAAACGCTATCTGGAAGAGTTACACCGGCGTCTACTTCCTGGGCTACGGCATTGCAGTTGCCATCCTGTTCTTCGTCTACCCCCTGACCAAGCAGAAGACTGCCGAGATGCTGACCGAGCTGAAAGCTCGCCGCGCCGCAAAGGAGAGCAAGTAAACCATGAAGATCTTACAGGTTCAGTTTAAAAACCGCAATGGCCACACCCTGCGCGGCATCGTGACCCTGCCCGACACCGAGGGCAAGGTACCCTTTGTGGTGCATCTGCACGGCTTTGCCGGCAGCTGCAGCGGCTACAAGTCCATGTACACTCATCTGTCCCGCGCTCTGGCAGCGCAGGGCATCGGCAGCGCCCGGTTCGATTTCTACGGCAACGGCGAGAGCGACGGCGAGTTCGAGGATATGAGCTTCGACGGCCTGCACACCGATGCACAGGATATCTTTGCATGGGCAGCTGAGCAGCCCTATGTGGACAGCGAAAAGCTGTTCCTCTCCGGCCAGAGCATGGGCGGCTACATTGCCGCTTCCTGCGCACCGGTCATCCAGCCCCACGGCCTGATCCTGCTGTGCCCGGGCGCCGGGATGTGGTTCGGCTGCGCACAGCGTGCCGACGGCGTTGTGCAGACCGGCAAGGACTACACCGACATGGAGGGTCTGTGCTACAAGATGGCCTTTAACTACGAGATGGCCAAGCACCCCGACCCCTTTACCGAGGCCAAGGGCTACAACGGCCCGGTGCTGCTGCTGCGCGCCGACGATGACCGTCTGGTGGACGAGGGCACCTGCAGCCGTTACGCACAGGTGTACACCGCACCCGAGGTGGACACCATTGCGGGCGGCGGCCACAACTTTGCCACGCTGGCAGCCCGTGCCACCGTGGAGAAAAAGACCGCAGCATTCATCAAAGCAAATCTGTAAAGCAAAGCGTATCTGCAAGGAGGCTTTTGTATGGAAAACGTAATTCTGCAGCCCATCGAGGTGGGCGGACAGACCTTTAAAAACCGCATCATGTTCCCCCCGCTGACCACCGGCTACGAGAAAAACGGCATGATCAGCGAGCAGGACATGGGCTTCTACACCCGTCTGGCAAAGGGCGGCGTGGGCTACATCGTTATGGGCGATGTTGCGCCCATCAACAGCTTTTCTCCCACCCCCAAGCTGTTTGACGACAGCCAGATCCCTGCCTTCAAGGCACTGGCCGACAGCGTACACGCCTACGGCACCAAGCTGGGCGTCCAGCTCTTCCACCCGGAGTACGATGTGGACGCCATCAACAGCCTGTTTATGCAGAAGAAGTTTGACGAGATGCGTCAGCGCCTGCATCACGACATGATGTTCTTTACCGATGAGGCCAGCGAGGAGATGCTGATGTCCATCATCGATAAGATGTGCGCCTGCGCAGTGCGCGCCCAGAAGGCCGGTGTGGACGTCATCCAGATCCACGGCGACCGCCTGAACGGCTGCCTGTGCTCCACCCGCATGAACCACCGCACCGATAAGTTCGGCGGCAGTCTGGAGAACCGCGTCCGCTTTGCCCGCATGCTGACCCGCGCCATCCGCAAGGCTGTGCCGGATATGGTCATCGACTACAAGCTGTCCATCGTCACCCCGCAGCGCGGCAAGGGCGGCATTGACGAAGCCGACGCCGTGCAGTTTGCCCAGTGGCTGGTAGAGGACGGCGTGGATATGTTCCACGTTGCCCAGGCCAACCACACCGGCAACATGGCCGACACCATTCCTCCCATGGGCGTACAGCCCTACGGCTTCTTTGTCAAGATCGCCGGGGACATCAAAAAGGCTGTCAATGTACCGGTCAGCGCCGTGGGTCGTATCGTGGACGCCGACATGGCTGCGCGTGTCATCGAGAGCGGCATGGCCGACATGGTTGCCATGGGTCGCCCGCTGCTGGCAGACCCCGACTGGGGCACCAAGATCGCTGCCGGGAAGGCCTGCGATATCCGCCGCTGCATCAGCTGCAACAAGGGCTGCACCGATGCCATCCAGAACCGCCAGTTCCTCTCCTGCGTGCTGAACGCGGAGAACGGCTACGAGAACACCCGCAGCATCCAGCCCGCAGCGCAGAAAAAGAAGATCGCCGTCCTCGGCGGCGGCCCTGCCGGTCTGGAAGCCGCCCGTGTGGCAGCGCTGCGCGGCCATGACGTGACCCTGTTTGAAAAGACCACCACTCTGGGCGGCCAGCTGAACATTGCCTGCGTACCTCCCCGCAAGGAGGAGATGCGCCGCGCCACACAGGACCTGATCCACGCTGTCTGCAACGCCGGTGTGCACCTGTGCATGGGTCAGACCCGCACCGCAGAGCAGCTGAAGGATGCCGGTTTCGAGGCCGTCATCAACGCTGTGGGCGCACACAGCGCCGCACCCCGCATCCCCGGCATCGACAGCGTGAACGTTGCCGACGCTTGGAAGGTTCTGGCCGGTGAGCAGCAGGTGTACGGCACGGTGGCTGTCATCGGCGGCGGCATGGTAGGCTGCGAGACCGCAGAGTATCTGGCTGCCCGCGGCTGCAAGGTGTCGGTCATCGAGATGATGGACAAGATCGCCGCAGGCGAGAGCACCACCATTCTGCCCACCCTGCTGGAAAACTACAAGACCTACGGCGTGGAGCAGTACCCCAGCCACAAGGTCAAGGAATTCCGCATGGACGCCGTCGTCTGCGAGAACAAGGACGGCGCAGAGGTGACCATCCCCTGCGATTACATCGTGCTGGCTATGGGCGCACGCTCCAACGAATTTGACGCTGCTGCGCTGGAATCTGCCAGCATCCCGGTGTATTCCATTGGCGATGCCGCCGGCAAGGCTGCGGATATCTCCAACGCCATCCGCACCGGCTACGATACCGCCTGCCAGCTGTAAAACAAAAATATCGTTCTATTTGTGGGTCAGAAACGCCTGTGGGCGCTTCTGACCCACTTTTTTTACCCGCTCAGGCAAAGCCGTCAGGGTTTTGCCTCGCCCTCTCAGGCGCTCCCGCGCCAGCTCTCCCAAGGGGAGAGCGGACACGCCCGGAAACTTTACGGGTTAGCCGGGAACTGTACCGCCCCGCTTAAGCCTTCACCCACCAGGGGAAGGTGGCGCGTAGCGCCGGATGCGGGGCAGTACCAGCTCCCCCGAAGGGGCAGCCAAGGTTTAAAGCCCATTGCTAAAGTATTAGGCATCATGAGGAGACTTTCGGCAGTGCTCTTGGCTCTCCCTTTGAGGAAAGACTTCCACCCGCTCCGGGGGAAGATGTCGCGGAGCGCATTCAAAATCATCCCACATAAAAAGGCTGCTGCACAAAACCCTGTGCAGCAGCCTTAAGGCAACACCGCACAATTCCCGCCTTACGGCTTAAGCACCGCTCCGGCGGCT
>OLQB01001658.1_pt1 | contig 15615 bp, 15 predicted proteins | sample 1672681 | NCBI WGS metagenome assembly OLQB01 (sample SAMEA3136713, study PRJEB25190) | human gut metagenome | reverse complement strand
TATTGTAATTTTAATAATATTCAGCTAAAATAGATAGGTAAAGCCGGATAGAAAGGATGTGGCAGAACTATGGACAAAAAGGATACATGCATTTCCACAGGAATCAAAGGAATCGTCCTGGCCCTGTTACTGATGGTAAGTCTGGTTCTTTCTGTCCGTTTTGGGTCGGTGGATGTTCCGACGGCGGATATTTTTTCAGAAGTGGGAACCATGATTTCCCAGGGGCAAATGGGGAATACGCCCTCTGCTATGATTCTATGGCAGATACGTATTCCCCGTACTTTATTTGCCCTGCTCTGCGGGATAGGACTGTCCCTTGCGGGCCTTCTCTTGCAGACGATTACCCGTAATGACCTGGCCGATCCCTATGTGCTTGGTGTTTCGTCAGGGGCGTCTACCGGTGCGGTGATGGCTATCATATGGAGCTGGTTTTCCTTTGCAGGAAATGGCTCCGTGGCCATGGGGGCGTTTATAGGAGCCGCTCTTTCTACTGCCATTGTTATAGCGGCCAGCGGGAACAGCAAAAATCCCATTCGCCTTGTACTGGTGGGAATGGGGGTATCAGCCTTTTTCTCCGCCCTCACCATGATGGTCATTTACGGAGCCCGCCATGAAGCACAGGTGCGCAGCGCCATGTTTTGGCTGGTGGGCAGTTTTTCCGGTATGCAATGGGCGGATATTTTCCTTGTTGCCCTGGGGGTGCTCATCATGATGGGACTCACCTTTCTTGTGCGGCATGACCTGGATCTCATGCTGCTGGGGGCGGGGGAGGCGGAATATCTGGGGTTGAATCTGAAGCATTTCCAGCTCTTTATCATTCTTCTCACCTCTGCCATGGTGGCTCTGCTGGTGAGTAAGTCAGGCATCATTGGATTTGTGGGGCTGATTACACCCCATATGGCCCGGGCTGTGGCAGGACCGTCACACGGACGTCTTATTGTTTTTTCTTCTCTCATCGGTGGATTGGTGATGATATGGTCTGATGTGTTTTCACGGGCCCTTTTTGCACCGGAAGAACTGCCTGTGGGTGTGTTGACGGCCTGTGTAGGGGCGCCGGTTTTCATCTGGATCGTGATTCATCGGTATGGGGAGGGACAGTAATATGCTGGAAGTATGTCATCTTTCTTACCGGGTTGGAAACAGGGAAATCCTCCATGATGTATCATTCCAGGTAAAGGAAGGGAGCATGACTTGCATTGTAGGTCCGAACGGATGCGGGAAGTCCACGCTTTTAAGTCATATATCCGGCCGTCTTAAAAGCCGGGGATCTGTGTTTTATAAGGGAAAGGCCCTGGAGTCCTATGATAGAAAAGCCTATGCCCGGGAAACGGCGGTCATGGTGCAGCAGTCCATGGAAATGACAGGTGAACTTCGGGCAGAGCAGGTGGTGCTCATGGGCCGGTATCCTTTTAAAAGCCGTTTTGGGGACTATCAAAAGAAAGACCATGAAATTGTCCGCCGCGTGATGAAGGAGACCGGTTCCCTTTCACTCTGGGGACAGGAAATGAAATCCATGTCCGGCGGAGAAAAACAGCGTGTTCTCATAGCTAAAGCCCTGGCGCAGGAACCGCAGCTTCTTTTGATGGACGAACCAACCAATCATCTGGATGTAAAATATAAAATTGCTCTTATGGAAACATTAAAACAATTTCATCAACAGGGCACGATTCTCATCGTACTCCACGATTTAAATCTGGCCTGCCGTTACTGCGATCATGCCATTGTGATGAATAAAGGTCATATCGTGGATCAGGGGACAGCAGATGAGGTGCTTACCGAATCAAAATTGGAAAATATTTTTGAAGTCCCCTTCTATACTGCTTTTCATAACGAGCAGAGGTTTATTTACTATTAAAGCATAGGTTTGTAAAGGAGGAATCTTATGAATCCGAAAATGAAAAAAGCGTTTGCAGTGCTGCTGCTTGCAGCATCTCTTGGTATGGCTGTGGGAGGATGCGGTAATGGGGAATCTGCAAAACCTGCCTCTTCACAGACAGCTGTTGTTTCCTGGAAAGAAAACCTGGATGGAAAAACAGTGGATATGAAGGTGACTCAGCCGCCGAAGCATGCAGTTTCTATGTCCTTCGCCACTACGGAAATGATGCTGGCTCTGGGACTTCAGGACCAAATGGCCGGCACTGCTTTCAAGGAAGATGACATTTATCCTTCCGTTTCCGAAGCCTATGCCAAAGTGCCGGTGCTTTCCGAAAAGTGGCCGTCTTATGAAAAGCTGATGTCCGTCAAACCTGATTTCGTTACCGGCTGGGAAGTGCCCTTTACGAAGAGAGGTGTGCCTGCTGATAAAATTATTTCTGCCGGCATTCCCATTTATGTGCCCGATTCTATGCAGGGAACCAATGCCAACCTTGATACTCTTTTCAATGATATGATGGAATATGGAAAAATTTTTGGAAAAGAAGACAATGCCAAAAAATGGGTGGATGGGCAGAAACAGAAACTGGCAGCAGCTCAGAACAAGATTAAAGACCTGCCCCAGGTGAAAGTCTTTGTCTATGACTCCGACGATGGGCAGCCTTTTACTGCTTTTGAAGGATATACCACCAATGTATTAAAGATGATTGGTGCCCAGAATGTCATGGCAGGACAGGGAGTGGACAAAACCTGGGCAAAGACAAGCTGGGAAAGTCTGGTTAAGGCGGATCCGGACTATATCCTTGTGGTAGATTACAGCACCAGCGACAGGAACCAGGACTCCTTCGACGAAAGAGTGGAAAAGTTGAAAGAAAATCCCCAGCTCCAGAGTGTGAAAGCAGTGAAAGAAAATCATTTCGTGAAAGTCCGGCTGTCTGAAATCACACCGGGTATCAGAACGGTAGATGCCCTGGTGCGCATGGCCGATGAAATTCATGGCAAATGATGATAAGGCCCTGAAGCCGAAGGAAAGTTTCGGCTTCGTGAAAGCGGGACGGAAGTTGTAAAGCAAGGCAAAAAATCCTGTCATTTTATAAAAGGAAAGAGTTCCCCCGGAGCCCTTTCCTTTTTTCTCTAATATACCGGATGGGACAGGAAATGGGAAATACAGAGATTATGTCTGCTGACTTTGAGGGCATGACAGGAAAGGCTATGAGTTTTATAGGTACAGCGCCAGCTGTCCAAGGCATATTCTTTTGGGGAAGGGGCCCTTTGTTGGGAATTCATAGAGAATGTAAGAAAGATTCACCGGCCTTTTCCTATTTCATCGTCACTCATGGTACAATAGAATATATTATTGTATGTTCGGAGGAATGAGCATGGGATTTTTTGACAAAATCAAAAGAGGTCTCACAAAGACCAAGCAGAGTTTGATTAAGAATATTGAAAGCGTAGTCATCGGCTATGCCCAGATTGATGAGGATTTCCTGGAAGATTTGGAAATGGTACTCCTTTCCGGTGATATCGGTGTCCGTACTACGGATTATCTGATGCGCCAGATTCGCCGGGGCGTCACGGAAGGGGTAATTCATAATACGAACGAAGTCATGCCTTTCATGGAGAAAACGGTGAAGGAGCTTTTGAAGGATGATACGGCGGGAGAAGAATTTACCCATCATCCCGAGGTGATTCTGGTGGTCGGCGTGAACGGGGTAGGCAAGACCACCACCATTGGCAAGCTTTCCGGTCGTCTCCACAAGGAAGGAAAGAAGGTCCTTCTGGCAGCGGCTGATACCTTCCGCGCTGCTGCATCGGAACAGCTCACCATCTGGGCGGAAAGGACGGGCGCTGATATTGTAAAGCATGCGGAAGGCGCCGATCCTGCAGCAGTTGCCTTTGATGCCGTATCGGCTGCCAAAGCCAGAGGGGCTGATGTGGTCCTCATTGATACGGCCGGCCGTCTCCAGACGAAGGTGAACCTCATGGAAGAATTGGGGAAAATCAGCCGGGTGGTGAAGAAAGTGATTCCTGATGCACCGCACCAGACGCTTCTGGTACTGGATGCCACCACCGGTCAGAATGCCATCAGCCAGGCAAAGAATTTCGGTGAAATCGTGCCCCTTACCGGCGTGGTTCTTACCAAGCTGGACGGCACCGCCAAAGGGGGAGTGGTGCTTTCCGTTCATGAAGAACTTCATGTGCCTGTCAAGTGGATCGGCATGGGTGAAAGGGAAGATGACCTGGACCGCTTCAATCCTGATGAATTTGCGAAGGCTCTTTTTGAAACGGATGACCATGTGCTGCAGGAAAGCACAAAGGTGTAACAGGTATTCAGTCATGGCAGGGGTGCATATCCGATGCATCCCTGTTTTTTGAGTGCTGCCCCAGGGCAGAAAAGAAGGACAGGAGGAAGGAGTCATGGGAAAAGTGATGAAAAAAAGGATGGAGGAAATGGAACCTTTCGCCTATGCTGTAACCATTACACGGAAAAGGGGACTCAGGGCTATTTACCTTCGGATTTCCAGGACCGGGAGGGTCCTTGTATCAGCACCAGCGGCCATGGCTCTAGGGGAAGTGGAACATTTCGTGGCCTCAAAGGATGGGTGGATCCGGGAAAATCTGGCCAAAATGCCTGCCGTCCCCTGCTATACCTATGACAGCGGCGAAAAACATTTCTTTCTGGGCAGGGAATACCCCATTGTTTATGAACGAGGCCCCGTGAGCTCCGTGTCGGTAAGGGAGAGAAAACTCTGTCTTACGATAAGCCCACGGACGAAGGATCGGCCCCGGGCTTACAGGAATCTTATGAAGGAAGAACTGCGGAAGGTTATAGAAACATATATAGAAATCTGGGCGCCCCGCATGGGCGTCCAGCCTTCTTCCCTGACCATTCGCATTCTAAAGAGCCGATGGGGCAGCTGCAATGTAAGAACTGGAGAACTTTCCTTTGCCCTGGACCTCATCACTAAGCCGGAGGCATGCATTGAGTCGGTGGTGGTGCACGAGCTGAACCATCTTCTGGAAACAGGTCATACCCGCCGTTTCCATGCCCTCATGGCCCGCTGGCTTCCGGACTATAAGGAAAGGACGAAGAAACTTTACGACTACCCCAGGGAGTTTATTTAACAGGGCTCCTGTGGCTGGTTTCCTGCTTTCTGGTGCCAGGAATGATTGAAATACTTATGCAGTTCCCGTAACGCATAAGGCCCTTTTTTAAAATCTGCGGCGTCAGCCGCTACCACACCCTCTGAACCTTTTGAACCTTCTGAACCCTGTGAACCCTCACGCCGTAGGCGTGTCCAATAGCAAAGCCGCCACCACAACCCTCGGCCCAAAGGGCCGTCAAACTTAAGAACCTTCCGGCCCCTGGGCCGGTCCATCTTAAGAACCCTTTCCATGCCCCCTACTTCTCTTGACGGAAATATGGTATAATCTAATAAAATAATTTTATACCAAAAGATTTTTATACCATAGTATTCGTATTATGGTGAGTAAGGGGTATTTCAATGAATAACACGGACTGGAAAATCCTTATCTATCTTCGTGAGGAACGAAGCATCAATAAGGTGGCAAAGCGGCTTTTCATGACTCAGCCTTCCTTAACCTATCGCCTGAGCCAGATGGAAAAGGAAATCGGCTGTCCTTTATTTATTCGTACCAATAAAGGGGTTCATTTCACCGATGCAGGCAATCGCCTTTTCTCCTTTGCAGAAAAGGAGCTGCAGCAGTACCAGGATATGAAGAATTATGTGACCCATGAGCCCAATTCCATTTCCGGCGTGCTCCGCATTGGCGCCAGCCAGTCCTTTGCCCAGTCCCATATGCCGGCCATTCTGAAAGGTTTTGTGGATAAGTACAGCGATATTGAAATTTCCCTGACCACCGATACCAGTGATGAACTGGTGAAGCTGGTGAAAAAAGAGGACATCCATCTGGCCATTGTCCGTGGGAATCAGGAATGGCCGGACGCCGATATTCTTCTGGAAGATGCGCCGCTGTACCTGATTTCCGCCAAGAAAATCGACTACAGCACGCTGCCGGACCAGCCTTCCATCCGCTACCGCAGCGATCCTTCCCTGGATGAGCTCCGTACCCGGTGGTGGCGGCAGAATTTCACCGATTCTCCCCATTTCATGCTTACTGTGTCCGACTGTCTGACCTGCGTGGAAATCGTGAATCAGGGTCTTGGACACTCGCTGATTCCGGCGGACCTGCTTCCTAAGTGCGCGCCTCAGGTGAACAGGGAAATGATTTACGACAAGCAGAAGAGACCTCTGCTGCGGCCCAGCCATTTGATTTTCAAACAGCCCATGCTCCAGTCCACACCGGTAAGAATCTTCGTGGATTATCTGCGCAGCTATTTCAAGGTATGATAAAAGCCCTGTGAAGCTATGACTTCGCAGGGTTTTATAATTTTACCAGAAATCCCAGCATACTGAAGAGCCAGGTGGAAATCCCGAGGAAAAGGGCACAGCAGAGCTTTTCCAGCTTCAGCCGGATGGCAAAGCGCCGGTGATGGTGGGCATTACCCCATACGGTATTGATGAGGCCGTGATAGTCTACATGCATCATGCGGGCCAGGGTGCAGTAGTTGAGCAGCAGATAAGTACAAATCAGGGCGGGACGGAGTTCATCCATCATGAACCAGACCATCCAGGGAAAACAGAGATTATATACAAAGGCTATGTGTCCGCCAAGAAAGTAAGCCATTTTCTGGCCAAAGGTTTCGGACAGATCAGTTTTATAGGCAAAGACAAGGTATCCGTTAATGGCGCAAAGAAAAAGACACCAGAAAAACAGGAACGGCATACAGATTTCCTCCGGACATATTATTGTTATTGTTCGCTTATAATTCGATTATAGCATGATATCTTTTGCCTGCCCATAGCTGAAAGGCCGGATGAAATCGATGAAATCGGGCTATTTGGAAGCACCGTCCATGACCGCCGAGGAGATGGAAGGACGGAAGAGGAAAAAGAATCACCGGCGGTAAGGATTTTATATTTTTGCCTGAAAAGGGGCAAAGAAAAAGTATATTTTAAAAATAAAGAGATATAGAAAAAATCTTCCAGTCCTTTATAAATAACTTATAACTAGCCAGAATGGAGGAAAGTGATAGAATGGGGCTGGAGACTGGAGGGGCGGCTGTCCGCTGTCTGCTGTCTGCTATCTGCTATCCGTTGTCCGCTTACCCCTTCCTTAATGCCGACTGTTTCATACGCGGCCTGTACCGAGATTCTTCGCCTGCGGCTTGGAATGACGAGTGGGAGGAGGTCAGTTTCAGCACGTAACGCCCAGTCCCCTTTCTGTGGAAGGGGGCTCCGGATCTTCGTCATAGGATATGGTTGACAAAAAAACTAATTACGTAACGCTGACTTTGTAAGCATTGCCGCGAAGCGGCTATCCACCACCCTCTGAACCCTCTGAACCTTTTGAACCCTTATAACCAAAGGAGGTTTCCATGAAAAAACTGATTGCTTTTTTACTTTCTTTTTTCCTTGCCCTGTCCCTGGGCCTTCTGGCGGAGGCGTCGGATACACTGGGAATGAATCGGAAAATGGGGTATTTTGACAATACCCGCACGGTGCTTCTCCTGTCTCCTCGGCTCAGTGGGAACGGCGGCGAAGCCGCATCCTATGTGAATCGGGAAATGAAGCAGATTTTCCGCTATCCCTATTACCGGACCCTGGATACTGCCGGCTATGAAGGGGCGTTGTCTCCGGCAGACCTGCCCCGGCTGGCTGATGAATCGGGGGCAGATATAGTAGTGATGCCTGTAATCCAGTGGCATCAGTGGATTTTCCACCGGTTCCTCTTTGATGATGGCGACGATATCATCCAGACCAGGGCCATCGTGGATATTTACAGCTATAAGAAAACCGAGGGCACTGTGCGGGATGACCGGGGCACCTATTTTGATACGGAAGATGAGAGCACTGCCCGGAATGTGTACATCCTTGACGATATCATGAAAGAGGTATACAAAACATTCCCCTATCGCCGGGTGCCCACCGATGTGTCCAAGAGCCTCACGGGAGAGACGGAGGACCATACGCCCAAAGCAGTGATGAGATAGTGAGCTGGCGGGAGAAAGACAGCTGCCCGCTGTCGGCTATCGGCTGTCCGACTTCTGAACCATAGAGCTCTGCACCGTCGCCAAAGGGTAGGGAACCCATGACAAAAAGGACCTGGAAGAAATGGTTTATCATTTCTTCCAGGTCCTTTTATTTTACAGTCCTTTCTGTTCAATGCCGCTCACCAGGTAACCCAGATGGGCGGTGCTGTTTAATGTGACTAGGCGCCAGGTGCCTTTGTCACATTCAAGCACATTGATACAGGCATTGTCCTGCTTGATCTGCCAGAAGTGGCTCATATCAAGGCCCAGGAGGTCGCAGATAATGGCCTTGTTCACGGCGTCGTGGGCAGCCACAAGCACCGTTTCCCCATCATAGGTTTTTGCGTATTCATCGAAGGCTTCTCTGGCCCGTTTCCGTACGTCCTCCAGATTTTCTCCTTCCGGCATCTGCACCAGGTCCGGGCGGGTGTGCCAGAGGCGGAATTCCTCGGGGTAGCGGGCTTCGATTTCATCGGCGTGGATGCCTTCCCACAGGCCATGGGAGATTTCCGTCAGCCTTTCGTCCTTCATCACGGGAAGGTGGTGGAAATCGGCAGCCAGGCGGCAGGTTTCATAGGAGCGGGAGAGGGGGGAGGAAATGGCCCGGTCTATGGGCACGTCCTTCAGAGCCAGCGCCGCTTTTCGGCCCTGCTCCCAGCCCCTTTCGGACAGGGGTGTGTCTTCCTGGCCCTGGTAGCGGCCTTCTATGTTCCAGGTGGTTTCTCCATGACGGAGAAGGATGATGCGTATCATAGGTGCTCCTTAATGTTCACAGTGAACGACTTTGACATCGTGGATGCCGTCGATATTCATGAGGGCCGGAATCAGGGCCGAGGGGATATCCTTGTCCACTGCCACCACCATGACGTTGGTGCCTGCTTCCTTGCCGGCGCCTACCTGCATGCCGTTGATGTTGATATGTTCTCTCCCAAGTACCGATGCTACCTGGCCGATCATGCCGGGCTTGTCTTCATGAGGCGCAATGATGATGCAGCCTTTCGGTTCGATATCCACGCGGAAGTGGTCGATGGATACGATTTTGGCTTCCTTCCGGTCGAAGAGGGAGCCTGTAATGCGGTGGCTGCCTTTGTCGGTGTCTACGGTGAGGGAAATGGTATTGGTGAAATAGTGGCCCTTCTTGGCTTTCACTTCTCTTACATCCATGTGCCGCTCTTCCGCGATACCCCGGGCATTGACGAAATTGACGGTCTGCTGCAGTACCGGAGCCAGAAGGCCTTTCAGTACGGCCGTGGTGAGAGGTGCTGTTTCTGTTTCTGCCAGTTCACCGGTATATTCCACGTTCACCCTGTTAATGCGGCCGCCGGCCAGGTCGATGGCAATATTGCCCATGCGCTCGCAGAGATCGAAGTAAGGCTGAATCACATGGAGGGTAGCTTTGGTAATGGGGGAAGCGTTCACGGCGGTGGCCACCGGTTCTCCGTGGAGGGCCTGCATAACACCTACAGCCACATCGGTGGCAACGCCGGCCTGGGCTTCTTTGGTGGAAGCGCCCAGATGAGGGGTGAGGGCTACATTGGTCATGCCCAGGAAGGGGTTGTCTTCCGGTTTCAGCGGTTCATTGGGCCATACGTCGATGCCTGCGCCGGCTACCTTGCCGCTCTTCAGCGCTTCAGCCAGGGCGTAGATATCCACCACGGCGCCCCGGGATGCATTGACAAGGCGGACGCCGTCTTTCATTTTGGCAATTTCTTCTTTGCCGATCATGCCCCGGGTTTCATCGGTGAGGGGCGTATGAAGGGTGATGTAGTCTGATTCCTTCAGCAGGGTATCCAGGTCCACCAGCTCCACGCCCAGCTGTTTGCCTCTTTCCAGGGGAATATAGGGGTCGTAGCCGATGGTTTTCATGTTGAAAGCCTGGAGGCGTTTGGCCACATTGGAACCGACACGGCCTACACCGATGATGCCTACAGTCTTGTTCAGAAGCTGGATGCCGGTGAAGCTCTTCCGGTCCCAGCGGCCTTCCATAATGGACTGATGGGCCTGGGGAATGTGGCGGGTCATGGACAGCATGAGGGCAATGGTGTGTTCGCAGGCTGCAATGGTATTCGACTCCGGCGTATTGACTACGGTAATGCCTTTCTGGGTGGCTTCCTTTATATCAATGCCGTCGATGCCCACGCCGGCGCGGCCGATGACCTTCAGGTTTTTAGCAGCGTCAATGACTTTCTTTGTGACCTTGGTCTGGCTTCTGGTAATGATGGCATCATAGTCGCCGATGACTTTTACCAGTTCCTCTTCCTTCATATTCGGCTGGATATCTACGATAAATTCCTTTTCCAGGATTTCTTTGGCTTCTTTAGCTACGTCGGCAGTAATGAAAATTCTGAACATAATGATTTCCTCCTGTAAATAATCAAATTATCCGTTGACTCTTTCGTATTCTTTCATGAACTGGGAGAGCGCTTCCGCTGCTTCCGGCGTTACCGCATTGTAGAGGGATACCCGGAGGCCGCCTACCAGACGGTGGCCTTTCACGCCTATGAAATCATGGGCCTTTGCCTTTTCCACGAAATCCTTCTCCATGGCTTCATTGGCCAGATTGAAGGTAATGTTCATGCGGCTTCTGGCTTCCTTTTCTGCATGGCCCCGGTAGAATCCGCCGCTTTCATCAATCACGTCGTAAATCAGGGCTGCTTTGACCTTATTTCTTTCTTCAATGGCTTTCAGGCCGCCCATATTTTTGATCCAGTGAAGCATGCGGTTCAGGGTATAAATGCAGAAAACCGGCGGCGTATTGTAGGTAGAATCTTTTTTCACAAAGGTCTGGTACTGCAGGAATTCGGGAATATCGGTGCGGGCCGTTTCCAGAAGGCTCTTTTTGATGATAGCCAGAGCCACACCGGCGGCGCCCAGATTCTTCTGGATACCGGCCCAGATCATATCGAACCGGTTGAAATCAATGTCCCGGGAAAGAATGTCTGAAGACATATCGCAGATCAGGGGCACCTTCACCTCCGGAAATTTCCAGTATTCCGTGCCGTAGATAGTATTGTTGGCGCAGATGTAGAGGTAGTCCGTACCATCCTTGATGTCATAGGTGTCAGGAATATAGGAGTAATCTTTGTCCTGGGCGGAATTGGCATCGTAGGTCTCACCGAAGAAGGCGGCCGTATTTCTTGCCTTGTGGGCCCATACGCCGGTGTCTGCATAGGCAGCCCGGGTATGGAGGAAATTGTATCCCGTCATGAGGAACTGCATGGTGCCGCCGCCCTGGATGAATACGATTTCATAATCCGGCGATAAATGCATGAGCTGCCGCAGGAGATCCTTCGTCTCATCCAGCATATCCTGGAACTCTTTGGACCGATGGCTGATTTCCGTAATACCCATGCCTGTGTTTTTGAAATTGGTGAGATCCTCCTTCATAGCCTCCAGCACTTCCAGGGGCATAGGGGACGGACCGGCGTTGAAATTGAATACTCTCTTCATCATGAACCTCCAAATAACACAAAAAGAGAAGACGTCCCATGGGACGAGCTTCTCTTTTCTCGCGGTGCCACCCAATTTAGCCATGGCAAAAAGGAGCGAGATATAAAAAAACGCTCTCCATCCACTAAGGGACGAGAGCACCCGCGATACCACCCAAATTGCCAAAAGGCCATCTTTGAAAGGCTATAACGGGCCTGCCCGAAGGATTCTTCATCCATGTCTCCGAAGTGGAAAGATAATCAGCCCCTGACAGCTCTCACCGGCCGCTGTCTCTCTGAAAAGGTCTCATTACCCCTTCTTCATCATCGCTTGTTTCGTATGGCTGAATTATAGCGCCGGCCCTTTCACTTTGTCAAGAAGGAAATTTTTGGGCACCAGTTCCTTCGCTGCGTTTGCGCAATACCTGAAGTATCGCGCAAAAGGCGCCGCAGGCGCCAGCCCCCTGAAGCGAATGTAACTCTTCGACACAACCTGCGGCGACAGCCGCGCCCTTTTTTTTAGATCTGCGGCGGAGCCGCCACCGCAACCCTCAGCGCCATAGGCGCTGTCGCCCCCTGAGCGAAGCGAACACAACCTGCCGCCATCGGGCGGCCATAACCCTCGGGACGAAGTCCCGTCAACCCTCACACCGAAGGCCGCCATCGTTACCCTTTGAACCTTTATGCAGGGAGTGGTATAATACATGCATATTATCATGTAAAGTGATTATACTATGCATGGTAAATATAATGCAGAATCCATATAGGAGAAGAGAAGTATATTTCCTGGAGAAAGGCGCTGACAGCCCATTCCCGGAAAATCAGGAAAAGGAGTGTGGAATTTGTATGTCTATTAAAACAAGGAAAATCGGTATTATCGGAGCAGGCAATGTAGGATCCCATCTGGCCCTCCAGTTTGCCGTGCAGGGTCTGGCAGATGAAGTGGTATTCTACGATACCAACATGGACAAAGCCATCGGCGAATCCCTGGATCTTCTGGATGCCGTCAGCTACCAGCCCCATCATTTTGAGGCCTATGCAGGCACCATGGACGATATGAAAGATGCAGATATTCTGATCAATGCATCCGGCAAACCCCGGAAACAGGGACAGAACCGTCTGGACATGATGGATGGTGCCATTGCCACCAGCAAGGAATTCCTGCCGCTGATTCAGAAATCCGGCTTTGACGGCATTATTATTTCCATTTCCAATCCCTGCGACATTATTGCAGAATACCTGCAGTACAAGCTGGACTGGCCGAAAAAGAAAATCATCGGCTCCGGCACAGCCCTGGACTCTGCCCGCCTGCAGATGCAACTTTCTACCCAGCTCAAAGTCAACCGCCGCTCTCTCACCGCCTACCTTCTGGGCGAACACGGCGATTCCAGCATGATTCCCTGGAGCCATGTCAAAGTGGCAGGCAAGCCCATCGATGAACTGCTGAAGGAAAAGCCGGATCTCTACCATATGGATTCCAAGGAAGAAATCCTGAAGAAAGTCCATGAAGAAGGAAATATTGAAAACGCCAAGAAAGGCTGCACTGAATTCGGTGTTTCCTCTGCCACTGCCGAACTGGTCCGGGCCATTTACCACGATGAACATAAAATCCTTCCCTGCTCCGTCTATCTGGACGGCGAGTACGGCATCCATGACAGCTTTGCTTCCGTACCGGTGAAGGTAGGCAAGGACGGCGTGGAAGACATTATCGAACTCCATTTGACCGATGAAGAAAATGAAGAACTCCAGCGTTCCATCAAAATTCTGAAGGAACACTTCGAAAGAGCGCTCACACTGTGATCGTTTGAACAAAAAGGTACCCTCCGGGGTGCCCTTTTTTGTTTTGTAAGTGCCATGCCCTTATGAAACATGGTTCACTGGTTTTCTGAACGGAAAAAAGGAGTCCCCAATCCCCAGTCCCCAGTCCCCAGTCCCCAATCCCCAGTCCCCAGTCCCCATTTATAGAGAAAATCCCTTTTCACAGCCCCGCCCCATGGGGTATAATGGTATGACGCTTATTTTAATTTTGAGGTGAAACATGACTGATTTGGAAGAAATAAAAAGACGCCGCACCTTTGCCATCATTTCCCACCCGGATGCCGGCAAGACGACGCTTACTGAAAAACTGCTGCTCTACGGCGGAGCCATCCATCTGGCAGGATCCGTCAAGGCAAGAAAGACAGCCCGCTATGCCGTTTCCGACTGGATGGAAATCGAAAAACAGCGTGGTATTTCCGTGACCAGCTCGGTGCTCCAGTTCGACTACCAGGGCTGCCGCATCAATATTCTGGACACCCCGGGGCATGCGGACTTTTCCGAAGATACTTACCGTACCCTCATGGCGGTGGACTCTGCCGTCATGGTCATCGACGTGGCCAAGGGCGTGGAAGCCCAGACGAAGAAACTCTTCAAAGTCTGCTCTGACCGGGGCATTCCGATTTTTACCTTTGTCAATAAAATCGACCACTTCGGCAAGAACCCCTTCGACCTCATGGCCGATATTGAAGATGTACTGGGCATCCGCTCCTGCCCCATGAACTGGCCCATCGGAGTGAATGGCGATTATACCGGCATTTACGACAGAGAAACGGAAATGTGCCATCTCTTCATCAAGGACAATGCCCATGGCGTAAAGAAACTGGAAGTGATTTCCGGGAAAATGGACGATGAAAAAATCACCTCCCACCTGAGCCCTGAAATCATTCAGTCCCTGAAAGACGACCTGGAACTTCTGGACGAAGCAGGGGACCCCTTCGATGAAGAAAAAGTGGCAAAAGGAGAACTGACCCCCATGTTCTTCGGCTCCGCCATGACCAATTTCGGCGTACAGCCCTTCCTGGAAAAATATCTGCAGCTCGCTCCGCCGCCGGAACCGAGAAAGACACTGGAAGGCACAGTGGCCCCGGAAGATCCCAATTTCTCCGCTTTCGTTTTCAAAATCCAGGCCAATATGGACCCCAAGCACCACGACCGGGTGGCCTTCATGCGCATCTGCTCCGGCGTCTTTGAAAAAGGGGCCAGCGTGCTTCACCGCCAGAGCGGCAAAATGATCCGCCTGTCCCAGCCCCAGCAGTTCCTGGCTACCGAAAGGCAGACCGTGGAAAAAGCCTATCCCGGCGATATTATCGGCGTTTTCGACACCGGCGAACTGGGCGTAGGGGATACGGTATGCGAAAAGAAACATCCCGTCACCTTCATCGACTTCCCTGTGTTCCCGCCGGAACTCTTCGCCCGCCTTTCACCGGTGAGCAGCATGAAGAGAAAGCAGTTCCTGAACGGCGTTACCCAGCTGGCCCAGGAAGGGGCCATCCAGGTGTACAAACAGCCCTACATCATGGAATCCTTCATTATTGGCGCCGTTGGCCAGCTGCAGTTTGAAGTCATGAAATATCGGCTGGAAAACGAATACAACGTATCGGTGAACTTGGAACCCTTAGGCTTCACCGCCGCCCGCTGGACCGAAGGCGACGTGCCGCCGGAAGAACTGGTAGGCATCGACAATGCCATGGTGGTCTACGACCGCCGCGAACGGCCGGTGTACCTCCTGCCCAATGCCTGGCAGGCAGGCTGGCTGGCCCAGAGAAATCCAAAAGTCAAATTCCTCGAAAGCCCGCCCCTGGGTGTGGCAGAATTGGAAGGAAATTAATCAAAAGCAGCAGAACCGCAGATGGCTCTGTTGCTTTTTTTGCATTCTGGCAAGCGCAGTGAGCTAATTAGCAGAATGTTTTTCATGCCATATAGAACAGAAAGGGAAATCCAGTCATGTCCCTGCCCCCTTGTGGGAAAGAGGAACTGGATTCCCTTATGAGTGTGAAGGTTCAAGCGCCTTTCGGCGCTTGGGTTCAAAAGGTTCAGAAGGTTCAAAGGGTGGTTGTGGGCGCCTTCGGCGCCATCATATATGCCGCCTGCGGCGGCGAAAACCGTACAACCGCCCTGGCGGGCGAGGAAATGCATTCCCCCTTTGGTGGCTGGCGCCACCACCTTTCCGCCCCACTGGGAAGCGTGTCACTGGATTCTCAGTCGCCTACGGCTCCTTGCGAATCCAGTTCCCTTGCCACCGCAAGCGGTGGCACAATAACCCGTGCTTACTGTAGAGCCATTTATGAAGAAAGTGTTTCGCGGTGTTTTATTCTGCCCCCTGAACAGGGGTGGCAAGGGAACACGATTCGTAAGGGAGCAAAGCGACCTGAGAATCGTGTG
>OLQB01001651.1_pt1 | contig 15642 bp, 13 predicted proteins | sample 1672681 | NCBI WGS metagenome assembly OLQB01 (sample SAMEA3136713, study PRJEB25190) | human gut metagenome | reverse complement strand
ATTCAGCAAGCGTGTACTAATAGGTCGAGGGCTTGACCACAATTCGCTTGAGACTCTAAGAGTCAACGAAAAAATGTAAGCAGTGATTATTCAGTTTTGAAGGCACGTCCTTCTAAGAAATACTGGACAGATACACAGAAATGTGATATACTGTGTCAGTCATATGGTCGGTGACGATGACGGTGAGGTTCCACCTGTTCCCATTCCGAACACAGTAGTTAAGCTCACTCGTGCCCAAGATAGTTAGCTGGAAACGGCTTGTGAAAATAGGTAGCCGCCGACTTGATCAAAACGCTCTAAGAGAAATCTTGGAGCGTTTTCTTTTTTGCCATGCGGTGCGCAGCGCAACAGACCATGTCTGATACTACATTGAAAAGTGACGATACCATACAGTGGTCGGAAAGGTCGAAGGAATTTACAGAAAATTCATTCAATAACCGGCTAAAATTCACCATCTGGTTTGACGGGATGGGGCTTTTGGTGTATCATATATTTATGTGTGAATATTCGTTTTGGGGCAATAAAATGGCCCGGACGTTTGCTATTTTGAAGAATCATGAGGTGTGACCAATGTCCTTAGCTGAAAAACTCTTTGGCAGCTTCTCTGACCGGGAACTGAAAAAGATCAACCCCCTCACCAAACAGGTGCTGGCTCTGGAAGGCAAGTATCAGGCGATGTCTGATGCCGAGCTGCAGGCCCAGACTCCTGCACTGAAGCAGAAGCTGGCCGACGGCAAAACGCTGGATGATATTCTGCCCGATGCATTCGCTGTCTGCCGTGAGGCCGCATGGCGTGTGCTGGGTATGAAGCATTTCCCGGTGCAGGTCACCGGCGGCATCGCCCTGCACCGGGGCGACATCGCCGAGATGCAGACCGGTGAAGGCAAGACCCTTGTGGCAACGCTGCCCGCCTATCTGAATGCACTGACCGGGGAGGGCGTCCACATCGTCACCGTCAACGATTACCTTGCCAAGCGCGACAGCGAGTGGATGGGCAAGCTTTACCGCTGGCTGGGCCTGTCGGTGGGCCTGATCGTGCAGGGTATGGATGGTGATGCCCGCCGTGAAGCTTATAATGCTGACATTACCTACGGCACCAACAACGAGTTCGGCTTCGACTATCTGCGCGACAATATGGTGACTTATAAAGACAACATGGTGCAGCGCGGCCATGCCTACGCCGTTGTCGATGAGGTGGACTCCATCCTCATCGACGAGGCTCGTACGCCGCTTATCATCTCTGGCCGCGGAGAGGACTCTTCCAGCCTGTATACCCAGGTGGACCGCTTCGTCCGCACTCTGCGCAAGAGCGTCGTGGTCGAGCTGGAAGACAAGGTGGAGACCGACGAGCAGGCTGACGGCGATTACATCGTGGACGAAAAGCACAAGACCTGCACCCTGACGGCTAAGGGCATCAAGAAGGCCGAGGAATATTTCAAGATCGAGAACCTCGCTGCCGCAGAGAATATGACCCTCGCCCACCACATCGACCAGGCCATCAAAGCCTACGGTGTGATGCAGCGCGACATTGATTACGTCGTGAAGGATGGCGAGGTGCTCATCGTCGATGAGTTTACCGGTCGTCTGATGATCGGCCGCCGTTACAACGAGGGCCTCCATCAGGCCATCGAGGCCAAGGAGGGCGTGAAGATCGCCGCCGAGAGCAAGACGCTGGCCACCATCACCTTCCAGAACTACTTCCGTATGTACAAAAAGCTGTCTGGTATGACCGGTACTGCCCGCACCGAAGCCACCGAGTTCACCGAGATCTACGGCCTGAACATCGTCAGCGTGCCCACCAACCGCCCGGTGCAGCGCAAGGACTACCCGGACGCCATCTACAAGACCGTGGAGGGCAAGTACCGCGCCGTCATCGAGCAGGTAATGGAGTGCCACAAGAACGGTCAGCCTGTGCTGGTGGGTACTGTCAGCGTGGAAAAGAGCGAGATCCTCGCCAAAATGTTACAGCGCCATACCCGGGATTTCAACGTGCTGAACGCCAAGAACCACGAGCGCGAAGCCGAGATCGTAGCGCAGGCCGGTAAAAAGGGTGCCATCACCATCGCCACCAACATGGCAGGCCGTGGTACCGATATCATGCTGGGCGGCAACGCCGAGTTCATGGCAAAGGCTCAGATGCGCAAGGAGCACTTCTGCGAGAACCTGCTCAACCCCGACACCCCGCAGGATGCCGACCCGGCAGCCGTGGAGCTGCTGCTGACCGAAGCCAACGGCCACGGTGAGACCACCGATGCCAACATTCTGGCCGCACGTCAGCGCTTTGACCAGCTGTACGCCCAGTACAAGCCCGCCATTGACGCAGAGGCCGACGAGGTGCGCGCCGCAGGCGGCCTGTTCATCATTGGCACCGAGCGCCACGAGAGCCGCCGTATCGACAACCAGCTGCGCGGCCGTGCCGGCCGTCAGGGCGACCCGGGCGCTTCCCGCTTCTACCTGAGCCTTGAGGACGACCTGATGCGCCTGTTCGGCGGCGACCGGGTGTCCGGCCTGATGAACACCCTGAAGATCGACGAGGACACCCCCATCGAGAACCGCATGATCACCAATACGCTGGAAAGCGCCCAGAAAAAGCTGGAAGGCCGCAACTTCGAGATCCGTAAGAACGTGCTGAAGTACGACGATGTGATGAACCAGCAGCGCGAGATCATCTACGGGCAGCGCCGCAAGGTGCTGGACGGCGAGGACATCAGCACCGAGATGCACAAGATGCTGCGGGAGAACATCGATTCCAGCTGCGCCCAGTTCCTTTCCGGCGATGTGAAGGACGAGTGGGATTTTGGCGCCCTGCGCCGCCACTATCAGGGCTGGCTGACCACCGATGCCGACTTCCACTACACTGTGGCGGACTTTGATAACCTTTCCCAGCAGGGCATTGCAGATATGCTGTACGACCGCGGGATGCAGATCTTGCAGGCCAAGGAGGTGCGCTACGGTGCACCCGTCATGCGCGAGCTGGAGCGCATCTGCCTGCTCAAGTGCGTAGACCGCCAGTGGATGGACCACATCGACAACATGGACCAGCTGCGGCAGGGCATCGCGCTGCGCGGCTACGGCCAGAAGGACCCGGTGGTGGAATACCGCATCGAGGGCTTTGATATGTTCGACCAGATGGTGGATTCCATCCGGGAGTCCAGCGTCAAGATGCTGCTGACCATCGAGCTGCGCGCCGCCGGTTCCGCCCCCAAGCGGGAGCAGGTGGCAAAGCCCACCGGCGAGGGCTTTGTGCCCGGCAACGGTGCACCCGGCGTCAAGGGCAGCCCCAAGGGTCAGCCGGTGCGTGTGGTCAAAATTGGCCGCAACGACCCCTGCCCCTGCGGCAGCGGCCTGAAGTTCAAAAAGTGCACCTGTGCCCAGTACCACCCGACTGGCAATAACGGCGGGGAAGAATAACCGTAAGGCAAAGCCCTCCCTGCCGTGGCCGAGAGGGCTTTCCGCATAAATTCAGAGGGAGTTGATTTTACAATGATCGCACCGGAAAAACTGTTGGAAGCCGCCAAGGCGCTGGAGCCCCAGCTGCAGGAATGGCGGCGCACACTGCACCGTCACCCGGAGGTGGGCTTTGACCTGCCCCAGACCAAGGCACTGGTCAAAAAAGCGCTGACCGAGATGGGCTACACCCCGCAGGACTGCGGCAAGTGCGGCGTGGTGGCGCTCGCAGGGGGCAAACGCCCCGGCAAGGTGATCCTGCTGCGCGGCGACATGGACGCGCTGCCCTTGCAGGAGGAATCCGGCGAGGAGTTTTCCTCTGAGCTGCCCGGCAAGATGCACGGCTGCGGCCACGATATGCACACCGCCATGGTGCTGGGTGCAGCCAAGCTGCTCAAGGAGCATGAGGACGAGATCGAAGGCACGGTAAAGCTGGAGTTCCAGCCCGCAGAGGAGATCTTTCAGGGCTCGCTGGATATGATAAACAGCGGCCTGCTGGAGAACCCCAAGGTAGACGCAGCGGTCATGTTCCATGTGCTGGCCGGGATGCCCCTGCCCGCCGGTATGGTTCTGGTGCCGGGCGGCGGCATCACCATGGCCAGCTGCGAGCAGTATCACATCGTTGTGCACGGCAAGGGCGGCCACGGCTCCATGCCCAACGCCTGCATCGACCCCATCACCGCAGCGGCGCACATCCACATTGCCCTGCAGGAGATCAACAGCCGCGAGCTGGACCCCGCAGGCTTTGGTGTGTTCACCACCGGCCGGTTCGAGGCAGGCAAGGCTTCCAACGTCATCCCGGATACTGCCGATATGTGGGGCACCATCCGCACCGTGGACCCGGAGCAGAAGGTCAGCGCCCTCATCCATCAGCGCATGACCGAAATTGCGCAGGGCGTGGCCACCGCCTACCGCTGCACCGCCGAGGTGGAGTTCAGCGATTACTGCCCCTGCATGGTGGTGGACACCCCGCTGGCGGGCAATGCCCTGACCTATATGACCGAACTGCTGGGCAAGGGTGCTATGGATATGACCCCGCTCACCGGCGGCAAGCCCGGCGGCGGCAGCGAGGACTTCGCCTTTGTCAGCCACGAGGTACCCACCGTGAGTATGTTCTTAGCTGCCGGCAACGCTAAAGAGGGCTACACCTACGGCCAGCACCACCCCAAGGTGCGCTTTGATGACAGCATCCTGTACCGCGGCACGGCAGCCTACACCTATATGGCGCTGCGCTGGCTGGCAGAGCACCAGTAAAATTGCCCCACAGAACGCCGGGCAGGAGGAGAAGCATGAAACAGGAGCTGATGGATGCCATTCAGGAAACACCAGTCATTGCGGCCGTCAAGGACGATGCCGGGCTTTGCAATGCGCTGACCAACGAGAACATCCGGGTGGTATTCGTATTATACGGAGATATCTGCAATATTGCCTCCATTGTGCGCCGCATCCACGAAGCCGGGCGCTTTGCCGCGGTGCATGTAGACCTTATTGCCGGGCTGGCGGGCAAAGAGGTGGCTGTGGACTTTATCCGCAATACCACCGAGGCCGACGGCATCATCTCCACCCGGCAGTCCTTCATCCGCCGTGCCAAGGAGCTTGGGCTGGCCGCCATTCTGCGGGTATTCCTGCTGGATTCCATCGCACTGGAAAGTTTGGATAAGATTCCGCCAAATCTGCCGGACTGTCTGGACCTGCTGCCCGGCACCATGCCCAAGATCCTGCGCCGGGTGTGCGCTACCGCCAAAGTGCCGGTGCTCGCCGGCGGCCTTATTGCTGATAAAGAGGACGTGATGGCCGCGCTGGAAGCCGGAATCACTGCCATTTCCACCACCAATCAGGCGGTATGGAATATGTGACCCGCATTCTGCGCAAAAGCAACCGGTGTTTTTTGTAAGGGTTTCACAAAAAGTGCAAAACACCTTGCTTTTTGTGCAGGGACAGGGTATCATAAGAGCAAACAAGTGCTGTTTGTTTCAAGAGATATGAGCGAAACGGACAAGGGCAGTTGCCTTTGTTTCGGTTCGCTCTTTTTTTGTACCATCAACAGCTGCCCAGCTCCCGACGGGCCAAGGCAGAACGGACAGGAGGAAAAAAACAATGTATGATGTAGCAATCATCGGCTGTGGCGTCATCGGTGCCGCTGCCGCCTACGCACTGTCGCGCTACAATAACAAGGTGGTCATTCTTGAGGCCGAGAACGATGTGGCAGACTGCACCACCAAGGCCAACAGCGCCATTCTCCACGCAGGCTACGACCCCGCCCCCGGCACCCGCATGGCACGGCTGAACGTGCGCGGCGTGGCGCTGGCAAAGGAGATCTGCGCAAAGCTGGATGTCTCCTATAAGCAGTGCGGCTCGCTGGTGCTGGCACTGGACGAGAAGGAACTGCCCCATTTGCAGCATCTGTTCGAGAACGGCACCGCAAACGGCGTGCCCGACATGAAGATTCTTTCCCGGGAAGAGACCCTTGCCATGGAGCCGAACCTTTCTGAGAAGGTCTGCGGCGCACTGTGGGCACCCAGCGCCGCCATCGTGAACCCGTGGGAGTATGCACTGGCCATGACCGAAGTGGCTGTGCGCAACGGCGTGGAGCTGCGCCGCAGCTGCAAAGTGACCAATGCCGAAGCCATCGAGGGCGGCTACCGCCTGACCGTGCCCGGCGGCACGGTGGAGACCCGCTGCGTCATCAACGCTGCCGGTATCTGGGCAGACAAAGTACACTCCATGGTGGAGCCCGCCAACTTCCACATCATTCCCACCCGGGGCGAGTACTATCTGCTGGACAAGAGCGAGGGCACCCGTGTGAGCCACGTCATCTTCCAGTGCCCCAACGAGCTGGGCAAGGGCGTTCTGGTGGCACCCACCGTGCACGGCAACCTGCTCGTCGGCCCCAACGCAGAGCCTGTGAAGGGCAACGACACCTCCTGCACCAGCAGCGGTCTGGAATTTGTCAAGGCCACTGCCCAGCGCAGTGTGCCCAGTATCAACTTCGGCGAGTCCATCCGCAGCTTTGCAGGCGTGCGCGCCAATCTGGACGTGGATGACTTTATCATTGGTGAGGAGCCGGAGGCTCCCGGCTGGATCGACCTTGCCGGCATGAAGAGCCCCGGCCTGTCCGCCGCCCCGGCGGTTGCGGAGGAAGCGGTTGCCATCTTGCAGCAGCGCGGTGTTCTGGGCGCAGAAAAGGCCGACTACAAGGACGGCCGCCGCCACATCCGTTTTAAGGAACTTTCCGCAGAGGAAAAGGCAGCGCTGGTCAAGGAGCAACCCGCCTACGGCCGGGTCATCTGCCGCTGCGAGACCATCACCGAGGGCGAGATCTTAGCAGCCCTCCACAGCGAGGTGCCCGCCAACACCATCGACGGCGTAAAGCGCCGCGCCGGTGCAGGCATGGGCCGCTGTCAGGGCGGTTTCTGCGGCCCCCGCGTGCTGGAGCTAATCAGCCGCGAGCTGGGCATAGACCCCTTGGACATCCTGCAGGACAAGAACGGCTCGAACGTTCTGCTCAGCGAAACGAAGGTAGGAGGAAAGAGCAATGGTTGATCTGATCATTATTGGCGGTGGCCCTGCGGGCCTTGCTGCTGCCTGCAAGGCATGGGAAAGCGGTCTGCGCGACATCCTTATTCTGGAGCGCGACAAGGAACTGGGCGGCATTCTGAACCAGTGCATCCACAACGGCTTTGGTCTGCACCGCTTTGGCGAGCAGCTGACCGGCCCGGAGTATGCCGGGCGCTTTATTGAGATGCTCAAGGACACCGGCGTAAAGGTGCAGCTGGACACCATGGTGCTGGAAGTGACCCCGGACAAAAAGGTGCACTGCGTCTCCAAGGAGTACGGCTACCAGATCATCGAGGCAAAAAGCATCGTGCTGGGCATGGGCTGCCGTGAGCGCACCCGCGGTGCCATTGGTACCCCGGGCACCCGCCCTGCCGGTGTGTACACCGCCGGTGCCGCACAGCGCTATGTGAACATGGAAGGCTATCTGGTGGGCAAGCGGGTGCTGATCCTCGGCAGCGGCGACATCGGCCTGATCATGGCGCGCCGCATGACCCTTGAAGGTGCAAAGGTGCTGGCCTGCGTAGAAGTGATGCCCTACTCCGGCGGCCTGACCCGCAACATCGTGCAGTGCCTGAACGACTTCGACATCCCCCTGTACCTCTCCCACACCATCGTGGATATTCAGGGCAAGGACCGCGTGGAAAAGGCCATCGTGGCTGAGATTGGCCCCGACCGCAAACCCATTCCCGGCACTGAGATGGAGTTTGATGTGGACACCATTCTGCTGAGCGTGGGTCTGATCCCCGAAAACGAGTTGACCAAGCAGGCCGGCATCGAGATGGACCCCCGCACCAAGGGCGCCATCGTGTACGAAAACATGGAGACCAGCATCCCCGGCGTGTTTGCCTGCGGCAACGTGGTGCAGGTGCATGATCTGGTGGACTTTGTTTCCGGCGAGAGCGAGCTGGCCGGCGCAGCCGCTGCCAACTATATCCAGAACGGCCCTGTGGCCGCGGGGCGTGTGCTGACCGTGAAGCCCGGCGCAGACCTTGGCTACACCCTGCCGCAGCGCATCCGTCTGGAAGGCGTGGAAAAGAGCACCAACGTGTCCTTCCGCGTCCGCCGCATCTGCGGCAAGAGCACCATCCTTGTCAAGAGCGGTGATACGGTGATCGCACGCTTCAAGCGTGACCGCCTTGCCCCCGGCGAGATGGAACACATTGCCCTGCCCAGAGTGCTGCTGGACAGAGCCCCCATGGACGAAGTGACCATTGAGATCGAGGAGGCATGAGTGAGATGAAAGAAGTAATTTGCACCTGCTGCCCGCAGGGCTGCCATCTGCAGGTGGATGAAGCCAACGACTATAAAGTGACCGGCAACGGCTGCCCCAACGGCATCGCCTACGGCAAGGAAGAGCTGACCCACCCCACCCGCATCATTACCAGCACCGTGCGCGCCGAGGGCTGCCTGCACTCCCGCTGCCCGGTCAAGACCTCCAAGCCTGTGCCCAAAGGACAGATGGCAGAGGTGGTCGCAGCGCTGGACAGCGTGGTGCTGCACGCCCCCATCCATGTGGGCGATGTGGTGCTGACCGATGTCTGCGGCACCGGGGCTGACATTGTGACCTGCCGCGATATGGCATAAGCACTCCCCTTTTTACACAAATAAGCAAAGCAGCCGCTGCATCTTACCGTGCAGCGGCTGCTTTGCTTGTGGGGAAATCCCCTGTTTTCAAATGATTCTTTCCGCTGAATATGGCCGGAACACAGTGCAGGCCATTCGTTTTCTCAACCTTTCAGCGGCATGATGCTCTCCGGGGCGGCACACAGATACTGGGGCGGCTCCGGGGCGGCGGCAGAAAGGCTGGTTTTGCCTACCTTCCACCACAGCTGCGCCGCACCCTCCGGCGAGGTGCAGATGAGGTTCCAGTCAAAGGGGTTTTCACTGGTGGAGACCGCCTTTACCGGGATGGCGTTGGGCGCATCCGCAGCGCAGGGCGTAAAGTCGTGGGCGCGGATGCCCACGGCGGTGCAGCCCGCCGGGACGGGCAGCACCAGCCGCAAGGTGGTGTCCCAGCCGTCCAGACGGACGGTGTGACTGTCCAGCGGGGTGCAGGGCAAAATGTTCTTGCAGCCGGTCAGCCGTGCGGCGGCAACGCTCTGCGGGTCGGCAAAAACCTCTTTTGTTTTACCGGCACGCAGCACCTGCCCCTCGTTCAGCACGATCATCTCTTTGCACAGGCGGTAGGCCTCGTCCCGGTTGTGGGTCACCAGCAGAGCGGTGCCCGCAAAGTTTGCCAGCAGGCTGCCTACCTCGCCCTCTACCTCTTCCCGCAGGTAACTGTCCAGCGCGCTGAAGGGCTCGTCCAGCATCAGGATGCGGGGCTTGCCCACCAGAATGCGTGCCAGCGCGGCGCGCTGCTGCTGCCCGCCGGAAAGCTGGGCGGGGCAGCGCTTGGCAAGTGTCTCCAGCCGCATGGCGCGCAGCATCTCGGCGCAGGCAGCGTGGCGGGCAGCGGGGTCTTTTTCCGTCTTCAGGCCGCAAAGGATATTCTGTTCTACGGTCATATTGGGGAACAACGCATAGTTCTGGAACAGCAGTCCCACGCCCCGCTGCTGCGGCGGCAGGTCGATGTGCTGTGCGCTGTCGAACAGCACCCGCCCGTCCAGCACGATGCGTCCGCGGTCCGGCTTTACGATGCCCGCGATGCACCGCAATGTCATGCTTTTACCGCAGCCGGAAGCGCCCAGCAGGGCGGTGGAGGTGTTGCCGGCGGTAAAGGCAGCACGGAGGGTAAAGCCGTCCAGCTTTTTTTCAATGTTGACTTCAAGGCTCATTTCCGGGCACCCGCTTTCTGTTTTTTCTCCAGCAGGTTCACAGCCAGCAGCACCACCGCCGAGATAGCGATATCCACCAGCACCCACCGCATGGCACCCAGTTCATCGTTGGTGCGCCACAGCTGGTACACCGTGGTGGCAATGGTGGCAGTCTTGCCGGGGGTGTAGCCCGCGATCATGCTGGTAGCGCCGTATTCGCCCAGTGCCCGGGCAAAAGCCAGCACTGTGCCCGCCAGAATGCCCTGACGGCAGGCGGGCATCCGCACCCGCCAGAAGATCCATGTATCGGACTGTCCCAGCGTCTGCGCCGACCACGCCAACGTTTCGTCAAAGCTTTCAAACGCGCCGCGCGCGGTGCGGTACATCAGCGGAAAAGCGATGACCGTTGCCGCCAGCACACAGCCAAGCCAGGTATGTACTGCCTGAATGCCAAGACTGTTCGCCAGAAAACGGCCAAACGGTCTTCTTGTACTGAATGTACGAAGCAAAATGTATCCTGCCACAGTCGGCGGAAGTACCAGCGGCATCGTCAGAAAACCATCCCAGAACGCTCTTGCTTTTCCCTTCCGGCCCATCACAAATCTGGCCGCAAAAATCCCAAGGAAAAAGGAAACAAACGTTGCAGCCACTCCAGTTTTCATTGTAATCCAAAGCGGTGTAAAATCCAGATTCTGCAAATTCATAGATATCTCCTACTGTACAGTAAAATGATATTTTTCAAACAGTTTCACTGCTTCTTCACTTTGCAGGTAAGTAAGGAAATCCTCGGAAGCTTCCAGTTCTTCATCGGAAGTATGATCACTTTCTACTGCTGCTACCGGATAGATCACATCACCGGTCAGGGAATTCGGCAGCTGCTCGATAATATCCAGCTGATCTTCATATCCGAACGTATCAGAATAATAAACCGTTCCGACTTCATTTGCTCCTTCTGCAACTGCGGATGCAACGGCTCCTACGTTTGCACAGTTATTGATCTCCAGGCCGCCCAGTGCCTTTGATATCACATCATCTGTCAGCTGATCGACTTCTGTGTACTCTGAGCCTGCCATGCCCGCATTGATCAGTGCTTTTCTGGTATACTGTCCAACCGGAACGGTCTGATCTGCCAGTGCCATGTTCTTTGCAAGAGAAAGATTGGAAAAATCTGTTACTTTGGTATCGCTGCCTTTCCATGTAACAAGGCATACCTGATTGTTCAGAAGATCCCGCCGGCTTCCTTCCACGATATCACCACCGTCAAAACCTGCCTGCAGCTCATCCATCTGAGAAACACTGGCAGAAAAGAAAATGTTGCATTTTGCACCTTCCTTGATCTGTGTCATCAACGTTCCGGAACTGTCATAGTTTGTCTGGAAAGTTACATTCGGATGCTCACTGTTGTACTTTTCGCACAGCTCATCCATAACACCGTTCAGACTCTTTGCTGCAAAAACGGTAACTTCTGTTTTCTTTTCCTTGCTTCCACATCCTGCAAGAAGAACTCCTGCGGTTGCCAGTGATACGATTGCGAAAGTTACTGCGATCGTTTTCTTCATTTGCTTTTTCCTTTCATGATGCACTTTTTAAATGCTCTTTATTTTTATAATCCATTTCCACTATAAGTTTATACAAAGATTCTGTACATTTACGATCAGTTCCTGCATACCTTAGTGCTGCATGCCCTGTCATGTCTCCTCCAGCAGCACTTCAATCCTGCCGCCGCACACCATGCCTTCTTCTTCGACGTTATCGATGCTCATCTGGATTTTGACAATCTCGCAGATCCCATGTATGCCTTTTCGCATTTCCGCAAAATATCCGCGACATCTGGTGATCACTTCAGCTTCTGCACAGCCTCCGCCGATGGTTCCGATAATACGGTTGTCCGATGTGACCAGCATCTGGGTTCCGATGCTTCTGGGTGCACTGCCCCTTTTTTCAATGATCGTACAAAGCATGCGGTATTCCATCTCATTTTCATCATTTACTGCAAATTTTGAAAGTCTCTGCGGCTCTGTCAGTTCTTCCAGAATTGCCTCGTCTGTTTCTGCCGCTTTTGCACGTTCATTTTTGCACTGCACGATCTCGCTGATCACAGAAAGTGCGATCTCTGCCGGAGTCTGTGCTCCGATTGCCAGACCGATCGGGGAATGCAGCTTTTGTACCTGTTCTTTTGTATAGCCTGCCTCTTCCAGATCTTTTCGCACCAGCACACTTCGCTTTCTGGATCCCATCATGCCTGCATAGGCAAACGTTTTTTTATAAATCTCTTTTAAGCATTCCAGATCAAAACGATGTCCTCTCGTCATGCAGACATAATAATTATCCACATCTTTCGGGATTTTTGCAAGACTTTCCACATAATCTCCACAAAGAATGTGATCTGCTCCCTCCTGTTTTGCATGTTCTGCAAAAAACGGGCGGTCTTCCAGAACCCAGATTTCAAAATCCAGCAGTTTTGCCATCCTCACCAGGGCAGTTGATACGTGTCCGCCGCCGCAGATCACAAGTCTTGCCCTGTTTCCGATGGAATGAAGGAAAATCTCCTGCTTTTCGATCGTGATCCGGTGTTTGTCTGCAAGATGTGCCTTCCAGATTTCTTCGGCATGTTTTTCATTAAAAAAATCCGATCCGGATATTGATTCTTTTGCCTCTTCATTCATATCGTGTTTGTGCAGGCCATGATACATTCCGGCACCGGAACTTCGTACCGCACGGATTTTTCCATCCATCATGCAGAGCTTTTCGCCCCTGTTTTTTCCGGTAATGACGGTCGCTGTCAATGTGTCCGCTACCTTATTCCGATCCCGGACGGTCGCATAAAAATTTGCCGGTATCATCGTCACCTCATCACCTTTTTTGATCGTGCCGCCTTTTAAGACAACGGCAAACACGCCTTCTTTCGGCATGATGCACTCGCCCATCCGCTGATAAATGGCACAGTGAGAATGGCACTGTTTTCCGATCTGCGTCATCTCAAGCAGTGCATCTCCAATCTGAAACCTCGTTCCGAGCGGCAGCGTTTTAAAGTCAAATCCGGAGACGATCAGATTCTCCCCGAAGGCTCCGTTTTCGATTCTGGCTCCTCTGGCTTTGAAATCTTCGATTTTTTCAAAAGATAAAAGACTGACCTGCCTGTGCCATTTACCTGCATGGGCATCTCCGGCAATCCCGAAATCTGTAACCAGCTGTGCTTCCTGTATTTCTTTTTTTTCTGTCCCGCGTTTTTCACTGATATTGATCGCGATCAGTTTTCCCATCTATTTCTCCTTTAATCTTATCCGCCAATCTGATTCATGGTTTCTGAACTTTTTTTCGGATTCTGCTCCTCAAAATGATGCGATTTCGGCTTCTGGAAAATCGCCTGCCGCATCAGCTCTGCCAGCTTGTCTGGATTTTCTGTATCTTCCAGTGCCGGACGTAGATCGATCACTTTTGCAGAAGCCAGACAAGGCTTTAATTTTGCCTCGGAAGTGATGCGGACGCGGTTGCATCGGTCGCAGAATTTTCCATGGATCGCCTGAATCAGACCGATGGAAATATCCAGATCCGAAAAGCGATAGTATACCGCCGGACCATATCCATATTTTTCCTGAGAATCTGCTTTTCTTTTTCTTTGCATGATCCTCTCATACCTGCCATATCGCTCCTGCAAAGTTTCCAGTACTTTGCTTTTTGGATCGACCGGCAGAATCTTTCCAAAACCAATCGGCATCATCTCGATAAACCGGAGTGTGACGTGGTTTTGTTCTGCAAACGCTGCCAGTGCACAGACATCGGTCTGTTCTCGCAGCACAGCATTGATCTTTACCGGAATTTCAAGTTCTGCTGCCTTTCTGATCCCATCAAGCACATTTGAGAGCTTTCCGCCCCCGGTCAGAACCCGGTATTCTTTTTCATTCGGCGTATCCAGGCTGACATTGATGCTGTCGATGCCTGCCTGTTTCAGCTGTGCCGCCTTTTCTTTTAAAAGCACGCCGTTCGTGGTCAGATGCACCGAATCTACTCCTTTGATCTGTTTGATTTTACAGAGCAGTTCTTCGATTTTCGGATAACATAAGGGTTCTCCACCGGTCAGTCGAAAATGCGTGATGCCAAGAGAAACGGCACTTTCCACGCATCTTAGAACCTGATTCATCGGAAAGAAATGTACATCGGAAATCCGCTTCTCCGGCATACAGTAGCTGCACCGAAGATTGCAGTTGTTTGTGAGAGAAATCCGCATATATTCTATCTTTCTCCCGAACTGATCCAGCATCTTCTACCAGCCCTTTCCAAAACCGCAGTTCGGAAATGTACACACTTTGCAGTTCAGGCAAAGTCCGCCTTCGCCAAGCGAAGCCAGCTCATCTGCCGTGACCGGATCTGCTGCCATCAGCCGCGGCAGAACCAGATCAAAAATGGTCCGCCTGTTGTACATGGCACAGCCCGGAAGTCCGCAGATCGGGATCACTTTGTCACCTTTCCGGTAATAGGACAATAAAAACATCGCTCCCGGCAGAACCGGGGAGCCGTAAGAGATCATTTCCGCCCCGGTATTTTTGATGGCAAGCGGCGTTTTATCGTCCGGATCCACACTCATGCCTCCGGTGCAGAATACAATATCCGCCCCTGCTTCTATGGCACGCAGACAGCCGTCTGTGATCTTTCTGTCATTGTCATCAAAAATCTCATGGAACATCATTTCTGCCCCGAATTCTGCGATTTTCTGCTCAATGACCGGCGTAAAGGCATCTTTGATCCTGCCGTGATAAACTTCATTTCCCGTTGTGATAATCGCTGCTTTTTTTACGGTAAACGGCAGGATTTTCAAGATTGGTGTTCCGTCACAGATCTTTTCTGCTTCCTGCATTTTATCCTTTTTGATCACCAGCGGAATGATACGTGTTCCGGCAAGTTTATCTCCCTTTTTCACTACGGTATTGCCGTGTCTGGTTGCGATCATCATCTCTCCGAATGCATTTACTTTCTTCAGTTTCTCACGATCTACTTTCAGCAGACCTTCCGTATCAGCAATCGCTTCGATCTTGCCTTCTTTTACATCCGAAGGATGCATATGCTCATTTGCCGTCATACGATAAAGCACTTCTGCCGCATCATTTTCATGCATCATCGTCTCATCGTTTTCCCAGATATAGACAGAGTCCTTTCCAACGCTGAGCAGCACCGGTATATCTTCTTCCCGGATGATATGCCCCTTACGGAAAACGGCATCCTTTGTCACACCCGGTATGATCTGCGTAATGTCATGGCAAAGTACCTGTCCGACCGCCTCCGTTGTTTTCATCCGTTTCATTTGTTTCACTCCTTCTGCCCTGTCTTTCAGGCTCTTCCACATTCACTGTCCGTCTGCATCAGAATATCCAGTCCATGCTCAATATTTCCGATCAGAAACTCCATACTTTCCGTTACTGCCTTGACACTTCCCGGAAGATTGATGATCAGCGTTCCTTTTCGTATCACAGAAACACCTCTTCCGAGCATTGCTCTTTTTGTAAACTGCATGCTGCAGGCACGCAGTCCTTCTGCGATCCCAGGTGCATTACGCTCTGCCACATCCATCGTAGCTTCCGGCGTAATATCGCGCGGTGAAAATCCGGTTCCGCCTGTTGTCAGAATCAGATCACATTTCACCTCATCAGAGAGGCGGATCAGCTCCCTGCGGATCTTTTCCCGGTCATCCGGAAGCATCGTATATGAAATTACTTCATACTTATCTTTTGGCAGTAATTCCTGAATCTTCGGACCGCTCAAATCCTGCCGTTCACCTTTTGCTCCTTTGTCACTCAATGTGACGATTCCCACTTGATACATATGGATTCCCCGTTACTGAAAACTTATAAAAAGTTATAAACCTTTATGTTTCATTCCTACTTCA
>OLQB01001633.1_pt1 | contig 15744 bp, 16 predicted proteins | sample 1672681 | NCBI WGS metagenome assembly OLQB01 (sample SAMEA3136713, study PRJEB25190) | human gut metagenome | reverse complement strand
ACGCGCAGGCGGAATACGACGCCATCGCCGAAGAGGAAGCCAAGGCGGAGGAGACGCTGCAGGAAGCCATCCGCAAGCGCGCCGCGGAACAAGCGAAGTACAACCAGAATAATAACAGCAATAATGGCGGCGGCGGAAACTCCGGCGGCAGCGGCGGCAATTCCGGCGGAGGCGGAAGCTCCGGCGGCGGGTCGGCGACGAGCCTTTCCAATCTTCAGTGGCCGGTGCCGAGCTGCACGCTCATCACCTCCCGCTTCGGCTACCGCGTTGCGCCGACGACCGGCGCGAGCACATACCACGGCGGTCTGGATATCGGCGCGGGCATGGGCGCGTCCATTGTGGCGGCCGGCGCGGGCGACGTTATTTACGCCGGCGCGAACGGCGGCTACGGCAACTGCGTCATGATCGACCACGGCAACGGCGTCGTCACGGTGTATGCGCATATGAGCTCCATCGGCGTGAGCTACGGGCAGTATGTCACCGCCGGACAGTATGTCGGCGCGGTCGGCTCGACCGGTGTTTCCACCGGCCCGCACTGCCACTTTGAGATCCGCATCAACGGCGCACAGACCGATCCGGCGGCGTACTTCTCCGGACTTTCCTATTGGAACTGCTGATTTTCCCTTACGGGATCAAAGGAGCCTATGAAACGTAACAAATTACAGAAAACCGTTTTTTCCGTGATTTGCATCGTGCTGGCGGTCATCATGATGCTTTCACTCGTCATCACCGTTCTTCCGGCGCACGCCGTGGACGAGACCGATCTCGAGCGGCTGGCGGAAAAACGTGCGCAGCTTGAAGAGCAGCTCATGGAACAGGAGCAGGTCATACAGGGGCTTACGGAGAACCAGACGCTGATCGTGTTCCGCAAAGCGGCGCTTGATAAGCAGATCTCGCTCAACCGGGAGACGATCGCGCTCATTGAAGAGCAGATCGCCGTTTATCAGAAACTCATTGACCGCAAGGAAGAGGAGCTCGCCGCGGCGACCGCCGCGGAGACCGAGCAGACGGCGCTGCTGCGCGAACGCATCCGCTCCATGGAGGAAAACGACAGCTACTCGTATCTCGCCTTCATTTTTGAGGCGAACAGCGTGCCGGAGATCCTCTCGCGCATCGCGGACGTGAACGATATCATGCACTATGACCGCGAGCTCGAAAAGTCCTTGCAGCAGAGCCGCGAGGACGTGGAGACGATCAAGCGCGAATATGAGGAAGCCAAGGCCGAGCAGGACGCCGTGAACGAAGAGCTCATCGCCCGCCGCGACCAGCTCAGCGCGCAGGTCACCGCGGCCTGTGAACTCATCGCCAACCTTGACGAGCTTTCGCAGAATGCGCAGGCGGAATACGACGCCATCGCGCTGGCCGAGGACGAGGCGATGCAGGAGCTTTTGAAGGCCATGCAGGAATACGCCGCGCAGCAGGCGGCGCAGAGAACATCGTACAGCGGCTCGACCGGCGGCGGAAGCACGTCCTCCGGAACGGCATCCTCCGGCGCGGGTACGTCCGGCACCGGCGGAGCATATGGGAATACTTCCAACGCCTCCGGCGTCTACAACGGTACCTTTATCTGGCCGGTGGACAGCACATACATCACCTCGCGCTACGGCGAGCGCTCCGCGCCTACTGCGGGAGCTTCCACAAACCACAAGGCGATCGATATCGGCGCAAAGTCCGGCGATCCGATCTATGCCGCTGCCGACGGGCAGGTCGCTTCCGCGACTTACAACAACGGTCTCGGCTACTATGTCAGCATCGAGCACGACGGGGAGACCGCGACGCGCTATTCCCATATGACGAACTTCATCGTGCAGCCGGGCGAGCATGTCAAGCAGGGCCAGATCATCGGCTATGTCGGCGAGAGCGGCATTGCCACCGGCAGCCACTTGGACTATGCCGTCATCAAAAACGGGCAGCAGGTCGATCCCATGCAGTATTACGACGAAAGCACCGTTACCTATGATCCGACGGCCTGACCGCGGCGCCGAAAGAAAAAACATCCGAGGTATCAGCCTATGAAACGCGTACCGAAAATCGTCTGGTCACTGCTTGCGTGTGTGATATGCATCGTTGTCACCGCTGCTGCGTGCCTGATTCTTGCGGACAGCGGCGCGTCCTCCGATAAATATATGGAGGTCATCCGCGTGATCGAGACAACGTTCTACCAGCCGAAGGATACGTCCTCGCTGGAGGACGCCTCCGCGAGCGCCATGGTGGCCTCGCTGGGCGACCCGGCAAGCTACTATCTGCCTGCTTCCGAGTATGAGGAGTATAAACTCACGCTGACGAACCAGTATGTCGGCATCGGCGTGACCACGCAGTACAACGAAAATTACGGTTATCTGACCGTTCTTTCCGTAACGCCCGGCTCTCCGGCCGATCAGGCGCATGTGAAGGTCGGCAACATGATCGCCAGCGTGGACAGTATTGACGTATCCACCTACACTCCCGAACAGTTTGACGAGCTGCTGCGCAGCTACGACGCGAAGGAGACAGAGGCGGAGAAGTATTTCACGCTCCACCTTCTCAACACACAGGGAGGCAAGGCGGACGCGAAAATGAAGTGCGAGCTCATCTATGCCGAGCCGGTCGTCTATTACATTCTGGACAGCGACGCCAACAAGGCGAACAGCAGCTCCTCTGTCGGCTATCTCCGCATCCGTAACTTTGACGACAGCGCCGCCGCCAGCGTAAAAACGGCGGTCACCGCGCTGCAGGATTCCGGAGCAACGAGCCTTATCATCGACGTGCGCGACAATACGAGCGGCAAACCTGCGGAAATGGCGGATGCGCTCGATTATTTCCTGCCGAAGGGCGATCTGTTCCTCCTGCGTGACCGCGACGGGAAGGAGACGACGTATTCGTCCGGGAGCTCGTATCTCAATATGCCGATGGTCGTTCTTGTCAACGAGAACACCACCTGCGCGGCGGAAGTGTTTGCCTGCATCATGCAGCAGGCGGGCGTGACGATCGTCGGCCGCCGGACGCCCGGCAGCGCGCAGAGCCAGGTGATCGTGGAGCTCTCCGACGGCAGCGCCGTCCGTCTCTCCAAATTCGAGTATCTCACGCCGGATAAAAAGAGCATGACCGACCTTGGCGGCGTCACGCCGGATATCGCGTCCTACCAGATCGATCTGGACGTGCAGCTTGAGGCGGCAAAGGACGCCATGCATTAACGGCGTCCGCCCGCGAAAATTCTGCGGAAATCTACAAAGAAGGGATCAAAGTTCCGTCTTGACATGGGACGCCGGATTCCGTATAATAGCAGGACAAATTCCCGCACGGAGTTACTCTGTGCGGGATTTGCGAGCATGTAAGTATCGAAAGGAAGTTTAAACTATGTCCGTTGAAAGCCGTTACAGAATGAGCCAGGAGCGTCTGGAAGAGCTGAAAAAAGAGCTGGAATATCTTCAGACGGTTCGGGAAAAAGAAGTCTCCGAGCAGATCAAGGAGGCTCGTTCTTTCGGTGATTTGTCGGAGAACAGCGAATACGATGAAGCGAAGACCGAGCAGGGCAAGCTCTATTCCAAGATCGCCGAGATCAAGAACCTGATCGAAAACGCCGTCATTCTCGAAAACGTGCCGACCGGCAGCGCGATCTCCATGGGCAGCCGCGTGACCGTCCGCGAAGTGGGCGAGGAGGACGAAGAGACCTATGAGATCGTCGGCAGCCAGGAAGCCAACCCCATTCTCGGCCGTATTTCGGACGAATCCCCCCTTGGCCGCAGCCTGATGGGAAAGAAGAAGGGCGACCGGATCGAGTTTGAAGCCCCCGGCGGCGTTATCTACTACGAGATCCTCAACTGCGAAAACTGAACGTAAATTACAGATATAGGAGATTACTATGGCAGAGGAAACAAGGACCGGAGCACCGGAGCTCTCTCTCAATGAACTGCTCCGCATCCGCCGTGAAAAGCTGACGAACCTGCAGGACGCAGGACGGGATCCCTTCGCGATCACCCGCTACGATGTTACCCACCACAGCGCGGAGATCCTTGCCGCCGGTGACGAGCTGGTCGGCAAAGAGGTGTCCGTGGCCGGGCGCATGATGGTCAAACGCATCATGGGCAAGGCGTCCTTCTGCAAAATTCAGGATAAGCAGGGCGTCATTCAGTGCTATGTCGCCCGCGACGATCTTGGGGAAGAAGCGTATGCCGAATTCAAGAAAATGGACATCGGCGATATCATCGGCGTCAAGGGCTTTGTGTTCCGCACAAAGACCGGCGAGATCCCCGTCCACACGAAGGAGCTCATGCTGCTCACCAAGTCTCTCAAGCCTCTGCCGGAGAAGTTCCACGGCCTGCAGGATACCGATGTGCGCTACCGCCAGCGGTATCTTGATCTGATCGTCAATCCCGAGGTGCGCGATACGTTTGTCAAGCGCTCGCAGATCCTGCGCGAGATCCGCCGTTTCCTTGATGACCGCGGGTTCATGGAGGTCGAGACCCCCATGCTCGTGCCGAATGCCGGCGGCGCGGCGGCGCGCCCGTTTGAGACGCATTACAATGCGCTCGACGTGGACGTTAAGCTCCGCATTTCGCTCGAGCTCTATCTCAAGCGCCTGATCGTCGGCGGACTGGAGAGAGTCTATGAGATCGGCCGCGTGTTCCGCAACGAGGGCGTCGATACGCGGCACAACCCGGAATTCACGCTCATGGAGCTTTATCAGGCGTATACCGACTATAACGGCATGATGGATCTGACGGAGGACATGTTCCGCCATCTCGCCAAGGTCGTCTGCGGCAGCACGACGATCACCTATCAGGGCACCGAGATCGACCTCGGCAAGCCGTTTGAGCGTCTGACGATGATCGATGCCATCAAGAAGTATTCCGGCGTCGATTTTGATACCGTCAAGACCGAGGAAGAAGCGAAGGCGCTTGCCAAGGCGCACAACATCGCCTTTGAGGAGCGCCACTCCCGCGGCGATATCATCAACCTCTTCTTTACTGATATTCCCTTTTATACAAGAAATCTCTGCTGCCAGACAGCACCCAGCTGCCACACACTCTCCATGAAGCCATGTAAAATCTTTTAATTTCTCAATTGCATGTCCTAATGTATGACCAAAGTTTAATAAGGCACGTTCTCCTTTTTCTTTTGGATCACGCTCTACAACGTCTCCTTTGATCAGACAGCTTCTATAGATCATCTCTCTTACTGCTTCATGTTCTCTTTCTTTGATCGGTGTAATATTATCTTTGATCCAATCATAATATTTTGCATCTTTGATCAATCCATGTTTGATAACTTCTCCCATTCCAGAAAAATATTCTCTCTCTGGCAGAGATTTTAATGTCGCTGTATTGATATATACAAGCTTTGGCTGATGGAATGCACCGATCATATTCTTATATTGAAGAAAATCAACTCCTGTCTTGCCCCCGATACTGCTGTCCACCTGTGATAACAATGTTGTTGGCACCTGCACAAAATCAATTCCTCGAAGATATGTTGCCGCCGCATATCCTGTCATATCACCAACAACCCCGCCTCCTAATGCGATCAGAAGATCCTGACGGTCAAAATGGTTAATGATCAGTTCTTCATATAACGCTTCTATCGTCTTTAACTGTTTGTGTTTCTCTCCTGCTTCAAAGCTGAATGTGATCGTTTTCGCAGCCTTTGAAGAAATCAAGTCATACATCTGCTTTAAATAAAATGGGGCTACATTGCTTTCTGTTACAATACATATTTTCTTGTGTTCAATTTCCAGAAATTCCATCTGTTTTAGAAAATCATCAAAAGAATCTTTCAAAATAATATCATATGATTTCCTACCATCTGTTCGAATCTCAATCTTACTGTTCTTTTCCAAATTGTTCATGATTCTTATCCTGCTCCTCTTCTTCCTTCTCTCCTGCGATCTGAAATTCCATCTCATATACAGGATTGTTTAAAATATCCATCTGTCCATTTATAAACTGTTTCATTCTTGCTTTATAGCTTTGATAATCACTTTCTAGCTTTCGGATCAATTCCTGATAATTCTTGATCATTTGTTCATGTTTTTCTTTTTCTTCCTTGAAATCTTCTTTTGCACTCACTCTGATCTTATCTGCTTCTGCCTGTGCCTCTGAAACAAGTTCTTTTGCATTTCTTGATGCTTCAGCTTCTAATGTCTGGGCTTTCTGTGTTGCATTCTCAATCGTTTCTTTGGATGTTTCTTCCGCAAGAACTAATGCTCTCTTTAATGATTCTTCAATTGTACGATAATGACTTAAATTCTCTGTCAGTGCAGATACTTTTTCTCTTAATTCATTATTTTCTTTGTAAACTTTTTCATAATCTTTTGCAAGATCTTCTAAAAATTCATCAACCTCAACTGCCTTATAGCCAAATCCCCTCTTTAGTTCTTTTCCTAATACTTCAACTGGTGTAATCATATATTCCTCCTATTGAAAGATCGCCAGTGTAAGAAACTGACGGCCTTTTTTTGATGTTTTGCCCAAATCTTCTACCAGAAACTTTCCATATCCTCTCACTGATATGATATCTCCTTGTCTGATCTTTTGTCCTGATGATATACAAAGTCTTCCATTATGAAATACTTTCTGGGCTTTTAACAGCTTATCGCTTGATGTTCTTGAAAGTCCATATGCCTGTGACACCAGAACATCTAACCGCATAGATGCCACAAACCCTTCTTTTCTCTTATATTTCTGAATATATCCTGTTTCTTCCCATACGACTTCTTCTACTGCTACTCTTGTATGCCTTACCTGTCCTAACTGTTCTTTTAGTAAATCCATAATATGAGACATACAAAAAATATAAGCACATTTTTCATCAACAAGAATATCCCCGATCAGATAACGTTCAATCCCCAGATTCATTAAAGCACCCAGATAATCTCTGTGGCTTAATGTTTCTGCAAACTTATCAAAAACAGGTGAGATCCTGGCACATGCCAATGGAATCTCACCCTCATAACCAAATAATTCTTTCGAACCAAACAGTACCACAGCTCTTGTAAAGTGTTCATGTCCCCCAACAAGCTGTGGATGTGCATAATCAAGTTCTTTCTTCATATCTTGATAAATACTCTGTTCGTATTCATTTAAAAAATGTGTATGTGTATAAACATTCTGGCTGTATGATTTTTGTGCCAGTTCCAAAAGTCGTTTCTTTAATAATTCTTCTTCTTTCATGTTTACTTTAATTGTGGTGAGATCGTATTTTCATTCATGATCTCACTTTTCAGGTCTCCACTGACTTCAATACTGTCTGGTGCTGCAATAAAAATGTTGTTGGATACTGCCTGCAGGGAACCATTGATCGCATAAGTTGCTCCACCAATAAAATCAATGCTTCTTTGTGCAACTGTAAGTTCCACACCTTCTAAATTGATCACAACAGTTCTTCCTTTCTTTAAAAGATCTGCCGCTGTCTGCGCTTCTGCAAAATCCTGTGGTTTGATAACGTAGACTTCTACTCCTCTTCCATTCATGGATACCACCTTGCTTCCAGTACTTGTAAACCTTTTCTTCTTCTCTTCCCTACTTAATACATGATCAAAAGGCTGGCTTACTTCTTCTTCAGATTCTTCCACCGGTTCCTTTTCTTTCTTCTTAAAAAATGAAAAACCTACTTTCTCTGGTTCTTCCTCTTCTTCATCTTCGTATTCTTCATACTCTTCATCGTATTCTTCATCTTCTGTCAGCTTCATAAAGTTCAGCAGTTTGTCAACTGTACCTTTCATCGATCTTCCTCCGCTATATGTTATAATTGCGCTCTCCAAAAATTGCTGTACCAACTCTGATCATTGTCGCTCCTTCTTCTACTGCGATCTCATAATCATTCGTCATACCCATGGAAAGTATACTCATATCTACATTATCAAAGTTTTTGTTCTTGATGTCAACAGATAATTGTTTCATCGCGCGAAAATATTTACGATTATCTTCGGGATCATCAACAAATGGTGCAATCTGCATCAATCCCTTGATCTTTACATATTCAAGTTTTGAGATTTCTTTGATCACATCTTCTACGTCCTTTGGATCTAATCCAAATTTAGTATCTTCATGTGCAAAGTTAACCTGAATAAGAATTGGAACCTCTTTAACATTGTGTTTTACTGCTTCTTTATCAATTGCCTGTGCCAGTTTTACAGAATCCACAGAATGGATCAATGCTACCTTATCTACAATATATTTGATCTTATTTGTCTGCAAATGTCCGATCAGATGCCATCTTACCGGCCAGCTGATATTTGCATACTTATCTCTGATCTCCTGTACTTTGTTTTCTCCAAAATCCAGAACTTTTTCTTTTCTTAACTCTTCCACCATCTCTAATGGCTTTGTTTTGCTGACGGCAATGACTGTAACCTCTCTTGGATCTCGTCCCACGCGTTCGCAAGCTTCTTTCACATGTTCTTTCACTTCATTATAACGTTCTATCAGCATATTTCTTCCTTCTTTCTGTTGATTGATAATGTCATTTAATAAATAATCTGATTTTCCTTGATCGTCGTTCCATCCAATACGATAAAGTCATATGCACTGACTCCCTGATTCGTATCATTGGCTATGATCGAGTAATCATCTTTCTGTGTCAGAATATCGATCGGTTTAAAATCTGCATAACCACGATTTGTACAATATACCCCTTGCAATGTCTTCTTCTTCTCGATCAAAAATGTCTGATTAGAGTCCATTGCCTGCAATACAACATTCTCCCCTACTTCATCAGGATCCAGATAACAGTATTTTTCACTTCTGCCATAAATGGTATACGTTTTTTGTTCTACCGTTACCTCACCATTCTTACTAGTGCTTCGTACGGCAAACTGTTCCGTCGTACTATTATCACCTTTTGTAAGGTATTTGACCGGAACCTGATAAAACTTTTTCTTAACAATTGATGTATTTGGAATCTTTAACCCTTTATAAGAATCTAAAGTAATGTCAATCTCAAGATAACGTTCACTCAAATAACGAACCGCATAATCATTTAATTTTAGATATCCAAAATAATTTTTACCTTTTTTGATGGTTTCTACTGTTGCTGTTGCTTTATTCTGATCTTGCATAAATCGTATTGATACTTCTTTTTTGTCTTTGAGCATCTTGTACTCTTCTTCTTTTAATGGAACAACAATCTGCCATTTTTCACTCTTATTGATCCTTGCAACAACTTTATTCTTTTTTACTTTATCTGCTGTATTATATTTTTGTTTTCGATATCTTGTCTGATCAAAGTCTGATGCATTGATATCACTTACTTTTTTCCCATCAAATTTATCCGAATAAAATTCTACCACACCACTTGAAGTACTTTTCTGTGTCTGAAAACTTTCTGTCCCCATCGCATCCTGTACTGATGCGATCACTTTCTTCATTGCATCTTCATTGATATTTAAAATAGCATTCTTAAGATCGTATTTTAAATCATACACTTCTGAAAAATTATTATCATTGTAAACGGACTGATACTCATTGATCTTACGTGATACCTCATCATCATCCATCACATTTGTCGTCTTTTGCAACTCTTCTACTTTTTCTGCAAATGTTTCCTGAACTTTCTTGTCCTTGTCTACAGTAAAAACAGTTCCATCTTTCTTGACCCGCTTTCCTTCTTCTACATAATATGTAATGTATCCAGACTGTGATGTCTTTAATAACTGTTCATCCCTGACTGCAATTCCCGTCAATGATAATGTGTTTGTAATCTTATCTTCGGTAACTTTATATACACTCAGTTTTTTCTTGCCCATAAATATTATGACATTGATCACGATATAAACAAAAATTACCGCAAATATGATCATTCCAATATTCCAGCGCATTTTTATTTTTCGTTGTCGTTTTTTTGCCATTTAACAAATCCTCCATCGCCTGAGTGCTGCTCCGTTTTGATAGTCTGCCTTACACCCCTGTGTAAGATTTCTCTCCTCCATTATCGCATCAAACTGGTCTCTTAATTTCCACCAGCTGATTCCCCAATTTGAAAATGACGCATCTTCTTTTGGTACACGGCTGAATAGTCGTTCGATCACCATATCACTTCTAACATAACTGATAAAAGTTACAAGTCTTTCCAAATATTCTTCTGCGGAACACATACTAACCTTACCTTCCTCAAATTCTTTGTACAGTCTGGAACCTTTCGGCACATATAATGAATGTAGTTTTACGATCTGTACCGGAAGTACTGACAGGATCTTTGCCGTCTCTATAACATCTCTCATATCATCACCTGGAAGATTCAATATGATATGTGTACAAATTTCAAATCCATAAGGTGCTGTCATTAAAACCGCATCCAGATATTCTGCAAGACTGTGTCCTCTGTTGATCTTCTCCAAAGTCTTATAATTTACTGTCTGAAGTCCATATTCTATTGATATTTTCACACCATATGTGTCTGAAACATTCTTCATACAGTCAAGATAGTCTCTTGTAATGCAGTCTGGCCTTGTTGATATTGAAATTCCAACAATATCTTCCATCCTGGCTGCTTCGATCATATATTCTTCTAACTGTTTTACTGGAAGAAATGTGTTCGTATAATTTTGAAAATACGCAATAAATTTTTTTGTATCGCTTGGCTATCTTTTCTTTTGTTGTTAATAACTGTTCACTTACAGAGGTTTCACAATTCATTGCTTCAAAGCCTGTTCCAACCCCTCCGCAAAAACTACACCCATCTCCATCCATACGATTCGGACAAGTCACTGGAAGATTTACCGGCAGCTTATATACTTTTTCTCCATATATTTGTTTTAAATGTCCACTGTAAGTTTTATATCGTTCCATTTTAGTTTTCCTTTGATAAAATATCTGTCATTGTATGGTAAAGTGCTGATTTTGTTGCTCCTTTTAATACCACTGAAATAAACTCTTCTCCATCTTTATTCTTTGTAAGCAGAATCAGACAAGAACCTGCCTGTGTTGTTGTACCTGTCTTCCCACCAATCATGTATACATTACTTGGTAATGTATAAGTACCTGCAATATACTGGTTTGTAGATGCCATATCATAGACTTTCAACTGTCCTTTAGAGCCTGTATATTCAATTCTACTGCTTGATCTTCCCGCAATATTGAAAAATTCATTGTGTTTCGCTACTTCCTTAAAAATCAGGTATAAATCATATGCTGTAGAATAATGATTGGCTAAATGTAAACCATTTGGGTTTGCAAAATGTGTATTTGTTGCACCTAATTCTTTAGCACGCTTATTCATTAATTTTACAAAGCTTGTCAGATCTCCAGAGACTTCTTCTCCTAATGCTACTGCCGCATCATTTGCTGACATAATGATCAGGGCATTGAGTAGTGCTTCTACTGTGATCTTGTCTCCCTTTTTTAGATGAACTGCCACTGCTGCACCATCTGGGAATGTAATATCATGTTTGATCGTAACAACTTTATTTAAATCTAAATTCTCCAGTGTGAGAAGTGCTGTCATGATCTTTGTTGTACTTGCTGGATATGCCTGATCAAATACTTTCTGGCTTACTAATACTTTATTCTTTGTATTATTCACAAGAAGTACTTCTTTGGCATCTGGATAATCCTCATTCTCTGCCTTCTTCTTTGATACAACTGCTACTTTAGAGCCTTTAGATTCCCAGCGGTCTGACAATGCTGATTCTTTCATTGCTGTTCCTGTTGTTTTATAATGCTGTTCATAATCAAGTGATGCTGCGCTGGATGACTGGCACCCTGACATTGCTACCATCATGATCGACATAATCATACATATTATTTTCTTCATCTTCATAATCTTTGTAAAAAAAGACCGTCTCCTGACAGTCTATTTATACATATTCCTCCAATCCAAATCTCCTCGATCCAGTGCAAGGATCAATACTTCCGCAGTTGGAAGATTCGTGGCACATGGAATATTATACTGGTCACAGAGATTTAAAACATTATAAAAATCCGGTGTTCTCTTCTTATTTGACGGATCCTGTAAAAAAATCAAAAGGTCTATTTCATTGTTGGATATCTTGCTTCCCATCTGCTGCATTCCGCCAAAATGTCCCGCAAGAAGTTTATGAATCTTTAAATTGGCAACATCTTCGATCATCTGTCCGGTCGTACTTGTTGCATATAATTTATGCTTTTTTAAAATATCCTGATATGCAATACACAAATTCTGCATCAAGTTCTTTTTCCCATCATGGGCAACTAATCCTACATTCATAAATAGAACCTCCTAGTGTCTTTTTCTTTGTAAATATATGTTAAGTACCATTCCGATCGCAATCGATGCCGACATCAACGAGCTTAACCCATAACTGATAAACGGAAGTGGCTGTCCTGTATTCGGCATGGTTCCTGTCGCAACGGCTATGTTGATAAATGACTGAAATCCCATATAGCAGGCAACTCCCACAGCAACATAAGTACCGATCAGATTTCCTGATTTCTTCGCCACATTCATACATTGATATACAAGGCATGCAAATATAACGATCAAGATCACGCATCCAACAAATCCAAATTCTTCTCCGATCACTGAGAAAATAAAGTCTGTCTGATTCTCGGATACCAAATTTACATCGCTGGCTGATACATTCGATATTGTATTACTTCCAAAACCTTTTCCAAATAATCCTCCAGATCCGATTGCCATAATTGAATTGCTTGTCTGAAGAGCTGTTGAATCTGCATAATTCTCTGGATGTAAAAATGACATGATCCTGGCCACCTGATGCGGCTCTAGTAAAACCTGTCCAGGCGTCTGGACGTACCATAAAAAGATTGCTAAAAGTGGTACTCCAATGATCAATACACGAACGATCAGTTTAGAAGACAATCCTGCCATAAATATCATTCCAAGAATGATAAAACAAATATCGAGTGTTGAGGAAAGACTTGGCTGCTTCAAGATTAAAAGAAGCGGTACTGCACATACTAATGCAAGCTTTCCAAGGATCTTCGGTTCGTTAAGATCATCCTGATGTTTGACAAGGAATGCTGCAATCACAATAATCATGATTACTTTACTAAGTTCTGATGGCTGAAATGTTCCCAATGGTCCAAGGGAAAACCACCTCTTTGCTCCATTTACATCTTTTCCAAATAACTTGACGCCGATCAGCATGATTACATTAAAAATATACAATATTTCTGCATTTCTTGTAAATACCTGAAAATCAATCAGTGATACTACAATAATAATACCAAGTCCCATTGTAATACCAAGTGCCTGTTTTACAACGAATGAAGGATTTGCACTATGAATAAATAAAAGTCCCATTGCCATCAGTACAAGTACATTAAATAAGAGTTTGAAATTGTAATTTTGCAATCGATAATTTCGCAGCATGTTCTTTCTCCAATGTTATTTTCTAAGCTCGCGAATCGGAATATTGGCATATAATGCCGGTCCTTCTGATTCCTCGCTGTTTTGTGTAATCTGAATGTCCAATCCGTCCGGGTCGATCTCCATATATTTGGAGATTACCTTAATGATGTCATTTTTGATCAGTTCCATCGTCTCAGGAGAGCAATTTGACCGATCTGAAACAAGCAGCAATTTCAAACGGTCCTTTGCTACTTCTCCTGAACTCTTTTTCTTAAAAAAATTATCAAAAAAACCCATCTTTTATCTCCCCTCTACTTTTTAAATACATGTGCAAGTCTCTGGAAGAAAGTTGGTCCTGTAATTTCCATAAATGGGACTTCTTTGCCCATCACGCGGTCACAAATATTTTTATAAGCTTTTCCTGCTGGTGTATTGCTTCCAACCAGCGGCTCTCCCTGGTTTGTGGAAATAACGATATTCTCATCATCTGGAACGATTCCGATCAGGTCAACTGCAAGAATATCAAGCACATCGTCTTTTGAGAGCATATCTCCTCTTTCTACCATATCCATACGAATTCTGTTGATCACAAGATCAATCTTATGTATGTCATTTGCCTCTAATAAACCAATGATACGGTCTGCATCACGGATTGCGGATACCTCTGGAGTTGTAACGATCAATGCTCTGTCAGCTGCAGCGATCGCATTCTTAAATCCCTGCTCGATTCCAGCCGGGCAGTCTAGAATGATATAATCAAATTCATCTTTTAATTCTTCTACAAGTTTTGCCATCTGTTCTGGTGTTACAGATGTCTTATCTCTTGTCTGAGCAGATGGTAATAAGAAAAGGTTTGGATATTTCTTATCTTTGATCATTGCCTGCTTAATTCTGCAATTTCCTTCCACAACATCAACCAAATTATATACGATCCTATTTTCAAGCCCCATGACAACATCCAGATTACGAAGTCCGATATCTGTATCAATCAATACAACTTTCTTTCCTTCCTTCGCTAATCCTGTTCCCACATTGGCAGTGGTTGTTGTCTTTCCAACGCCACCTTTTCCAGATGTGATTACAATAACTTCACTCATTTTATTTTCCTCCATTCACTATACTATGATTTCATTTAAGAGCGCTTTTGATATGGGCTCGATATAAATATTTCCTTCTTCAACAAATGCAATCTGTGCTTCCATCGGTTGATTATCACTGTTCTTGGATCTTCCAAAGAATTTTTTCTTCTTCTCCGGTTCTCCATCTGCACTTCTTGCTATATGCTTTCCAATGCGTATCTGCATGGGCTGCATGTCCAATGCCGCAACAAATGCATGATCATCTCCACCGCTTCCTGCACTTAGATATCCCTTAGCACAACCAAGAACAACAACATTTCCTTTCGCGCTGACTGATGCTCCAGGATTAACATCTCCGACAACAACAACACTTCCATCAGATTCAAGACTCTGTCCAGACCTTAAGGTTCCTCGGTAAAACTGTCCATCTCCCTTTCTTCTCTCATCGATCAGAGATTGCGATCTTTTCTGTTCCTTCTCCTCAAGTTTCTTTAATGCCTCTTTAAATGATGTCTCCATGATCTTATCATCTTCTATGACATATGCGATCGTCAATGTTGTCTTTTCGGCAATAATCCCTAAAACTTCTTCAAGCTGTTGGGATGTGAGTTTCCGACCTTCGATCTTCAATGCGATCTGGGTCTGTCCGTTAAAGAAATCTTTTGCCTGTATAAACTTCTCACAAATAGCAGCTTTGAGCTGTTCAAACTTCATCTCAGGATCAAGCACCATGGTAAGCCCAATGCTGTTTCCTTTTAACAATACCGGATGATTCATACGATTCCTCTCTTCTTTTCTTAGTCTCCCGCAGTACCTACATTGGTTTCTGTGACTGATTTATTATTCTTCTCCATCTTCGCCTTTGTCTTATCATTTGCAAAATAATACTCATAAATATCCTTTGCCGTAGATGCAGCATTGGATGAAGTATATCCAAACGGAATAACTACTGTCGTCGTGATCTCTGGTTTCTCATATGGGCCATAAGAAATAAACAGTGCATGGTTTGGACGTTTCTTATTCTCCTGTGCAGTACCAGTCTTTCCTGCAACCTTTACTTTCATTCCTTTGAAAATACTACTTACAGAACTGTCATTTCCATTCACTACACCTCTCATTCCTGTCTGTACCGCATTCCAGTACTTCGTATCATAATGGAGCTGTCTGACTTTCTTGACACCATACTTCTTAATCGTCTTTCCATTATCGTCTGTGATCTTATCCATGATACTAAGATTATATACTGTACCTCTGTTTGATAACGTTGTCACATAATTAGAAATCTGACTTGGTGTGAAACTGTTACGTCCCTGTCCAATGGCAGAACGTACAGAAGTCTCATCAGAAACCTGTGGAGATGACTCATCAAGTTCAATTCCAGACTTCTTATTCAGTCCAA
>OLQB01001609.1_pt1 | contig 15857 bp, 13 predicted proteins | sample 1672681 | NCBI WGS metagenome assembly OLQB01 (sample SAMEA3136713, study PRJEB25190) | human gut metagenome | reverse complement strand
TATGAAAAGATTAGCTGATATCTCATACTGCATATCAAGTCCGCATATAAGCTGGTCTATAACCTTCTGTGCCATATATATATTATTATGTGCCTGCTTAGCACTATCACTCTCACATGCATCATTAAGATATTCTATAGCCATATCATACAGAATCACAACAAGCTGTGATGCTGTTGCCTGTGTAATTCTATACTGAAATGTCTTAATTGTTTCTTTAGTCATAGCATCCCTTTCCTATATAACCATTGAATCTTAAACTACTGTAATAACTGTAATACCTGTGAAGGTCTTTCATTAGCCTGTGCAAGTATTGACGTAGCTGCCTGTGTAAGAACTGTTTCAGAAGTATAAGTAGTCATCTCTTCTGACATATCAGTATCTATCATTGTTGATAATGACTTGGTAAGGTTCTCACTTGAAACCTCAAGGTTATTAGTTGTATGATCAAATCTGTTCTCGTATGCACCGATTCTTGAACGTATTTCATTAGTCTTATTAATAGCTTCATCTACAGTAGATATCGCCCTTGATGCTGTATACTGAGTCATGACATTCATATGTTCCGTGCCTAGTGAATAAGTTGTTATTGCTGGAATATCAATAACGATTACCTGATCCTGGTTAGCACCTACATGTATGCTCATAGTTCCAACGTCTGTTACTTCCTGACTTATAGTTTTTGCTGTACCTGCACCTGCAGCTGACTGTCCATCATTGTTACTGTCGTCAAATACAGTACCTGCCGCATTACCTGGAACATCCATTGAAAACTCTTTGTTATTAACATCTGTTACTGTAATTACAGTTCCCTTTGTTGAAAGAATTGCCGAATCAGCAAAACCAATTCGCTTTCCATCATCTCCTGTAGCAATCTCTGCCTTAACATCGCTTCCTTCTACATATATACCATCTTGTGTTGCTGCCTGTGGTATTCCCAAAATATCTGCAAGCTCTGCATTATCACATGTTATATTCATCTTCTGGTCGCTTCCATACTGGTTAGTCATAATAACAAGTGTTGAACCAGCATAATCTGCTGTTGGTACATAACCTGCATAATCAGTACCATTAGCTGCTGTATCATTATTAAGGTCTTTAACTGTAAATGCAGAACCCCCTGTGATGTTAACTCCGTCAATAATCTTTCCCATCACCTTATCAAGTGTATCACCTTCGGAAATGCTTATCTTGTAGCCATTAATGTTTATTGCTCCAGCCTGTTCTTCTGTTATAGAAGCTGTTGATGACATAGTAATACTTCCTGCTCCTACCGCTATAGCCTGTCTTGCATCCTCAGTAACAGTTATTCCATATACACCTGCTGTATAGCTGTCAGATACAGAAAGCTGATTAACTCCCTGAAGATCTGAATATACTCTTCTTGAAAGATTACCGTTAATAAGAGACTGTGTATTGAATTCTGTCTGATCAGATATTCTGTCAATCTCGTTATTAATCTGTTCTATCTCTTTCTGTATAGCTTCTCTTTCATCATCTGAATTAACATCATTAGCAGCCTGAACGCTAAGTTCCTTTAATCTTGTGAGCATACTCTGGATTTCTGTAATTGCACCTTCTGCTGTATTTAAAACAGAAACTCCATCAGCTGTATTATTCTGGGCCTGACTAAGACCTCTTATCTGTGCTCTCATCTTTTCAGAAATAGCACATCCTGCAGCATCGTCCTTAGAGCCATTTATCTTGTATCCTGATGATAATCTTTCAATTGATGTTGACAGATTATTCTGTGATTTCTGTAATGCATTGTTGGCAACAATCGCTGCCACATTAGTTCCTATTCTCATATCTTAACCTTTCTGTCTGTCCAATTTACCTGTTCATGCTCTATATATCGGACTTTCTGTGCAAATCTTTAGCCTGCAAGCAGTTTTACAATCTGTGCTGCAATTTCATACAGCTTATCTGTTGCCACACTGTCAGCCGCTGCTTCATAAGTCACATATGGCACGTCTGACGATTTTCTAATGTTGACGGTCACATTTGTAAATCCAAATCCTTCTTTTAAATTTTCTTCCATATCCTCAAGAAGCTGGCTTCCTTCATCTGAAACTGCTGTGTCACTGACAATGTACATACCAAGACTTTCTCTGTCAGCCTTAGCCTCAACAGAAACTTTTCCTAATACGCTACTTAGCATGTTTACAGATATACAACCTTTATTGTCGTCATCCTGAACCAAAGTAAGCTTCAGCATACCTGTACTTCCTGAGTCTGTTATATACGGTATTCTGTAATCATGCCTTAATGCCAGATTCTTAATATATCCGATTGTTCTGTCCTTAAGTCTTAAATCCAGAAATCCCTCGTAATTGACATCTATCTGTGTATCAAGGTCTCCTGCTTTGGAAAGAACCTCCTGAAGTTCTTCCTCTGTCTCATCTTTCATTTCTTCATACATAAGTGACAGTTTTTCTTTATGTCCGATTTTTTCAATCGAATCCCTTGCATAATCACATGTTGTCTTAACACCTCTGATATCCGGGAACTGTCCGGATTCTAAAAATGCTTTAACAGCCTGTATGTTACCACTGTTTATTTCTGTATCTGCATTTCTTATCTGCCTCAATATATCAGCTCCTGCCTGCACTGCTGCCTGCTGTTCCTTAAGATATTCCTCATAATATTGTTCCTCGGCTGCCGCATCATAGTTATCCTCTAACTGTTCAATAAACATTTCAACGGACTGTTCTCCGATTCCGGATGAGTTATCCACATTCTTTAATGTATTCGGGGTAACTAATCCACCATTTGCCATAAATAATGCACTGTAATAGTTAGCAATTCCGCTTACCTCTGCCATTCCTGTATTCTCATCAATAACAGCGTCCATGTCATAATGCTTTCTTGAATTATATGCAGTCATAAGATTATTCATAGTGACCTCAGCTCCCTGCTTAATCAGCGCACCTGCTGCCACTCCGGCATCTCTGGTGAATATATTCATCATCTGGTATATTCCTATAAACTGCTTTCTCTGCTCTTTAGTAATACCATTGGTACGGTCAAGCTTATAAAGAAACTTTGAAAACTTCTCCTCATTATCTTTAGATGCTTTATCATTAGCCTCTGTAAGATATTCGTTTACTTCCTCAATTGAAGCATTCATTGGATTTACTCCGTCTTTTATCATATTAAGAACTGTCTCTGGTTTCATATTCTTAATAAGATTATTAATCATTGCATTAACAGATTTGACTATCTCTACATTTTCCTTTGTCATATCCATGTTATTAGCAGCCAGTACCTTTATTGCTTCCTTGTCCTCATCAGTTCCCTCAAGTCCAAGCTCCTTAATAATATCATCAGCACTTCCCTGTACTGCCTTCTTTAATGAATCACCCAAATCGCCTCTTATCTGAGTTCCAACCGCCTCATAAGTTTCATTCATCTTGTCAAACATACTGGCAAATACACGCGCAGGATTTCTTACAATCTCATTCAATGTCTTTCTTGCTTCAAGAACATCTGTATATGCAATCTGCGCTTCTTCATACATTTCATCCGCCTGTTCATATTCCATAAGCATTGAATTAAGCTCATCTATCGGAGTTGTAAGAATAGAAATGTTATTCTTAACGAGATATATAGACGCATTTGCACTCATAAGAACCCTTGCTGTTACAAGCGTGTCATACGCCTTATCTGCTGCCTGCTGTACATCAGATGCCTGATTCCTAACTTCACTATTTCCTGTGCTTACTGATGCTGCACTGTATTCAATTCTGAAGCTTCTTGCATCCATCTCCAGCTTAAGGCTTGCTATTGTAAATGTTTCCCCTTTTGATACCACATTTGCAACATCTGAATACTCTGCCCTGTTAATAGTATCAAGAGCTGTCCTTATATCATCAATTGGCAAACCTGTAACGAGCGTATTCTCTGCCTTGCCTCCAAGCTTCATGTTATCAAGTATCTTATTAAGCATTTCATCAGGGTCAGCCTGAATCTTTTCAATATCTATTGCATCAAGCTGTGCCTTATATTCAAGATTTTCTTTAGTAACAGGAATCTGTGCATCAATAAATGCTCTTGCATCCGCAAGTATATTATCATTAACCTCAAGTCCTGACGAAGCAATTATCTTCTCAATTCCCGGCCTTAAAGCTTCAAAATCAGCGTCAGATATTGCATTTACACATCTTCCTATTGTAACGCCATCTGCACTGATACTTGATGAGGTTGCCGCCTGTGCCTGATATATTCCAGCAATTGAAGGCTCAATGCCATTAGCAACCATGTAATTCTTTGTGTTCTCTGATAATGGCTTTAACTCTTTACTCTTTTCAAGTGTGCCTTTAACCTCAGCAACACTTTCATCATTGACAGCTATATCTGCTCCCTGCATACGGCTCTCGACACTTGCCGCTGTTGCTGCACTTCCAGTCACACTCTCAATCTTATCCTTGGAAACTGCTGTGCCATAATTAACATAATCATCAGAGTGCATCGCAAGTTCAATCTTAATTTTCTCAATAATATTAACCATATCATCTGGTGTGGCATCTGTAAGATTAAAGCCATCCTCATCTAACTTTACCGCATCAGCACCAGATAACTTCATCATCAATGCCTTAAGGCTTAACTTTGCACCAGAAGCACTCGCCATAATCTGGCTCTTTACATCATCTGCCTCCTTAAGAAGTCCCTCATATGTATTGTCAGTTGCAGCTGTCACACCGCCAGAGATTACCACTCCTGCAAATGAGCCTGCCACACCTTCACTTTTAACCGCCTTATTTTCTTTATAATTAATAGATGTTCCCTGTGCCGCAACATCTTTATTAAAATTCGCGCCTGAAACTGTATATGTCATATTCTGCTGCCTTTCTTATTTACTGTCTGAAACAATCACTCATTGTCATATAATAAATATTTCGGCAGATATAGCGGGATAATTGAGAGATTAGTGGCAACAAATAAAAAGGAAGCTGATTCAGAATTAATGAAAATCCAAACCAGCTCCCTTTCTCTATATTATTCTCCTATATCTTCGTAGCCTGAACCTTAGAAACATCACCATTAAACTCGTAAACAGCTATTCCATACTTATGTAAGTCAATAAGCAATGACTGCGGATATCCATCACAATCTCCCTTAACGGCTGTAAGAGTCTTCTTCTGGTCAGCTTCATTATCTCCAAGAACCAGCTTATACTTAGTCTTGAACGGAACTCCTATTCTGAAGCTGTCTCTTTCAACTGGTGTAAAATTAAGTACAAAGAGAAGATTCTTCTTTCCATCCGGACTGATTCTCATAAACGATAAAACGCTATTATCTTTATCATTGGCATTAATCCATCTGAATCCTTCACTGCTGTAATCAGTAGCATACAGACATGGATAATTCTTATTAAGCTTCAGACACTTCTTCGTAAAATCCTTAAGTTCTGTATGACTTTCATCCTCTAACAGATACCAGTCAAGAGCACGCTTCTCACTCCACTCATTCCACTGACCAAATTCCTGTCCCATGAATAAAAGCTTCTTGCCAGGATGTCCGCACATATATGCATATGCCAGCTTAAGATTCTTGAACTTGTCCTCCCTGTCACCAGGCATTTTCCCAAGCATAGAACACTTAAGATGTACAACCTCATCATGTGAAAGCACAAGAATGAAATTCTCGCTGTAAGCATACATCAATGAAAATGTCATCTTGCTATGATTAAACTTTCTGAAATATGGATCAAGCTTCATATATTCAAGGAAATCATGCATCCAGCCCATATTCCACTTAAATGTAAAGCCAAGACATTCCCCATTGTCAGGATCACCACTTACCATAGGCCATGCTGTTGACTCCTCAGCTATAGTTATTGCCTGTGGGAATCTCTTCTTTAACATGCTGTTAAAATGCTTTAAAAAGCTGATTGCTTCGAGATTACCGTTGTCACCATATTTGTTAGGAACCCAGTTTCCTTCTGTCCTTCCGTAATCCAGATACAGCATTGAAGCAACAGCATCCACTCTTAAACCATCAATATGGAACTTGTCCACCCAGAACATTCCATTAGCAATAAGGAAGTTAGCCACTTCATTCTTGGAATAATCAAATACCTTCGTTCCCCAGTCAGGATGCTCTCCCTTTCTAGGGTCTGCATACTCATATACACAGCTTCCATCGAAATTAGCAAGTCCATGTGCATCCTTTGGAAAATGTGCCGGTACCCAGTCAAGAATTACACCAATTCCTTTTTCATGCATATAATCTACAAAATACATAAAATCCTTAGGTGTTCCGTATCTTGCTGTAGGTGCATAATAACCAGTTACCTGATATCCCCATGATCCATCATATGGATACTCTGCAATTCCCATAAGTTCAATATGTGTGTATCCCATATCTGTTACATATTTTGCAAGCTCAGGTGCCAATTCTCTATATGTATAAAATCCGTCCTCTGTTCCATCATCTTTCTTCTTCCATGAGCCAAGATGACATTCATATATAGAAAGAGGTGCTTTAAGATGATTCTCTGTCTTCTTCTTCTCAACCCATTCAGAATCTTTCCATTCATAACCTGAAAGATCGGCAACTATTGATGCTGTCTCTGGTCTTAACTGTGCCTGATTAGCATATGGATCTGCCTTGTAAAGAGCCTCTCCACTCTGGGAAATAATAAGGAACTTATACATATCCCCTGCTTTAGCTCCTGGTATGAACAAATCATATATTCCACCATCTGAAATCTTCTTCATATCATAACCATATGCATTCCAGTTATTAAACTCACCTATAACATAGACTTCTCTTGCCGCAGGTGCCCACACAGCAAAATACACACCTTCTTTTCCGTCTTTTACTCCAACATGTGCGCCCATTTTGTTATATATCTCATAATGAGTTCCCTGTCCAAAAAGATATGCATCCACTTCTGTGATTGCCAGCTGCTCGTATTTTTGCATATTCTTCATAAAATCCTCCATTATATTATTATCCTACACGATACTCATGGGTCCCCTCAGATTATCCCATTAATTAATAGTATATTACCACATTAGCAAATTAATTACTACATTTCATTAGCAAAAAAAATGTTCATTTCACATATATTATGTTATACTGTAAATCGCATTGAAATAAATGCTTTATATAAGTTAGAAAGATGAAAAGGAGTATTAAATTCTTATGATATACTATATTATTAACGAAAGTTTCACCAACATCATAGCATTTGTAAGCATTTTATTTGCCTTCGCATTTACAATAGCTGCAATTGCTCTTGGCAAGAATCTTCTTCCAAGAGATGCCGGAAGAGCTTATGCCATTAATGGAAGTAAATCAGTTGGAAAGCCAAGAGGCGCCGGCATGATTTTCATTCTTACATTCACAGTCACATGTGCATTATTCGTAAACTTAAGTGCCGAGCTTATCATTTATCTTATACTTGTGCTTGCCGCAATGCTCAGCGGATACCTTGATGACAGTGCTTCATCACCATGGGGTAATTTAAAGAAAGGTCTTATTGACCTTGCAATATCAGTTATGGCGGCAGTTACTTACCTGCATTACAACCCTAACACATTTGACCTTGCATTCTTTGGAAAGACAGTAACTCTTAATCCAATTATATATGCAATACTTATTATTATACTTATATGGGTAAGTATCAATGTTACTAACTGTTCAGATGGTGTTGACGGCTTATGCGGTACACTTTCTGTTGTAACACTTGCCTCAGTGTATGTTCTTTTTAAGTCATTTAATATTGAATCAGCTTACAGACACACCGTTCTTATTATGATTGTGTGTATCCTCGGCTACCTGTGGTTCAATGCATCACCAAGCAAGCTTCTTATGGGTGACGCGGGTTCTAGAGCAATAGGAATATTTATAGCATTTACATTCCTCAAGCTCCATGCACCGCTGCTTTATATTCCAATGGCACTTGTAATTATTCTTGATGGCGGACTTGGTCTTATCAAGGTTTCTTTCATGAGATTTCTTCACATCAACCTAATGAAGAACCTTCGTACACCAATCCACGACCATATGAGAAAGAATAAAGACTGGTCAGATACGCAGGTTGTTTTTAGATTCACAATTATCCAGGTAATTCTTGGTCTTGCAGTAATATATGGATTAATGTTCTGATATTAAATATGTTAAAATGGCATGTCAGTTGGATTTCTGACATGCCATTATTTCTGTTCTGAGAGTTTCTCAGCCTGACGCCGCCTGCGTCTGTGCTCTCTCTCTTTTATCTGCTTTTCATATATCTTAAGTGCACCCTTTTCATCAGTGTGCTTCATAATTCTGACTGCATAATATCTGCCTTCTTCGGTCTGTTTAACTCTGAAACGCCCCTTTATAAGTCCGTGTTCATCACATGTAAACAAGCCGTAATAGCATTTCGAATTAGTGGCAAACCACTTGACTGTTCTTGTCATAGTCCTGCCACATAAAAAGCATTTGCAGGAACGTACAGTTCTGTCGCTTGCAGCCTTGTCCCTTGTAGCAAATCCCTTTGAAATATACTTCTCATAAGTTCCAAAGTTAAGATATACCTCGTCCTTTCTTGACTCTGGAATTGTAAATGTGTCTATACTGCAGAACTTCTTAACTCTGTCGAAATCCAGCTTCTTCATTATCTTAGCTGTGTACCTTGCATCACTCATTGCTGAATGATAATGCTCATCCCCCTTGATTCCCTGCTCATCGATTGCAGATTTAAGATTCATGCGTGTCTTGCCATCTGAAAAATTAATACTGTAAAGTTTCTGAAGATCAAGATACAGAAGCGGCTTTGGGAAATTCTCCGGCACATCATAGAACTTCATATTACGTCTTAATTCAGTAATATCCATGCTTCCCCATGTAACAAATGTATAATCTTCCCCACACCATTCAAGAAATTCAGTAACACCCGATACGAAATCAGTTCCGTTAGCAAGGTCATTTTCTGTTATCCCTAATATCTTCTTGACTGTATTCTGCAGCTTTGTATACACCTGTGGCTTAATGGTACACTGCCACTCATCTACAATATCAAGCTTCTCATTAACCTTCGCCGCACCTATCTGTATAATCTCAAAAGGAAAATGATCCTCAGAAAATTGTTTTCCCTTGGCACTCTGATTCCACTCAAGATCCATAACAATATAATTCATAAACATTTTCCTCTGTTACTTATTCTAATCTCGTGATATCTACATATTAAAGCAAACATATTATAGCGTGTATATGGGCGTATGTCGATAATATTTTATGAAGATATTGCAATAAGCTACGCTCTTGCATCAAATGTATTATCTGCTCCTGCTGCTATATTATCACTTTCTTTGCTCTTTAATGCCTTTCTTTCTGCCGAATAAGCTTCATAATATGTTGTTTTTAAAGCAGAATTAACCTTTGTCTCTGCCTTTGTTTCTTTTGCCTGCCAGCCAACACCGCCTGTATATGTAAGTATCTCTTCTCCGTCTTCATTATATACATGAACTGCTGAACCAAAGCCTTTTCCCTGACACTTTGCCTCATACGGCTCTCCAAATAACATGCACAGCCATCTTTTATCCGCTTCCTGCACTTCTTTCATGACAGATGCATTGCCAGAACCTGTCAGATAGCTGAATTTTCCAATCAAAGCAGCCCTGTCTGGCGCAACCTTGCTTATTTCTGACTTTCTTAAACTCTTAAATTCATTTCCCATATATTCATTGTTCTGTGCATCTTTTTTCGCCATTTCAGCAATTTTATCTTTTAAAGAGTCTGTCAGTTTCCATTTATTCTTTTTAGAAGCCGCAACAACACTGGTATCTGCGCTTCCCATTACATTAGATATATTCATGCCTGCCCCCTGAAACCACATTTTTACAAATACTTCTTATTATCTGATATCGGCATAATTGTGTATATATTCCATAAGGTCGTTGTAAAATACCCATTTTCTTTTAATAACTATTGTTTTCTTCTTCGCCTCGTCTAATGCAGCATCATAGCTTGCATGGGTTCTTGTGCAACGCTCAACTATATTGTCCTCTCCATCTATTATAACCCCTCTGTAATACTCACACTGGTAATCCTTATTCCAGACTTTTTCGACTTCTGGTGTGAATGTTCTTTCTTTTCCCTGCATATTTTCCCCTCCTGAAAGCTGGTCTTTATAGTTGGAGCAGATTTATCTTGTCTGTATTCCTTACAAAGATTAAGGTATACTGGCCAATGATTATCAGTATATGCCACTTCGCTTGTCTCATTATCTACACCATATTTTCTCTTTGAAAGTGAAATAATTTCTTCCGGCGTTGCAGGAGTCGCATTTCCATCTCCCTTTATAAAAACTGTTTCATTGTAATCTCCTCCATTAACAATGTTCTTGACATAACTATATCAAACATTACAACCGTCTATGTGACGTACAACAGTTCCTAACCTTTAGGCTAAAGTGCTTTGTAAAATAAATATTAAATTGTTTGTGAGTCCGGCAAATTGAAAGTTGTCGTAGCTATTGGTATGACTAATCATGCCACAATTTTAAATTTTTTCTTAATTTGTGGCGTTATGATAAATTAATATCCTTCTTACCCAAAAGAAAATCAACAATATTGATATGTGCAATTCCATCTCTTGAATAATCAAATCGATCTAATGAAAACACATATTTCGGTGATGCATCACTAATTGGCTTAAAAGCACCAAACTCTCTTTCAATCGTTGCCTTGCCAGCCAAATAATATGCCACCTGAATAAAACATTTCTTTCTTCCATTTATTGCAACAAAATCAATTTCACCCTTATATGTTTTTCCTGTAAATACTTCATAATCTCTTGCTTTTAGCTCGTTATAAATTATATTTTCAAGAAAAAAGGTATCCTCAAAATTTACTAAGTTTGTATTTATCATGCGAAAACCAGTATCTACCGCATACTGCTTTTCTATATACGACATTGCCTGTTTTCCTACAATATTAAATCTTTTTACACGATCAATTAGACAAGCCTTTTCCATTTTATCAAGATATCTGTATATCGTCTTTTTATCCAAAGTATCTGCATTTTGATGTATAAAATAGTTCTCTATGTTTTTACTGGAAAATTCCTTTCCTGCATTCGCCATAATATATGTTGCTACTCTTTCAAAGTTTTGTCTATTAACCTTTGATCTGTCAGTAATAATATCCTTATCTAAGATACCTTCATATGTCTGTTCCAAATATCTCTTAATATCACTTTCTTTTGTAAACGAAAAACGCAAAGGGAAGCCACCCCAATTGATATAATCAATCATAAACTCATCCGGAGACATATTTCTTCCTATAGCTATAGCATATTCGTAGCTTTCGGCAAAGGAAAATGGCATTATTCTAAATTCAACACATCTTCCAACCAACAATGTTGCCATCTTGCCGGATAGCAATTTCGAATTACTTCCAGTAATAAAAATTGAGCAATTTAATGTTGCCCGAAAGGAAGCTAAAACCTTTTCAAAGCTCCTGACATGCTGAATCTCATCTAAAAAAATCAAGTATTTGTCATGATCCTTGATTTGCTCATTCACATAGGAATTAAGTTTTTCTGCAGTTCTTATTTTTTCAAATTGCAAATCTTCAAAATTAATGGTAATAATATGCGCTCTATCAAACCCATTTTCAATAAATTCTTCTTTAATCTGCTCTAACAATATAGATTTTCCACATCTTCTAACACCTGTCAGAACCTTAATTAAATCCACATCATAAAATGGTCTTATTTTGCTTAGATATCTTTCACGCTTTATATACATAACATCATCTCCAAATCAAAATATATATTTATTATGCCACAAATCAAGATTTTTTCAAGATTTGTGGCACATATTTAGAAAATTATTGATAATGCAATAAAAAAAGAGCCCGACGCATCAGGCTCTTTCAAGGTGTTGTCCGAAGACGCCCACCGCAATTCATAGCTATAATATACCATATGGTCAAATTTATAAATCTTGTATCAAAATAATATTATTATGTGCAACCGCATTTCTAAGATCTTTAAGCGCATATATAATATATTCTGTTATTTTCCCATCTGCATCAAGATTACTTGGGAGGTGCAATGTTGCTGATGTATACAATTTAACATCCGAATTTGCACATGAAAAAAAGTACCAAATTCTCCGATTTAGCATTTTTCAATGTTGATTCGATCACATAGATCTTTAGTGCATTCTCAATAAACATAACCTTAGGATAAAAAAGAGCTTTTAACTTCATATCAAATTTATTCAATGCAATAATTTCATCTAAAGATGTAAATGAAATTCTCTGACTCGGTACACGAATAAAACGATATCCCTTAAATCCATGATAATATCCCATATTTCGTAAATCCTGTGCCTGATTACTTTTAACAGCAATATTGTGTTTGCTCCTCAAATATTTCATTAACTGGTTTATTGTTAACATTACTTTCCCCTTCCCTATGTATCTTAAAACGCTTCAAAACATCCTTCTTATCTCTATATATTAGCCTAAAAATAGCGACACTGTATAGATACTTCATCCATACAATATCGCTATTTTTATTAGTCTTATACTTTCATTGTCTTTGCCAGGGAATTGAGCAATGCTGCTATTTTCGGATTTGACAATACCTTCATCATGATACTCATTCCCCAGGGCAGCCTTTATCTCATCCTATTCCTGTTTCAATTCTATCAGATATTGTGCAACAGACCTTGGGATGAATACTTTTCGCACACTGCTTTCTGTCTTTGGTGTCTTCAATACCCTTACTGTCTTATTGTTCATTTTCAAGCAAATTAAAAGAAGGTACCGCCTAAATTATTCTGATGCATTATGCGTCAGATTGTTTTAGTCTGTACCTTCTGTTATTATAGTCTCGTTACTAATAAACAAAAAGCAGCAACGATTCTCACCGCCACTGCTTATCACTTCTTAATATAAATGTTCCCACCCAGAGTCGAACTGGGGATTGAGACTTAGGAGGTCCCCGTTATATCCACTTAACTATGAGAACAACTTGGCTAAACACCAAGAGAGATTTTATCACAAAACATCAGCAAGGTCAATGATACCCTGAGATTAGATTAAAAAGAAACTGCCACCTGGCGATTACAATCGCCTGAGTGGCAGCTTCCATAAACACATTTATCGGATTAGTTTAATTATTGCAACTTGAACTTATCAATAGCTTCCTTAAGAGCCTCTGCGATATTATCAAGTTCAACTGTAAATTTATTAAGGTCGTGCATTGTCTGCTCAACATCAACGGCTGATGCTGTAACCTCTTCAGAGGCTGCGGCAGTCTCAGTTGCTACTGCTGCAACATCTTCCATCTTGCTCACAACATTATTTCTGTTAGTATCCATAGCTTCATTGAGCTGTGTAATATTATCAAGACCTTCCTTAAGTCCGTTAACTGAATCAGAAATTGTATTAAACAGTTCCTTAGCATCCTTAATAGATACATTCTGTTCCTCTATAATACCAACTGACTCATCCATTGTCTGCTCAACCTGCTGTGACTTAATAGTAATCTCATTAACAATCTGCTTAATCTCATCTGTTGACTGCTGTGACTGTTCAGCAAGCTTTCTTATCTCATCAGCAACTACTGCGAATCCCTTACCGCTCTCTCCTGCTCTTGCTGCCTCGATAGAAGCATTAAGTGATAACAGGTTAGTCTGCTCTGTAATTTCTGTAATGGCATCTGATATGAAATTAATCTTTTCTATACTGCTTACCATCTCAGATACAACTTCTTTAGAAATCTTAGAGTTATCAATTGAACGCTGTCCCTTAGTAATAAGTTCATCAACAATTGTAAGTCCCTTATTACTTAACTTCTGTGTTTCAACAGACATCTCACTGATATCAGTTACATAAGCCTTAGTTTCCTTTAATCTGTCTGCAAGATTTTCTACTTCCTGTGTTGCTGTCTGTGTACTGTCTGCCTGACCTGATGCACCAACTGCAACACTCTGTATAGCCTCTGAAACCTGACCTACTGTCTCTGTAGTAGACTTAGATACTCCTGCAATCTTAGCAGATGCATCTACTATAACTCCACTCTTTTCCTCAACACCCTTAATAAGAACTGCCATGTTCTCAACCATGTTGTTAAAGTTATTCTCAAGGTCTCCAAACTCATTCTTCTTCTTTACATCAATTCTGTCTGTTAAATCACCACCCGCAACATCCTTCATATGTCCAGAAACCTTCTTAATCTCCTTAGTCATAGAAGCTGTAACTGCAAGTGCAATACCAATTCCAATAACAAATGCTATAATACTGAATATAACAGTATTGCTAATCATCTTATTAGTTGTAGCAGACGTTTCTTTAGAACTGATAAAACCAACAAGTGTCCATCCTGTAACAGCATCCTTAGATGTTACTACATGTACCTTTTCACCATTAATGTTTTCATCAAATGAAAATGCTTTATCATAATCATTCTCTGTAAGACCTTTAACTGTACTCCAGCAATTCAGTCCTGATACTGAATCTGTTACATACTTGTTATTATCATTATTAACAAGTATATTACCATCTTCATCTGCAAGGACAACAAATCCTGTATTAAGAAGTCCGATACCTTGTACAAAATCAGTAATCTCTGAAAAATCAATATGCATACCCACAGTACCATAATTCGTTCCGTCTGAATGCTTAATTTCCTGTGAAACAGTAATTATTGTCTTATCAAAATCCTTGCTATAATATGGCTTTGAAAAATAAGCATAAATGCTGTTTCTTGCCTTAAGACCTTTACAATCTGTGTACCATACTTCCTTAGTTCTGTCTACACCATTCTCAAGACCACCCTTACTAAGTGTCTTACCAGTCTCTGGGTTATATTCTCCCCAACCTGTAATCTCAAGATTAGTATTAGTAGCAAAGAACGCTCTTTCTGCACCATTAGTAACCTTAACTGATGCAATAAGAGAATCTCTTACTGCCTTAACATTATCACTTAATGTTCCCTGATCCTCAAGATGCTTTACTTCATTCTTTCTTGTAAGCAGGTCTACCGGCTGCGACAGAGTCTTAAGATATGTAGTAAACTGATTCTGTGCTTCATTCAAAGTCTGCTCACTTGTTACCTTCATGTTATTTTCCATTGAAGACGAAGTTGTTGTAATTGAACTTACCATAAGCATTACAATAGGAATTGTAATGGCAACAACGAAAAATAAAACAAGCTGAAAGCCTAATTTTCTGAAAAACTTCATAGCTTTCCCTCCTCGTTGATAATTAATAATATTTAGTTGACATTTCCGATTTCTTATATGCCTTGTATTATAATACCACATTTGTAATAATATGTAAATTTCTATATTAAATACAATTTATTATGAAAGCATATATTTAACAACAATATCAGTCAGTAAATCTTACATTTCCCTGAAGCCATATCTGTCCTTTGAATCTGCGGCCTATGGCTGGTTCTCCAAGCAGATGTTCCTTATTAACTGCTGTAGTTATAATAAGACTGTTACATTCAAGAACCATAATATATATCTTCTCACCAGTGTATATATTCTCCTCTTCACGCAGTTCAAGAATCTCTCCTATGACGGAATACTGGTCACATTCTACACCACATGGCATAAATGTTGAGTCTACTATAGTAAATATATCTTCCTTCATGACACGGTTAGAAAGTTCATTGTATGTATCAATATCTTCAATTGTAAGAATAATGTTATAAAATTCTTGATATGCCTTCAATAGTTCCTCTTGTGTTCCAAATTTTTCATAATAACTGATAATCAGTTTTTGTAGTTCTCTTTTTGATTTAATTTCAGCATCATCTTGAATTTCATTCAAAATATTTAATATTTTATTTGAATATTTCTGATTATTTATTAAACTCGATCACTTTACCCGGAT
>OLQB01001607.1_pt1 | contig 15882 bp, 8 predicted proteins | sample 1672681 | NCBI WGS metagenome assembly OLQB01 (sample SAMEA3136713, study PRJEB25190) | human gut metagenome | reverse complement strand
TATTATGAAACTATCAGAATTATCTTTTTGGATTTTGCTTCTTTTCTCTTTTTCAGCGTGTGTATCCCAACAACCGGATGCGGAAACTGAGTGTTATGCAACAGAGTACGTCAATCCTTTTATTGGTACCGATTTTACAGGAAATACTTATCCCGGAGCGCAGGCACCGTTCGGTATGGTGCAGTTAAGCCCCGATAATGGTCTTCCCGGCTGGGATCGCATCTCCGGTTATTTCTATCCGGACAGCACGATTGCAGGTTTCAGCCACACTCATCTTTCGGGTACGGGAGCCGGTGATTTATATGATATATCTTTTATGCCCGTGACTCTGCCTTATAAAGAAGCAGATGCACCGTTGGGCATTCACTCTTTATTTTCCCATGATGAAGAAACAGCCAGTGCCGGATATTATCAGGTGCGGCTGAAAGATTATGATATCAATGTGGAGTTAACTGCTACAGAGCGTTGCGGTATACAGCGTTATACGTTTCCTGAAGGAGAGTCGGCTGTCTTTCTGAATCTGAAGAAAGCGATGAATTGGGACTTTACCAATGATTCTTATATTGAGATAATTGACTCATGCACCATTCAGGGATATCGTTTTTCCGAAGGATGGGCAAGAGACCAGCATGTGTATTTCCGCACTCGTTTCTCCAAACCGTTTGCCTCGGTAGAGATGGATACTACTGCCATTGCTTTGAAAGGTAAACGTGTAGGTACGGCTTATATCGCCCGCTTTAATTTTGATACGGAAAAAGGAGAACAGATTGTTCTGAGTACTGCTCTTTCGGGAGTGAGCATGGAAGGTGCCGCTAAAAACATGGCGGCTGAGGCACCTCACAATGATTTCGATAAATATTTGGCTGAAACTAAAGATAATTGGAACCGCCAGCTAGGAAAAATAGAAATAACAGGTGACAACAAGGACGATAAGGTCAATTTCTATACAGCATTGTATCATACTATGATTGCCCCGACTATTTACAGTGATGTGGACGGGGCTTATTATGGTCCCGATAAGAAAATTCATCAGACGGATGGTTGGGTGAATTATGGAACTTTTTCATTGTGGGATACTTATCGTGCCGCACATCCGTTATTTACTTATACGGAACCTCAGCGTGTCAATGATATGGTGAAATCATTCATTGCTTTTTATGAACAGAACGGACGTTTGCCGGTATGGAACTTTTGGGGAAGTGAGACTGATATGATGATTGGCTACCATGCTGTGCCTGTTATTGTTGATGCTTATTTGAAAGGTATTGGTGATTTTGATGCTGAGAAGGCATTGGAGGCTTGTGTGACTACTGCTAATTTGGATAATTATCGCGGCATTGGTCTGTATAAAAAGTTAGGATATATACCTTATAATATAAAGGATGAATATAATGCGGAAAATTGGTCGCTTTCCAAGACATTAGAATATGCTTTTGATGATTATTGCATAGCCGAAATGGCCCGGAAGATGGGGAGGACTCAATTAGCGGACGAATTCTACAAGCGTTCTCAGAATTATCGCAATGTGTTCAATCCGGCATCAAGCTTCATGCAGCCGATAGATGATAAAGGAATATTCCAACCTAATTTCAGCCCGGATGACTACACTGCCCATATTTGTGAAAGTAATGGTTGGCAGTACTTTTGGTCTGTACAGCAGGATATTAAGGGGTTAATTGCCTTGACTGGTGGTAAGGATCGTTTTACAGAAAAGTTGGATAGTATGTTTACTTATATCCCGGCTAGTAATGCAGATTTGCCTCTTTTCAGTACAGGTATGATTGGTCAGTATGCTCATGGTAATGAGCCTAGCCATCATGTGATTTATCTATATAATAAGGTACGTCAGCCTTGGAAAACTCAGAAGTATGCGGCGCAGGTCATGCATGACCTTTATTTCAATGCACCTGCCGGACTGTGTGGTAATGAGGATTGTGGACAGATGTCTGCTTGGTATGTATTCAGTGCTATGGGATTTTATCCTGTCAATCCGGTAAGTGGTGAATATGAGATTGGTACGCCGTTGTTCCCCGAGATACAGATGCATCTGGATAATGGAAAAACGTTCACAGTACTGGCCCCTGGAGTAAGTCGTGAAAATATCTATATCCAGTCGGTGAAAGTAAATGGGCAACCATACGATAAGAGCTATATCACACACCGGCAAATAATGGACGGTGCTACTGTAGAATTTGAAATGGGTCCGGAACCGGGAAATATTTGGTATAGATAATAATTGGTTCAACTTATTAAGAATTGTACAGGAGGTGAGTTAAAAGTGATATTTGTTGTTATCGTTTTGCTGTAGAGGCGGGTTGAATCTGCGTGAAAATTGTATGATGAGCGGAAGCTTTCTACCCCTGCAGTGGATGATTGGATCGTTATTTGGAACATTGGCTCCCTCCTCATACAAAGGTGAATTATATAATATGAACGAGGAACTTGATGACACCTATAAGGCCGTCTTTCGTCAATGCTATCCTAAGCTGTTGTTCTATGCGACACGGCTGGTTGGTACCGAAGAAGCCGAAGATGTAGTGCAGGATGTTTTTGTGGAGTTGTGGAGGCGGAGAGATTCAGTCGTCATAGGAGAGCAGATTTTAGCTTTCCTTTATCGTTCTGTATATACCAAGGCTATAAATTTATTGAAGCATCAGGTTATAGAGAACAACTACAGTGCGGCAATGATAGAAATCTATGAACGAAAATTGCAATATTACCAGCCGGATCATGCTGAAGTTATTAAAAAGATAGAGAATCAGGAATTACGTCAGGAAATTTTTGAAGCGATTAATGAATTGCCGGATAAATGTAAGGAGGTGTTCAAACTGAGTTATCTTCATGATATGAAAAACAAGGAAATTGCTGATACTCTTGGTATTTCTTTACGTACCGTAGAGGCACATATGTATAAGGCCTTGAAATTTTTGCGCGAACGTCTCAGCCATTTATTATTGTCATTGATTATATTTTCAGCAAAACTGCTAAGTGTTTTTACAAGTTGAATTGTTTACTATATGAATAGGGAAAAAGATGAGTAAACTTAACGAAGATATTATTATCAGGTATTTGGAAAACCGATGCTCGGAGGAGGATTTTGTTCTTATCAATGAATGGATGAAAGAATCTGATGAGAATGCCGGAGAGTTATTCCGTATGGAGGAGATTTATCAGTTAGGTAAATTCCCCTTTGAGGAGGAAAATCTGGTAGCGAAGGCAGAGCGCAGGTTGGGTAGAAGATTGGAACAGGAAAATCAAAAGAGACAGGAGGTGTTCAAGCTTAAGAGTGTGTTGCGTTATGCAGCTGCTATAGTGGGCGTGATAGTGCTGGCTGCGGGATTGGCCTATTGGTTCCGGAATAAAGCGGAGGAATTGGTGGTAGCATCGGCTGCTCATGGACAAGTGCGTGAGATGTTGTTGCCTGACGGGACAAAAGTATGGTTGAACCAGTCGTCTGTTTTAAAATATCCGCGTGCTTTTGAAGGAAAAGAACGTCATGTATATCTGGATGGGGAGGCTTATTTTGAAGTGGCACGTAATCATGAGAAACCTTTTACGGTAAAAAGCCAGGCAATGGATGTCAGGGTCTTGGGAACCTCTTTCAATATAAAATGTCGTCCGGATAACAGTTTTGCGGAAACAACCTTGATAGAGGGTGAAGTTGAGGTAAAAGATAAATCAGATAAAGGCAGAATTACTTTGTTACCGGGACAAAAGGCTGTTTTAAACAGGGTGACAGGGCGGATGCAGGTAAAACAGGTCGATCCCAAGATGGAGATAGTCTGGCATAATGATTTGATTCCATTTGAAAAATCATCTATTTTCCAGATTGCGGCAGCATTGGAACGGTTCTATGGGGTGAAGATTATCCTTTCACCGGATGTAGACAGTACCAATACTTATTCAGGAGTGCTGAAAAAGAAAGATAATATAGAGTCTGTGCTGAATTCTTTGCGTAACTCTATTCCTTTCAATTATAAGAAAGTAGATGATAACAATATATTTATCTCATCGGAAACGAAATAATTTTTAAATAAAGAACTATGAAAATCAACATGCTCTTAAGCGGCTGTCTTCTAGGGTTATTGTGTTTCACCGCATGTGATTCTGAGGGCAATGAAATGAATGATTACACCCATTATGTCAACTCTTTTATTGGTACAGGAGGCCATGGACATACCCATCCGGGTGCTATGGTTCCCCATGGCATGATACAGCCGGGACCAGATACTCGTATTGACGGTTGGGATTCCTGTTCCGGATATTATTATGAAGATACTACGATCAATGGCTTTGCCCATACACGTCTTAGTGGTACCGGGTGTGCGGATTTCGGAGATTTCCTGTTGATGCCGACTGTAGGTGTGCAACGCACTGATTTTTTGGGAACAGAAAGCCAGAAGCGTCCTTTCGCATCGGCTTTTTCTCATGAAAAGGAACATGCCGAACCGGGATATTATTCTGTCTTCCTGGATACATACGGGGTAAAAGCCGAACTGACCTCAACAGAGCGTGCGGCAATGCATCGGTATACTTTCCCGGAAAGTAAGGAGTCAGGATTTATCTTGGATATGGACTATAATATTCAGCAACAAATCAATCAGGTCATGGAAGTGGAGGCTGTGAATGATACTGTGTTGCGGGGGCGCAAACGCAGTGCCTATTGGGCATACCGGCAGGATCTTTATTTTTATGCCGTATTTTCCAAACCCTTTACGTATACCTTGTACACGGATACTGTTCAGGAAAATGACAAACAGATTCCTGTATGTAAAATGCTTTTGCATTTTGAAACGGCGAAAGATGAACAAGTGCTGGCTAAGTTCTCTATCTCTTCTGTTGATGCGGAAGGTGCTTATAAGAACCTCCAGGCTGAGATGCCCGGTTGGAATTTTGATGGAGTGCGTGCCGATGCTAAGAAGAAATGGAATGAATGCTTGTCAAAGATTGCAGTCAAAACCAATGATGAAGACCAGCGTGCCATTTTCTATACGGCTATGTATCATGCTTTCCTAAGTCCCAATCTGTTTACTGATGTAGACGGGCGTTACTTGGGAATGGATTTGAAAGTGCATACCACCGACATGAAACATCCGGTTTATACCATTTTCTCTTTGTGGGATACTTTCCGTGCGTTACATCCGTTACTGACTATTGTCGATCCTCAGTTGAATACGGAATTTATCCGTTCATTGATAAAGAAGCATCAAGAAGGTGGTATTTTCCCGAAATGGGATTGTGTATCCAATTATACCGGAACGATGGTAGGGTATCATGCGGCTTCGTTGGTAGCCGATTCTTATGTGAAGGGATATCGCGATTTTGATGTGCAGGAAGCTTACAAGGCATGTTTGCGTGCGGCGGAATATGATACGACCGGTATTGTCGCTCCCAGTTGGCTGATTCCTTATGTAATGCCTAAAGCTCGTTACTATAAGAATACCCTTGGCTATATCCCGTGTGATCGTGAGAATGAATCGGTTGCGAAAGCGTTGGAATATGCATACGATGACTGGTGTATTTCCGTGTTGGCAGACAGCCTGGGAGATACTGAAACCAAGGAGAAATATGCCCGTTTTGCGGATGCGTACGAATTTTATTTTGATCCTGCCACCCGTTTCATGCGCGGATTGGATAGTAAAGGTGAATGGCGTACCCCGTTCAATCCCCGTTCTTCCAATCACCGTAATGATGATTATTGTGAAGGAACTGCATGGCAGTGGACTTGGTTTGTTCCGCATGATATTCCGGGATTGGTGAAGTTGATGGGTGGAGAGGATGCTTTCGTTGGAAAGCTGGATTCTTTGTTTACGGTTTCTTCCCAGTTGGAAGGAGAGGCTACCTCTGCTGATATCACAGGACTGATAGGCCAGTATGCGCATGGCAATGAGCCGAGTCATCACATTACTCACATGTATAACTATGTAAATCGTCCATGGCGTACTCAGGAATTGGTTGACAGTGTGCTGCATAACCAGTATTTCAATGCTCCTGATGGCTTGTCGGGTAATGAAGATTGCGGTCAGATGTCTGCCTGGTATATTTTGAATTCCATGGGCTTCTATCAGGTATGTCCCGGTAAGCCGGTTTATTCTATCGGACGTCCGTTGTTTGAGGAGGTGACGATTAATCTGCCCGACCGCAAGACTTTCGTTATCCGTACCCACAACAACTCGAAGACCAATAAGTACATTGAGTCGGTTCTGTTGAACGGAAAACCACTGGATGTTCCTTTCTTTACCCATAATGACATAGTACGTGGGGGAACGATGGAGATTACCATGAGCTCCGTACCGACGGAATGGGGAAAACAGATAAAGAATTAAAAAGTATAACTTAACCCAAATAACAATATCATGAAAAAATTATTTCTATCAGTTGCAGTCCTGTGTGTTACACTGTTTGTGCAGGCAAAGGATTATGCAGACTATGTGAGTCCGTTGGTAGGTACACAGTCTTCCTTTGAACTCTCTACAGGAAATACTTATCCTGCCATATCCCGTCCATGGGGTATGAATTTCTGGACTCCCCAGACAGGAAAGATGGGGGACGGATGGCAGTATGTTTATACGGCTAATAAAATCCGTGGTTTCAAACAAACTCATCAGCCCAGTCCGTGGATTAATGACTATGGTCAATTTTCCATCATGCCCGTAACTGGAAAACCGGAATTTGAGGAGGACAAGCGTGCAAGTTGGTTCTCTCATAAAGCTGAAATTGCAAAACCTTATTATTATAAGGTTTATTTGGCAGAACATGATGTCGTAACCGAAATGGTTCCTACGGAGCGTGCCGTAATGTTCCGTTTCACTTTTCCTGAGAATGATTCATATGTAGTGGTGGATGCTTTTGATCGTGGTTCGTCTGTCAAGGTGATTCCCGGAGAAAACAAAATTGTGGGCTATACCACTCGCAACAGTGGTGGTGTTCCTGCCAACTTCAAGAATTATTTCGTTATTGAGTTTGATAAGCCGTTTACTTATGAGGCTACGTTCTCTAATGATGTACAGCCTGAAAAACCGGATGGCAGTGTTCCTGTAACCTTGAAAGAAGGTAAACTGGAGCAGACTGATTTCCATACCGGAGCCGTTATCGGTTTCAAGACAAAGAAAGGCGAAGTAGTTCATGCCCGTGTCGCTTCTTCATTCATCAGTCCTGAACAAGCAATTCAGAATCTGAAGGAATTGGGTGGAGACAGTTTTGAAGTATTGGTACAGAAAGGTAAAGAGGCTTGGAATGAGGCCTTAGGTAAAGTAGAGGTGGAAGGTGGAACATTGGATCAATACCGCACTTTCTATTCCTGCTTGTACCGTTCCTTGTTGTTCCCGCGTAAATTCTATGAACTGGATGCCAATGGGCAGCCTGTTCATTACAGTCCTTACAATGGGGAAACATTGCCGGGATATATGTATACGGATACAGGATTCTGGGATACATTCCGTTGCTTGTTCCCTTTCTTGAACCTGATGTATCCTTCGGTAAATCAGGAAATACAGGAAGGTTTGATTAATACTTATAAGGAAAGCGGCTTTTTCCCCGAATGGGCCAGCCCCGGTCATCGTGGTTGCATGGTCGGCAATAATTCAGCTTCTATCTTGGTCGATGCTTATCTGAAAGGAGTACGTGTGGAAGATGTGGAAACATTATACAAAGGACTGATTCATGGAACGGAAGCCGTACATCCTGAAGTTTCTTCTACCGGACGTCTGGGATATGAATATTATAACAAGCTGGGCTATGTGCCTTGTGATGTGAAGATTCATGAGAATGCAGCCCGTACATTGGAATATGCATACGATGACTGGTGTATTTATCAGCTGGCGAAAGAATTGAAACGTCCGAAGAAGGAAATCGCACTTTTTGCCAAACGTGCCATGAACTATAAGAACCTGTTTGATTCGGAAAGCAAGCTGATGCGCGGCAAGCAGAAGGACGGCAAATTCGCTCCTAAATTCTCACCGTTGAAGTGGGGAGGTGACTTTACGGAAGGAAACAGCTGGCACTATTCTTGGTCTGTATTCCATGATCCCCAAGGCTTGATTGACTTGATGGGAGGTAAGGAAATGTTCGTTACCATGCTTGATTCTGTCTTTTCGGTTCCCCCTATCTTTGATGATAGCTATTATGGACAGGTGATTCATGAAATCCGTGAAATGACAGTTATGAATATGGGTAACTATGCACATGGAAACCAGCCCATTCAGCACATGATTTATATGTATGATTATGCGGGTCAGCCTTGGAAAGCCCAATATTGGTTGCGTGAGGTGATGAACCGTATGTATACAGCCGGACCTGACGGATATTGCGGTGACGAGGATAATGGACAGACTTCGGCATGGTATGTATTCTCTGCATTAGGATTCTATCCGGTATGTCCCGGTACAGATGAATATATTCTGGGTGCTCCGTTGTTCAAGAAAGCGACACTGCATTTTGAAAACGGAAAGAACTTGGTAATAACCGCACCGGATAACAGCGATACCAACCGATATGTAGATGAAATGCGTGTAAACGGTACTGTTTATACCAAGAATTATTTGAAACACAATGAATTGTTACAAGGTGGTGTTATCGATTTCAAGATGACCGACCGTCCGAATATGCAACGTGGAACACAAGAAAGTGATTTGCCTTATTCATTTTCAAAAGACGAAAAAGTAAAATAAAAGTTTCACCATGCATTTCTCTCTTGTAAAGAGAGGTTGGAGGGGGATGTTCTCTTTTGGCAGCATTGCAAGAGTACATCCCCTTTTTGTTTTTAAATATTTCTTCTATACGTCAAAGTCCGATGATATCACTACTTTTGCCTTTCCTCTGCTTTTTTCTGGAAAATTTAGAAAAAAGAACAAGATTGAGTAAGTGTTTTCTTTTAGCTGCCTGTTTTTATTCTCGAAAGGGGAATGAGAACCCCTTCACTGGAGAAAAATAAGTCAGTGTTAACTAATTTAATAAATTATGAAAGGCAATCAATTAATGAGAAAGCCCAAATTACTCAGGGCGCTTTTGATTCTTTTGTTTGTGGCTGCACCCATGCAATGGACTCGCGCACAAATTGTTCTTTCAACTCCCAAGACAACGCTTGGAGCAGTGATCAAGAACATTAAATCACAGTCTAACTATCAGTTTTTCTATGATGACAAGCTGGCTGAAATGCCGGTGAATGCCATTGATGTAAAGAACGGTTCATTGCAGTCTGTACTTGATGCAGCTTTGCAAGGCAAGGGAATCACCTACAAGATAGAGGATAATATTGTCTATCTATCAGCACCCGGAGAACCTCAGACACCTCAACAGACAGGACAGGAGCATACAGTGACCGGAACAGTGGTTGATGCGACAGGAGAGGCCTTGATTGGTGTAAACGTACAAGTGAAAGGAAACCCTACAGCCGGTACGATTACTGACTTTGAAGGTAACTATTCTTTGTCGGTTCCCGGAAATGGCGAGATTGTGTTCTCATACATTGGTTACCGTTCGGAAACATTGAAGCCCGATGGCAAGAATGTACTGAACGTAACCATGCAGGAAGACACACAGCAGATTGGCGAAGTGGTGGTAACCGCTTTGGGGATCAAACGTGAGAAGAAGATGTTGGGTTATGCGGTTCAGGAACTGAAAAGTGATGAACTGAACAAGACAGGTGACCCGTCTGTGACCAGTGCCTTGCAAGGTAAGGTGGCAGGTCTTCAGATGAATACTTCGGCTACAGGTTTAGGTGGTTCTACGAAAATCACCATTCGTGGTAACTCTTCTCTTACCGATAACAACCAGCCGTTATGGATTGTGGATGGCGTTCCTTTCAGCGACAACACTACATCCGACGCATCTCGTTATGGTGGTGTGGACCGTGGTAGCGCTTCCATGGACATTAATCCGGATGACATCGAGAGCATTTCGGTATTGAAAGGTCCGAATGCGGCTGCTCTTTACGGTTCGCGTGCAGGTAATGGCGTTATCTTGATTACGACAAAGAAAGGTAGTAAGAAGGATGGTTTCGGAATCCGTTATAGTGGTAATTTCACTTGGACAGCTATCGGCGAGACATTGGATATGCAACGCCGTTACGGACAAGGACATATTGATACAAAAGATGCCAAGACTGCGGTGTATGACAAAACGGATAGCGGAAGCTGGGGCCCGGTATTGGATGGAAGCATGAAAGAGGCTTGGAACGGAGAAACTTACGCTTACTCTAACTATGGGGATAAGTTGAAAGATTATTTTGATACCGGTTTCTCGCATACGCATAACGTATCTATCAGCAACGGTACAGAGAAATCACATTTCCGTACTTCTTTCGGATACTCAGATAATGACGGTGTATTCCCCACTGAAAGTTTGAGCCGTGTGAATGCCGACCTGAATGCAGGAACGGAATTGAACAAATGGGTGTCTATGGACGGAAAGATTTCTCTTTCACGTACAAAAGCCGATAACCGTCCACTGTATGGTGATTACGGTGCTATTTCCCAGTTGATGAGAATCCCTAACAACGTCCGTCTGGATGACTTGAAACAATATTCTGATGAAACTCATGCGCATGTGAATTGGACAGGGCCTACTGCCAGTATCCGTAATCCTTATTATGTATTGCATCAGCGTCAGAATTCAGATGAACGCTGGCGTGCTTTCGGATATTATAGCATGAAAATCAATTTCACAGATTGGCTGCATCTGTCTGCCAAATACGCTTTTGACTACTACCGCACTAGAGTGCAAAGCACCAATGCGGGTGATGGTATCAATGGAGAAGCCAATACTTCCATGATTACGAATGATTCAATGGACCGTAGTGAAGAAAACTTCTTCGAGTCAAATGCTGAAGTCATTTTGATGGGTGACCGTCAGTTGACTGATAACTTCCGTCTGGGCTTCAATGTCGGTGGTAACTTTATGTACCAGCGTTCGGAAACTTTGGGTGTGGGCGTAGGTAATATGGTGGATAAAGGTAATTGGATGCTGAATGCGGCCAATTTGTTGAGAACCGGTAGTGAGGATGGTTACAAGCGTGCCATGAACTCAGTGTTCGGCTCTGTACAGATGGCGTGGAAGGAATATCTGTCTTTGGATTTGACAGCCCGTAACGACTGGTCATCCACTCTTCCGTCAGGTAACAATTCTTTCTTCTATCCGTCTGCCAACCTCAGTTTCGTAGTTTCCGACTTTTTGCGCTCCATCGACAAACCGTTGCCAAGCTGGGTGACATTTGCCAAGGCACGTCTGTCTGCCGCACAGGTAGGTAAGGATACAAGCCCTTATCAGTTATACAATACCTACTCTTTCAAATTCGATAATGGTGTATTGACTCCGACCAAGGATAATGTGAAGATGAACGATCAGTTGAAGCCTGAAATCGCGACCTCTTATGAAGCAGGTCTGGACATGAAGTTCTTGAACAACCGTCTGGGCTTTGACTTTACTTACTATTACAGCAAAACAAAGAACCAGATTATGAAAGTACCCGCAGCAGCTCCCTGGAGTGGAGGACAATGGGTAAATGCAGGTATGGTAACCAATCAAGGCGTGGAACTGATGTTGTATTCCACTCTGGTAGAAACAAAGGATTTCGCTTTTGATTTGAATGTGAATATGGCTCACAACGTATCGAAAGTGAAAGAACTGGCTCCGGAAGAAAATGTGAACTATATGTTCTTTAACGGTGATGGAAACTTCCCTGTAAAAGTAGGTACACGCGCCGGACACAAATTAGGCGAGATTTATGCTACATCGCTTTATAAGCGCAATGAAAACGGTGATATTATCGTAAATGAAAATGGTTTGCCCATGACTGTGACCAATGAGTCTGAATATGTGAACAAACCTATCGGTAATATCCAGCCTAAGCTGACCATGTCTGTATCTCCTACCTTTACTTATAAAGGGATTACACTGTCTGCACTGTTTGATATGAAATTCGGTGGTGATATCTTCTCTTATTCCGAGATGCTGGCTACCGGAAACGGTTTGGCTAAACGTACCTTGAACCGTGGTGAGGAAAACAACTATATGATGGTATTCCCCGGTGTGACAGAATCAGGCGAGGTGAATACAAAACAGGTTTCCGCCTCAGAATACTACGGCTCATTGCAGGCTGAGGATTTCATCTACGATGCTTCATTCATTAAACTGAAAGAATTGTCAATCGGCTATTCATTCCCTTCATCTATGCTGAAGAAGACTCCTGTCAACTCGCTGAATGTTTCATTTGTTGCACGTAACTTGTGCTATCTGATGAAGCACACACCGGGTACAAGCCCCGAAGGTGGCTATGACACTACGATGTTCTCACAAGCCATTGACTATGCATCGTTGCCGTTTACACGTACTTTCGGTATTTCTATCAACTTAGGTTTCTAATTAATTAAAAGGAAAAACTGATTATGAAAATCAAATTATATAAATCCGTAGCCTTATGTTCGTTGCTGGCTTTGGCCGGATGCCATGATTTTGAGGAATTGAATACAAATCCTTACGCACCGATTTACGACCCGACTGTGGAGAATGTATCGGCCGATGGAATAGACATTGATTACACCTTGACAGACAATGCCATGGCAAGTTTGAAAGGGATGGAAGGCGCTATCGGAAGTATTTTTGCCAATTTCACCTACGAAGGTCTTTACAATGATTATCAGACAACAACCAATCTGACTCATGATATCTATGCCGGTTATTGGGGAAACAATGTCAGCGGCTTTGTGAATCAGGCGCCTACCTATTCTTATACGGATGGATGGTCGGCCAGCCGATGGAAGCATTTCTATGATGACCGCAGCACTTCGGAATACAGTCAGTTGGTCAAGACATTCTATTTCTGTAATAAGGATTATTATCATACGGCATTCTATATTACCCGCATTTATTATGCTTTCTTGTTGTCCATGCAGACAGATACTTACGGAGATATTCCCGTCGCTTATTATGTGAAGGGAGCTATGCCGCCGGAAGAAAATGTGTCTTATACGCCTCAGAAAGAGGTCTATAATATCCTTTTCCAGCTGTTGGATCAGGCTATAACAGAGTTGCACCAGGAAAATCTTCCTGCTGTCAGTCAGTATGATTTAGGTGACAATGACAAATGTTATGGGGGTGATGTGGACAAATGGCGTCGTTTTGCCAATACACTGCGTTTGCGCCTTGCTTTGCGTGTATCCAATGTAGACCCGGCTTTGGCCCAGACTCAGGCAAAGGCGGCTTTGACAGACCCTGCCGGTTTGATGCAAAGTCAGGATGACAATATGAAGCAGACTCCGAAACGTCAGTATATCGCCGGCGGTAATGAAAATATCTACGCGTTGTTGTTCAGTTGGACCGGCAATGCTGTATTGTCGAAAGAAATGGAACGGGCTTATAAGAATCAGGCCTTGAAAGAAGGTGCGGCGGCAGCCGATGCCGTTACTTTCAATGAGAGTTCTGAGAACTGTTATCTCGACCCTCGTTGTGAAGTTTTATGGTTCCGTCCTACTCCGTTTGATTCGTTGACTACCAGTCCGCTTCCCACAGAGAATCTGAAGAGAGATTTCAACGGGGTGATGAATGGAGAAACCAATGTAGGTGGCTCTTATCTGAACAGATACTCTGCCAACCGTTGTATTCTGTCATCTGATGCCATGAACAAGGATTATTGGTGGAATCTGGCCCGTGAAATAGTCTGGATGGGGTATTCTGAAAGTTTGTTCCTGAAAGCGGAAGCAGCATTGCGCTGGCCGTCATTGGTGGATGAAACTGCTGAAGCTCTTTATTTGAAAGGTATCAAGGCATCTATGGATTATTATGAAATTGATGCGGACAAGGCCAATGAATACATCAGTCATCTGGATGGCGTAAAAGCATTTGCCGGTGGTAGTAAGGAAGAACAATTGGAACAGATTATTACTCAGAAGTGGATTGCCGTTTTCCCGAATGGAAATGAAGGATGGGCAGAAGTGCGTCGTACCGACTATCCGCGTTATCTGCTGGCTCCGGTCAATGGAAACAATTCCAATGGAGAAGTGGCGTCCGGCAAGCTTATCAAACGCATCAACTATCCTAACAGCGAGTCCCGTAACCCTAATAAACCGGGCAATGTGAACCAGGGTAGCCGTGTATGGTGGGATGTGGCCGATACGATGAATGATAGAGGTCAGTGGCATACTCCGAATAATTTCCGCTAGAAATTGCTATCTTTGTATCCTAGGGAACATAAAAAGAAACAAAATGAAGCAAATTCTATTTTTATTGGCAGCCGTCCTGTTATTGGGCGGCTGTGCGGAAGAGAAGAAGACCGACGTTCGTTGGGCTACTTTTAATGTCCGTTATGACAATCCGCAAGACAGTTTGAACAATTGGCAATATCGGAAAGACCGTGTGTGCCAGTTTATTAAGGACCGTGAACTGGATATTGTCGGTATGCAGGAAGTTTTGCATAACCAGTTTCAGGATCTTCGTGCAGGCTTGCCCGAATACGATGGTATCGGCGTGGGACGTGATGACGGGAAGACAGCAGGTGAATATGCGCCGCTATTCTATCGTAAGGACAAATATGAGGTGTTGGACTCCAATACTTTCTGGTTGGCCGAAAATCCCGATAGCGTAGGAATGATGGGATGGGATGCGGTTTGTGTCCGTATCGCCACTTGGGCGAAATTTAAAGACAAGGCCACCGGAAAGATATTCATGGCTGTCAATACTCATTTTGACCATGTAGGTGAAGAGGCTCGCCGTCAAAGCGCATTGCTCATTATCCGTAAGATAAAAGAGATCGTAGGCGAACGCCCCGCAGTGGTTACGGGTGACTTTAATGTGACCGATGCGAGCGATGCATACGAAACGATCACTACCAACGAGTTTGTGATGAAGGATGCTTATAAGACGGCTGCCCGTGTGACCGGCGTTGATTATACTTTTCATGATTTTGCCCGTATTCCGGCCGAGGATTGTGAAAAGATTGATTTCATCTTTGTCACTCCGCAAGTTCTGGTGAAGAGTTGTGAAATACCGGCTGAAGTACCGGAAGCTTTACTTTCCGATCATAATCCTCAGTTGGCTGACTTGGAATTCTGATTTTTTAAATAGGTGAACTTACGCCGGTAGAGTCTTTAAAAGGGCTTTATCGGCGTTTGTATTACAATAACTTTTTCAAATCTTCAATGTTTGGCAGAGCGTTACGAAGTCGTTCCGGCATATCTTTAGATGCACGGTAAGTGGCAACTCCCATCGGCTTGTTATAATCACGAACGGCAAACTCTACAAAGGTTTGGTTCATTTCTTTGCAAAGAATTATTCCGATAGAAGGGTTTTCGTGCGGTTTTCTGATATATGTATCTAAAGCGGATAGATAAGTATTCAACTGCCCCAAATAAGAAGTGCGGAATTTTCCGGATTTAAGCTCAACTGCGACTAAGGAGTTAAGCTCCCGATTGAAAAAGAGCAAATCAATAAACATTTCTTCTCCTGCAACCTCTATGCGATATTGATTGCCTATAAAGCTGAAATCTTGTCCGAAGGTCATAATAAACTTCTTCACATTGGCAACAATTGCCTTTTTTACTATTTTTTCGTCTAAGTCTTCTTCCTGCTCATTCAGTTCCTCCACATTGATGAAATCAAGCAAGTATTCATCTTTGAATGAACAAACAGCTTTTAGCGCTTGCTTAGTATCAGGCAATGTTTGTGCAAAATTGTTGGGTAAAGTTCCCCGATGGCTGTATAGATCTGCTTTTAAGTAATCCCTTAACGTGTATTTACTCCAATAGCGAATGGCGCACTCATGTATATAGAATAGTCTTGCTTCTAAAGTCTTGGCTTTGGATATTATTTCGGTATGGTGACTAAAGCCGATTGAAAAGAAATCAGTCCAATTGAATTCATCAGCCAATGGCGAATAAATAGTAAACACAT
>OLQB01001602.1_pt1 | contig 15891 bp, 14 predicted proteins | sample 1672681 | NCBI WGS metagenome assembly OLQB01 (sample SAMEA3136713, study PRJEB25190) | human gut metagenome | reverse complement strand
GAGCGCCACCTTGCCAAGGTGGAGGTAGCGAGTTCGAGCCTCGTCGGCCGCTCCAGACAAACAGCAAGAAACCGGTTTACGCCGGCTTTTTGCTTATTATGGTGACGTGGCCAAGTGGTAAGGCAAGGGTCTGCAAAACCCTCATTCGGCAGTTCAAATCTGCCCGTCACCTCCAAAACTCCCGCAGGCAGGTCGCTCGCGGGAATTTTTCTGCATATAGCCCCTTGGATTTTGTGCGATAGTTGATTCTCCATAAAAATAAGTGACGATATGAAAGTCTCATGCCCTGTAAGCGTGCATAACAAAATGCTTACGGGGCGTTTTGCTTTCCGGCAAAAATATATTACCTTGCGCCTTTCATTGTAAAAACAACAGGTATTGTTTTTAGCAGGCACCAAAGGTCAAACAGTACAGAGCAGTGATTGATATAGATCAAATCATATTTGAGCTTTTCTGCAGGGTTCAAATCATAGCCGCCATTGACCTGCGCGTAACCAGTCAGGCCCGGCATAACCTGCATACGGCTGCGGAAGTTCTCGACTTTGCCGTCAAGGTCGTCATAAACAGTGGGGCGTTCGGGGCGTGGGCCAACAAAGCTCATTTCGCCCATAAAGATGTTGAGCAGCTGCGGCAGTTCGTCCAGGTGGGTCAGGCGCAGGATATGGCCAACGCGGGTAATGCGTGTGTCGTTTTCACTGGTCCACTTCGCATCATCCGGGGCAGTGCTTTGCTGCATAGAACGGAATTTGTAGATAGTAAAAGGCTTCCCGCCGTATCCAAGCCGTATTTGTGTGTAAATGATCTTGCCGGGGGAATCCAGCCAAACAACAAGCGCAATCACAGCCATGAGCAGCGCGCAGGTAACAAGCAGAACCAAAGAAAATACAAGATCAAACCCGCGTTTGAGGATGAGATAGCTCATCCTGCGCAGTAAAGGTACAAAAGATGAGCAGCTGACGGGGCGGGGTTCCATAGCCGAATGATACATGCGGCATCGACCTTTCTGAAATGTATGGGGCTTGGCAAACACAACAAAAACTATTTATAATGTTAACTCAAAATATACTCAAAATCAATATGTTTCGACAAGATTCGTGAAGAAATATTATGAGTGTACGTTAAAATACAGTATAAAGATACATCTGATATGAATTTTTATGTTTGAACGAAGAAAAAAGCTCCCAACTTGTACCAGCTGGGAGCAAATGATAATGAAAAGGAGACGTTAATAGATTGCACATCCGCGTCTGCTGTTTTCTTTTACCAGATAAAGAGCTTTGTCAGCATCCTTGAAGATGAATCTGCTCGATTTTTTGCGGTCAGTAAAAGCAACTCCAACGCTGATAGAAACAGGGGAAAGACCGGAGTCTTTCTTGGGGAGTTCATCGTTGATAAACCTGTTGCCATCAATAATATCGTCGAGGAAATACGCAAATTTGCGATAAATAAGAGGAATTGAACTATAAAAAACAATGTCCTCTGCTGCTTGCGGCGGGAATGTCTGCTGCCATATTTTTGACCGGATGCCAGAAAAAGGTCAAAAGGCCTCCTTTGTATCTCGTGTCGGCATGACGGTGCTTACCGTTGTGCTGATTGTTTTGTTCTTCTTTATCATGATGCTGGTCAGCCGCATTCAGGGTACGGCCCGCGTGGTCAACTATGCGGGCTTAGTGCGCGGCGAAACCCAGCGCATCATCAAACTGGGAGGTGCAGGTCTGCCGCAGGACGGCATGATTGAGGATGTTGCCTCCTTTGCCGCTTTCGCTGCGCGATTGAACAGATCGCGGTTTCGGCCAACGAGAATCTTTCGGTCAATAATGATATCAGCGTTTCGCTGTCCATCACGTTCTATGAAAAGCAGATCGAAAAATAAGCTGCCGCCAAACGCTTGACAAAAGCGGCAACATATGCTAATTTAGTAAGCAGTTAAATGCAAGGACGGGAACGAGTAACCGTTTTGCTGTATGCGAAAGAGAGGCCCCGGTTGGTGTAAGGGGCTGGCAGGCAAAGCGGTGAATACATCCCTGAGCAGCAGGCTGAACGCCTTTGATTAAAGGCTGTTAGGCTGGGCCGTGTGCGCACGTTACAGCGTTTGGGTGTCGCAGTTGTACACTTTGGCTGCCGCACCCGCGAAGGCCCGCCGCCGTGAGACACGGGCAAACAGAGGTGGTACCGCGTATTTGATCGCCCTCTGCCAAATTCAACATTTGGCAGGGGCGTTTTATTTTTTGCCCTTGCCGCACAAACCAAGGAGGATGCAACCCCATGACCATTTATGACGAACTGAAAGCCCGCGGCCTGATTGCCCAGGTAACGGACGAGGAAGAAATCAAGGAAGTAATCAACAACGGCAAGGCTACTTTCTACATCGGCTTTGACTGCACAGCCGACAGCCTGACCGCCGGCCACTTTATGGCCCTGACCCTGATGAAGCGCCTGCAGATGGCAGGCAACAAACCCATTGCCCTGATTGGCGGCGGCACCACCATGATCGGCGACCCTTCTGGCCGTACCGACATGCGCAAAATGCTGACCAAAGAGGACATTGACCATAACGCCGAGTGCTTTAAGCGCCAGATGGAGCGCTTTATTGAGTTTGGCGAAGGCAAGGCCATGATGCTGAACAACGCTGACTGGCTGCTGAACCTGAACTACATTGAGCTGCTGCGTGAAGTTGGCCCCTGCTTCAGCGTGAACAACATGCTGCGTGCCGAATGCTACAAGCAGCGCATGGAGAAGGGCCTGTCCTTCCTGGAATTCAACTACATGATCATGCAGAGCTACGACTTCTACCACCTGTTCCAAAATTACGGCTGCAACATGGAGTTTGGCGGCGACGACCAGTGGAGCAACATGCTGGGCGGCACCGAGCTGATCCGCCGCAAACTGGGCAAGGATGCTTACGCCATGACGATCACGCTGCTGACCGACAGCCAGGGCAAAAAGATGGGTAAGACCGCCGGCAACGCCGTTTGGCTTGACCCCAACAAGACCAGCCCGTTCGAGTTCTACCAGTACTGGCGCAATGTCGGCGATGCTGATGTACTCAAGTGCATCCGCATGCTGACCTTCCTTCCGCTGGAGCAGATCGATGAGATGGACCACTGGGAAGGCGAGCAGTTGAACAAGGCCAAGGAAATCCTGGCTTACGAGCTGACCAGCATGGTGCACGGTGCCGAGGAAGCTGAAAAGGCCCAGAGTGCAGCCCGCCAGCTGTTCAGCGGCGTAGCCGACCACGAGAACATGCCTACCACCCAGCTGGATGCCGCATTGGTCAAGGACGGTAAGGTTGGCCTGCTGGCTGCCATGGTTGGCGCCAAGCTGTGCGGTTCCAACCGTGAAGCCCGCCAGCTGGTACAGCAGGGCGGCGTTCTGGTGGATGGCGAGAAAGTGACCGACCCGACCTTTGGTCTGACGGTTGAGCAACTCCAGAATGGTGTTGTGATCAAAAAGGGGAAAAAGACCTACCACAAGGTAATGCTTTGATTGTCTGAATTTATAAAATGAGCGCGCAGGCTGTTGCATCCCCGGCACACCGGGCGGCAGCCTGCCGCTTTATTTTTGGAGCATACCTTGCCCCCACACGAGATTTAGGATATAATAAAAGGGTACGAAAAATGCGGCCGGGGGAGCAACCATGCCAAAAGATAAGCTGAAAACAATTTATGTGTGCAACCAGTGCGGCGAAACCAGTCCCCGCTGGCTGGGCCGCTGCCCGTCCTGCGGTGCATGGAACACGATGACCGAAGATGTGGTGGCAGAACCGGCAAAGTCTTCTTCCGGCCGCGTTGCCGCGCCGGTACGTGTGACAGGTCAGACCAGCCTGAAACCGTTGAAACTGAAAAACATAAGCACGACCGAAGAAAAAAGCCGCATTGTAACTGGCATTGCAGAGCTGGACCGCGTGTTGGGCGGTGGCATTGTGCTGGGCAGTGTGATTTTGATTGGCGGCGAACCGGGCATCGGCAAATCTACCATTCTGCTGCAGCTGTGCGGCGAAGTAAGCCGGACGCGCTCGGTTCTGTATGTGACGGGCGAAGAATCTGTACGGCAGATCAAGCTGCGTGCCGTTCGGCTGGATGTGCCGCAGGATAATATCTCCATTGTGGCGGAAAGCGATGTGGATGAAATCTGCGGGCTGATTGAACAGATGAAGCCGGATCTTGTAGTGATCGACTCCATCCAGACGATGCGCTGCACGGATGTGGCGTCGTCCTCCGGCACGGTCAGCCAGGTCAAGGAAAGCTCGGCACGCTTCTTGAATGTGGCAAAAACGAATGAGATACCGACCTTTATTGTCGGCCATGTCAACAAAGACGGTGCCATTGCGGGTCCCAAAGTCATGGAGCACATTGTGGATACTGTGCTGTACTTTGAGGGCGACAAGACCCTGCCGTACCGCGTGCTGCGCGCCGTGAAGAACCGTTACGGCTCCACCAATGAGATCGGCATGTTTGATATGACCGGCAAGGGATTGGAACAAATCGAAAACCCCTCGCAGGTCATGCTGGAAGGGCGGCCGATTGGCATTTCCGGTACCTGCGTTGCCTGCGTGATGGAAGGTACGCGGCCAGTACTGAGCGAAATTCAGGCACTTGTAACGAAAACGGCGTTTCCAAGCCCACGACGCACGGCAAGCGGGTTTGACTATAACCGTATGTATCTGCTGCTGGCCGTGCTGGAAAAGCGCGCGGGCTATGTGTTTGGCAACCAGGATGTGTATATCAACATCATTGGCGGTCTGAAACTGGACGAGACTGCCTGCGATTTGCCGGTCTGCCTGGCAATGGCGTCCAGTCTGCTGGATCTGCCTGTACCTGAAAAAACACTGGCCATTGGTGAAGTGGGTTTGGGCGGGGAAGTGCGCAGCGTGCCGCACCTGGAAACCCGCCTGCGGGAGGCCCAGCGCGTGGGCTTTGATACCGCCATTGTGCCCAAACATAACCTGAACATGCTGGATGCTGCGCAATTCCCGGGGCTGCGCCTGGTGGGCGTTGCATACCTGCGGGAAGCCATCAATGCAATTAAAATCAATAAATAATAAGGTATGGGCAGCGACCCAAACCAAGAGGAGTATATCATGAGCGAACAGGAAAAGAATACGACCCCGGCACAGAATGCAGCCCCGGCAGCACCCAAACCGCCGAAAATTGATAATGCAGCGCTGAAAAAGGCTGCTGCGGCCCTGCGTGAGGAAAACAATCCGCAGAACTTTAATGCGGTTATCAACCTGATGATGCGCGGTGTATTCCTTGCACCGGCTAAGATTGAAATTGGCGAAAACGCTCCTAAACCGGACGAAAATGGACGAATCCAGCTGCCAAAAGACACCAAGGTGACCTTTGCGCTGCTGAAATCTGGCGATGGAAAGTCTTTCTTTACCGCATTCACCGATGCAGAAGAACTGGATAAGTGGCAGAATAAGCCCGCTGGTCAGGTTATGCTGCTGCGCTTTGATGATTACGCCCGGATGCTGAACGGTAACGACCATGTGGCAGGTTTTGTGCTGAACCCGTTCACGGATAACCTGCGCTTTAACTCGGATATGGTTGCATCTTTGCTGAAACAGCGCAATGCGATGCTGGAAAAAATCAAGCAGACCGCCGCGCAGCAGGCAGCCCAGCGCAATGCACAGATCAAGCCCGGCGATAAGGTGACGATCGTGGAGCCTTCGGTATACCCGGATGAATTGGTCAACCCGCTGTGTGCCGAGTTGGAAAAGTACCCGATGGTGGGAGCCGCATACCTGCAGATCATGGTGATCAACGGAGCAACCAAGAGTTATCTTTTGGTTCTGGATGCACCCAAGGACGATGCACTGTTCAAAGCCGCAGGCGATGCAGCGCGCCCGTTCCTGGTCAGCAATGAGAAAAAGATGAACCTGAACATCACGATTTCTACTTCGCCGCTGGGCCAGCAAGGCATGCGCGGCAGCGAGCCGTTTTATATTAAGGGCCAGGGCCGTGTAGATAATCTGGGTGATGACGAAGATTAATAAAAGGCTGAATTTGGTATCGAATGATATGCCATGGTGATGGCTGCGATAGACCCATTGGATGAACATCGCAATAAATAAGTAAATAAAAATAGGCAAATTAAAGAGCGAACGGAAAGAAGAATAAAACCAGGAGCTACTGGCATGCAGAGAACACACGAAATCTTGAATCTATCTACAAGCGGGTGCAGGATTTCGTGTGTTTTTGCATAACATGCAATTTCGCTAAAGATGAGTTTAGCGAAATATGGAGGAGGACTTTACTCACAATAATGAGTACATACATTGATGTGGCGCACCCAAACCGGCATGCGCCGTATACGGATATTCCGGATCTTGTTATGGATTATCTGCATTATCTGGATGTTGTCAAGCTGCGTTCGCCGCGCACCATTAACGGTTACTATCTGGACCTGCGCGGTTTCTTCCGCTATATGATGATGGTTTGGAACCTTGCGCAGCCAGATACACCGCCGGAAGAAATTGACTTGACCCATATTACCAAACGCCAGATCAGCACCATTACCAAACGGGATATTATCAATTACCTGGATTACGCCCGCAGTAATGATAACGGTGCCAAGGCCCGTGCCCGCAAGCTGAGCGCCCTGCGCGGCTTTTTTGGCTACCTTTGCCACCAGATCAATGAACTGAGCGAAAATCCAACGGATAATATCAACCTTGGCAGCCCAAAGAAATCCCTGCCCAAATATCTGAGTGCCAGTGAAAGCATACGGTTGTTAAAAAATATACAAAGTGACTTTTATGAACGGGACTACTGTATTATTGTCTTTTTCCTGAATTGCGGTATGCGCTTGGCGGAACTGATCACAATCAATCTTGGCGATTTTAAGGACGATACCATTAAAATTACCGGCAAAGGAAACAAAGAACGCCTGGTGTACCTGAATACCGCGTGCCAGGCTGCGTTGGAGCATTACCTGCCCGCGCGGGCTGCGCTAAACAACCTGCGGGATAAAGAAGCACTTTTTGTATCCAAAAAGACTGGCAGACGCTTAACAGCGCGCCGTGTGGAGCAGATTGTTGCCAACTGCCTGAAATCAGCGGGCTTGGACAATATGGGTTATTCGCCGCATAAACTGCGCCATACCGCCGCTACACTCATGTATCAGGGCGGTGTGGATATGCTGGCCATCAAGGAAATCCTGGGGCACGAGAATGTATCCACGACGCAGATTTATACCCATATCAATCAGCAGCAGTTGAAACAGGCGGTGGAAGCCTCTCCCCTTGCGGATACTGGCTATATTGCACCGCAGTCCAAAGCGATGACGGATTCAAAGCAGGACACTGGCGAAGAGGACAGCTGAACCGGAAAACATAAAGCTGCTGACAGCGCACCCTAGCAGGCAAAGCAGATAATGTACAGATAAGCGCCGGATTGCGCCGTTGAGCGCACAACGGCAGCCGGAAAAAACAATGCTGGACAGGCTTTGACTTACCCTGCACGAACTATGCGCAAGCCAAAGCATGAATGCCGACAGCACGAGCTCCGGCAGGCAGTTCAGGAGCCAATAAACAACAAGCGCACGTGCCCCGCCGGACGCATAAATGGCGGAAGCGCACACACCTAATACAGTGCCCTTGAACGCAAAATAAGCCCCCGTAAAAATGCTGCCCCACAAATGAAAACCGCAGAGATAAATCAGCGATGCCTGCAAAAATGCCGCGGCAAACCAACTGCACCAGACAGACCAGAATGCCGTATAACTTTGTGCGGCCATGACATGCTCTGTAAGCGAAGTGAAAGCACCGTGGAGCTCAAACCGGCCGAGCGGAATGCCGGCGAGATACCCGGTCAGAAACGCAGAAGAGAAAGCGAATAGATCGTTTTTGCCCGCAAGTTTTTGTATGCCCAGGGCAGCAGCCGCACCGGCGGATGAACCGTTGTTAAGAGCCCTTTTGGGCGTGTAAGGGGCCGGTGCTGGTCGCGGGGCGCGCATCAGCGTTCGGGCGCAGTGTTCCCTACTGCGCCCAATGCACTCAGCACGCCGCCTGCGGTGCCGCCGAACAGCAGCGCTGCAAGTAAGGCGAGGTTCACATGATCAAATACAAGCGGTTTGCCGCTCAAAGCGGTAGTGAGGCTCAAACACAGCGCATAAAAGACGCCCACGGAAACACCGCATAAGAGCCGTTTTTGAGCAATACCGTTCGCAAGAACGAGACCGGAAAGAACAGCCCCCACCGCCACGCTGGCACAGGTTGCCGGTTTGACAAGTTCCAGCGAGAGTGCAGTATGGGCAAAAATCTGTGCGGCCAAAGCGAAAAGCAGGATGGCGGTGCCCACGCCGCAGCCGAAACTTTTGATCAGCAGCCAAGATAAATGGCCGCTTGATTTACTGCGGACTTTGCAGATATGACTTGATCGAAGTTTGGCAGATGAAGCCCTTGAATTAGCAGCAAACATAAAGAAAACGCCCCCTTTGCATGGTACAAACTATGCAAAAGGGGCGTTTGTTATTCAGGTAATACAGTCAGAACCAATCAGTTCTTCTTGGCAGGAGCATCTTTCTTGGCGGTATCTTTTGCAGTGTTGCCCATGTCCAGCTTCTCAACGGAGGAAATAGCGGAACGGCGGAAGCGAATCTTCACACGGTCGCTGGTGGTTTCCAGAACAAAGGTATCATCCTTATCATTGATAGCAGCAACGCGGCCAACAACACCACCAATGGTAATAACGGTATCGCCTACTTCGATGGAAGCGCGCATGGCAGCATCTTTCTTGTCCTGCTTTTTCTGGGGCAGGTACAGGATGATGTACATGAACACAAGGATCAGAACCATCGGCAGGAAAGTGACAAGCAGGCTGGCGGTGCTGGAAGTATCAGCGGTCAAAAATTCGATCATAATGTGGAACTCCTTAAATTTTGATTTTACAGTATTTCTATTATTATACAGGCTTTCGCCATAAACCGCAAGGGGGGTAAAGCAAGGAAACGCGGAATCCGCTTAAATTCTGGAATCCAGAAGATGCACATACTTATCATGGAACTGCTGGAATGTGCCGTTATCCAACGCTTCACGAATCCGCTCCATCAAATGATTGTAGAAATACAGGTTGTGCATAACAGCCAAACGCATACCCAGCATTTCATCTGCCTTTTGCAGGTGGCGGATGTAAGCGCGGCTGTAATTGCGGCAGACCGGGCAATCGCACTGCGGGTCAATGGGCTGTTCGTCACGCTCATATTTCAGGTTTTTAATGTTGATGATGCCGTTCCATGTGAACAGGTGGCCATGGCGGGCGTTGCGGCTGGGCATGACGCAGTCGAACAAATCCACACCGCGGTACACGCCCTCAATGATGTTGCCGGGGGTGCCAACGCCCATCAGGTAGCGGATCTTATCCGCCGGGGCGTAAGGCTCTACCGCGCTGATCACATCATACATCACTTCGGCAGGTTCGCCAACAGCAAGGCCGCCGATTGCATAACCGTCCAGATCATATTCAGCAATCTGCTTCATGTGCTCAACGCGCAGGTCTTTGTAGGTGCAGCCCTGATTGATGCCAAACAGCAGCTGGTCCGGGTTCACGGCCTTGCCCTCGTGCTTCAGGCGGGCCATTTCCGCCTTGCAGCGCAGCAGCCAGCGTGCGGTACGCGCGCAGCTGTTTTTGGCGTAATCATATTCAGCGGGGTTTTCCACGCATTCATCAAAGGCCATGGCAATGGTGGAGCCAAGGTTTGCCTGAATCTGCATGCTCTGTTCCGGCCCCATAAAAATGCGGTGGCCGTCCAGATGAGAGTTGAACGTTACGCCTTCCTCGGTAATGTGGCGCAGCTTGGCAAGGCTGAACACCTGAAATCCGCCGCTGTCGGTCAGGATCGGGCCGTCCCAGCGGGTAAACTTGTGCAGGCCGCCCATATCGGCAACGACCTGATCACCGGGACGCAGGTGGAGATGATAGGTGTTGCACAGCATGACCTGTGCGCGGATTTCTTTCAAATCATGTGCCGAAAGCCCGCCTTTGATCGCGGCAGCAGTGGCAACGTTTTGGAAAGCAGGTGTCTGAACCGTGCCGTGCACAGTCTGGAACTCGCCGCGGCGGGCTGCACCCTCTTTTTTAATCAGACGGTATGGCATAAATGATGGTCTCCCCTGTTTTGCTGTTTCATTTTGTTCAAAAACATGCGGCGCCAGAGTGTTTTCCTGCGCCGCTTTGTGATTTTATTATACTGGAAGCAGTAGGATAAGTCAACTGTTCTGCGAGGCAGGCTTATTGGATGAACATGGCATCGCCAAAGGAGAAAAAGCGATATTTTTCCTGTACGGCAACCTTATATGCAGCCATGGTTTTCTCATACCCGTAAAACGCAGAGATCAGCATAATCAGAGTGCTTTCCGGCAGGTGGAAGTTTGTCACCAGGCCGTCAATAGCGTGCAGCTCTACACCGGGGTACAGGAAAATATCGGTAGTACCGCTGCAAGGGACAATCTTGCCGTACTTGGCCCAGACAGCTTCCAGCGTGCGGCAGCTGGTGGTACCGACAGCAATTACGCGATGGCCGCTGGCGCGTGCTGCGTTGATGGCCTCGGCTGCAGTATCATCCACGCAGTACCATTCGGTGTGCATCTGGTGCTCCTGAATATTATCCTCGCTGACAGGGCGGAAGGTGCCAAGGCCAACGTGCAGGGTCACTTCCACAATGTTGACCCCCTTGGCACGGATGGTATCCAGCAGTTCCGGGGTAAAATGCAGCCCGGCTGTGGGGGCAGCCGCGCTGCCAAGCTCTTTGGCGTATACGGTCTGGTACTGGCTCTGATCCTCTAGCTGGCGGGTGATGTACGGCGGCAGCGGCATTTTGCCGAACTCATCCAGCTTTTCGTACAAAGTCTGGGTATCGTATTGGAAGGTTACATATTTGTTGCCATCCGGCAGGGTCTCGTCTATTGTGGCCGTCAGGGAGCCGTCGCCAAAGCTCAGCTTGGTGCCAGCCTGCATCCGGCGGCCGGGGCGGGCCAGGCATTCCCAGGTGTCACCGTGGGCCTGGCGGAGCAGCAGAACCTCGCACACGGCGCCGGTGGGCACTTTAACACCCATCAAGCGGGCAGGCAGAACCTTAGAATTGTTGACGACCAGCACATCTCCGGCGTTCAGGTATTCCGGCAGGTCATGGAAGATGCGGTGTTCAATCGTATCATTCTTGCGGTCAAGCACCATCAGGCGGGCGCTGTCACGCGGGTCAGCGGGCTCCTGGGCAATCAGTTCTTTGGGCAGGTCATACCAAAAATCTTTCTTTAACATTGTTTTGCTTCCTTTTTGCGTTGACAAGTTGGCCGCGCAATGCTATTATTGAGGCATGCAGGCGGCGATTGTATCTTACAGCAGCCGCCATGCGGCACAGAGGCGCGGATTTCATCAGTATATTCCCTTTTATGCCAGCCAAAGGCTTGTGGGGAATGGAAAGGGACGTCCGCCGAAGGCGGTGCACGGCACGCATCGTTCCTGGGCCCGCAGCCGAACAGGGGCGGGACTGTCACGTTAGGATTAACGTGTTGCGCTGTGCTCATGCAATGTATCATTATATTGCATTTTGTGCCGGTTTTCAAGCCGGTTTTTTTATTATCTCGTGTTTGGCAGCAAAATGGCTTGAATGCGGCGGCAGGTTTGTGTTTACCCCCTGCAAACCTGCGGCGGCAGCTGCATATAGGTAATGGTATGGGGCTGGGAACAGAAGCAGAATCCCCAAATGTGCGTTGGGGTTCTGGAGGAAAGGACGGCAGTTTAAGATGAAACAGTACAAAGTTGGCGTTGTTGGTGCAACTGGCATGGTGGGCCAGCGTTTTATTACCCTGCTGGAAAATCATCCTTGGTTTAAGCTTACGGCTCTGGCTGCATCGGCACGCTCCGCAGGCAAGACCTATGAGGATGCTGTCGGCAGCCGCTGGCTGATGAAAACACCGATGCCGGAAGCAGTCAAAAAGATGGTGGTTCTGGATGCTTCCAATGTGGAAGAAGTTGCTGCACAGGTGGATTTTGTGTTCTGTGCAGTCAACATGAAAAAGGACGAAATCAAAGCGCTGGAAGAAGCTTACGCCAAGGCAGAATGCCCTGTGGTTTCCAACAACAGCGCACACCGCATGACACCGGATGTTCCGATGGTAGTGCCTGAAATCAATGCAGACCACCTGGAAATCATCCCCGCACAACGCAAGCGCCTGGGCACCAAGCGCGGCTTTATTGCCGTCAAGTCCAACTGCAGCCTGCAGAGCTATGTGCCTGCTCTGCACCCGCTGATGAAGGATTACAGCGTAACCAAGTGCCTGGTCTGCACCTATCAGGCAATCTCCGGCGCTGGCAAAACGTTTGAGACTTTCCCCGATATCCTGGATAACGTGATTCCCTACATCGGTGGTGAAGAAGAAAAGAGTGAGCAGGAGCCGCTGAAGCTGTGGGGCCACATTGATGGCGATAAGATTGTGCCCGCAACTACACCTTCCATTACGGCCCAGTGCCTGCGCGTACCGGTATCCGATGGCCACATGGGCGCGGTGTTCGTAAGCTTTGATAAAAAGCCCACCAAAGAAGAAATCCTGAAAACCTGGAAAGAATTTCATGGCCCGGCGCAGGATCTGGACCTGCCCAGCGCACCCAAACAGTTCCTGCATTACTTTGAAGAAGATGACCGCCCCCAGCCCAAGCTGGACCGCATGATTGAAAACGGCATGGCTGTCAGCATTGGTCGCCTGCGTGAGGATACCCAGTACGATTACAAGTTTGTCTGCTTGTCCCACAACACGCTGCGCGGCGCAGCAGGCGGTGCAGTTCTGCTGGCAGAACTGTTGGCCGTTAAGGGCTATTTTGACTAATCATCCCCTAGATTGAAGGAGAAACATTCCCTATGAAACAACCTGTATTTACCGGTGCTGCTGTTGCCATCATTACCCCCATGCACGCAGACGGAACCGTCAACTTTGAGGAACTGGGCCGCATTATTGATGATCAGATTGCACACGGCACGGATGCCATTGTGATCTGCGGCACCACGGGTGAATCCGCAGCGCTCAGCCACGAAGAGCATGTGGAGTGCATCCGTTTTGCTGTGAAGCATACCGCAAAGCGCGTTCCTGTTATTGCGGGCACGGGCTCCAACGATACGGCCTTTGCCATTGAGATCTCCAAAGAGGCCGAGGAAGCCGGTGCAGATGCACTGCTGCTGGTTACCCCTTATTACAACAAAACCAGCCAGGCGGGCCTGATTGCCCACTATACGGCCATTGCAAATGCCGTTACCCTGCCCTGCATCATTTACAATGTTCCGTCCCGTACCGGTGTGAATCTACAGCCCGCCACACTGGCGGAGCTTGCCAAGCTGCCCAATGTAAACGCTGTAAAGGAAGCCAGCGGCAATATCTCCCAGGTTGCGGATGTTGCAGCCCTGTGTGGCGAGGAACTGAACATTTATTCTGGCAACGATGACCAGATTGTGCCGATCTTGTCCTTGGGCGGTAAGGGCGTCATCAGCGTGCTTTCCAATGTTGCGCCGCAGCAGGCACACGATATCTGTGCCGCATGGTTTTCCGGTGACACGGCAAAGAGCCTGGAACTGCAGCTGAAAGCGCTGCCGCTGTGCCATGCCCTGTTTGCTGATGTAAACCCCATCCCGGTCAAATGGGCAATGAACCGCCTGGGCTGGAATGCGGGTCCATTGCGCCTGCCTCTGGTGGAGCCTTCGGCTGCCGTGCAGCAGTCCCTGGAAAATGAGATGAAGGCTTACGGCGTTCTGAAATAAAATAATCACGACCAGGCCCGCAGTACCGCGGATTTGTTGCGGCGCCGCGGGCCTGTGCTTTGGAAAAGGAAGGAACCAAATTAAGATGACGGATTTGATTATTCAGGGCATTAACGGCCGTATGGGCCATACCCTTGTGGAAAAGATCTCTGCCCGCAGCGATTGCCGCATTGTTGCTGGTGTGGACCAGAAAGCCGGTCAGATCGGGGATATCCCGGTTTACGCTTCGCTGGAAGATTTGCCGGAGGCAAAGGGAATCGTAATTGATTTTACTTCCCCTGCCGGTACGGTGCACGCGGCACAGTTCTGCGCGGCACATGGTATGCCTTGCGTGCTTTGCTCGACCGGTTTGAGCAAAGAGGACGAGGCTGTGGTAGAACAGGCCAGCGAGAAGGTGCCGGTGTTCCGCAGCGCCAATATGTCGGTTGGCATCAATGTGTTGATCGAGCTGGCCCGCCGTGCTACCAAGCTGTTTGATGGCGAGTTTGATATCGAAATTGTGGAGAAGCACCATCACAACAAGCTGGATGCCCCCAGCGGAACCGCTTTGATGATCGCAAATGCCATCAACGAGGAAGCTGGCGGCAAATATGAGTATGTCTATGACCGCCACGCTGTGCGCCAGAAGCGCGGCGCGCAGGAATTGGGCATCAGCTCCGTGCGCGGCGGCGGCATTGTGGGCGACCATGATGTGCTGTTCTGCGGCCCGGAAGAGGTTGTGACCATCAGCCATGTGGCCCAGAGCCGCGGTGTGTTTGCCGATGGCGCTGTACAGGCAGCACTCTTCCTGGATGGGTGTGAGCCGGGTTACTACACCATGACGGATATGCTCAAGGGCAAAATGCAATGTCTTTAAGATCCCATGAAGCTGCTGCGTGCGCAGTAATTGCAATTGGCGTGTGCGGTGTGTTGGTTGGTTCCCTGCTGGTAGAATCCATGCGGAACGGTCAAAGCAGTGCAAAAGCCACGGTAAGCACAGCACAAAGCACCGAAGAAGTCCAGGCACAGACAGAACCGACACAGACGCCCGCGCCAACACCTGAACCGGAACCGGTCGTACAGACAGTACACTTTTCTGCAACCGGGGATAACCTGATCCACGAGGGCATTTACAACCAGGCCAGGGCGCGCGGCAGTGATGGCCACTATGACTTTATCCCTGCCTATGAAAATCTGCGGGATTTTTACGCCGGGTTTGATGTGAACTGGCTCAACCAGGAAACGCTAGTCAATGATGATTATGAACCTTCCGGTTACCCGATGTTCTCTACGCCTGGGGATATTACCAATGCGCTGTATAATGTTGGCTTCCGGGTGTTCAGCCTTTCCAACAACCACAGCTATGATAAAGGCGCTGGCGGCATTGCCTCTTCGATGGCACACTGGGCGGCTATGCCGGATGATGTGGTGTCCATGGGGTTTTATAATCTGGAAACCTATGATGACTATGTGTACCAGACAGTAAACGGCGTTACCATCGGCTATCTTTCTTATACGGAGATGACCAACGGCCTGCCAACGCCGTCCGGCAGTGAATACGGCGTGGTTTATCTGGACCAGAGGGATGTGATTGAAAAGCAGATCACGGATATGCGCCCCAACTGTGACGTTCTGGTCGTCAGCTGCCACTGGGGTGTTGAAGGCAGCCATACAGTTACGGATGCACAGCGCGAAACAGCCCAATGGCTGGCTGACCAGGGTGCAGACCTAATCATTGGCACCCACCCGCATGTGACGCAGACGGCGCAGTGGCTGACAGGAGCGAATGAGAATAAGTCGTTTGTTGCCTATTCGCTGGGGAACTTTATCAATGCGCAGGATATGCCGGACAATATGATCGGTGCCATTCTGGATGTGACGTTCCAGAAAACAACCGCAGCAGATGGTACCGTTACCATGGAAATTCAAAACCCGGTACTGCACCCGGTGATCACCCAGTATGAGCCGCATTATGCAAACATTCGGGTTTACCTGTATAAAGACTATACGGATGAACTGGGCGCTGCACATGGCAACTTCGCATTGAGCAGGGCTTCCATTGAACAGGTTTTGAATGGTTCAATCGATTCTGAGTTTTTATCATTAGAATAAAGGCAACACCGCACAATTCCCGCCTTACGGCTTAAGCACCGCTTCGGCGGC
>OLQB01001593.1_pt1 | contig 15948 bp, 19 predicted proteins | sample 1672681 | NCBI WGS metagenome assembly OLQB01 (sample SAMEA3136713, study PRJEB25190) | human gut metagenome | reverse complement strand
ATAGAGTGTGAAGAGAGATTTTACTATTAAGGAGGAACAGGTTATATGAGTACTTATGGAGCAATTCTTGGAGCAAGCATCGGTGTCATTCTGTTATGTCTTGTTGTTGTGGTAGCATGCTATGTGTTATATGCAGTTTCCCACATGAAGGCATTAAAGGCACTGGGATACAAAAATGCATGGCTTGCATGGATTCCATACGGTGTATTTTATGCATGTGCGGATGCAGCAGCAGAGGGGGAAGGCGAGAAGGTAAAGTTATTTGGAAGCCTTGAACTTCCGGCAATGGTATTCAAGCTCTGGTGGATTTTACCGGTTGCACTGTTATTCATCCCGGTAAACGGCACGGTAGAAAATGTCATCACAATCGTATTAAACGTTGTATTCTTAGGATGCAGCTACGCTAAGATGTATGCAAAGTTAGAGGGTAAGCAGGAGAGCGAGACACAGGCAATCGGCTGTGTATCCGGTCTGATCCCGATCATTGCAGTTGTAAAATTCCTGTCTTATAAGGGAAACAACTAAAAATTAAAGATGTATCGGAACCCGCGGTCTTTTGACCGCGGGTTTTTCTTATTCCTTTATTTACATTTGAAATACCAGGTGTTATAGTAAATCACGGATGATATTCCGCAGCGCGGAAATGATACCGTAGAAGAAAAGAGAACGAACCTTAGACCGCCAGTTTCCGACGGGACGTGGATCGAGGAGACCATGATTTCACAGGAAAGGTGCCGCATACTGCTTCCGGGAGGAGGCGTTTGTATTTCATTGAATGATGTACAGACCGAACGTATGCAGATCGGTTTTATCGGTGCCGGCAAGGTCGGCGTGTCACTTGGCAAATATTTTAAAGAAAAGGGCAGGAACGTAGGAGGTTATTACAGCCTGACCCGCGCGTCTGCTGCATGGGCAGCAGCATTTACACAGACAACCTGTTATGAAAGTTTAGAAGAAATCATCAGCAGTTGCGGCATGATTCTATTTACTGTACCGGATTCCGCCATCGCAGAAGTGTGGCAGCAGGCAAAGCCCTATGTATCCGGTAAAGTGATCGGTCATTGCAGCGGTCTTTACAGTTCAGACATCTTTTCAGACTGGGACAGCATGAACTGTCATGCATGTTCCGTACATCCTCTTGCTGCAATCAGCAGCAAAGAAAATGCATGGAGAGAATTATCCGGCGTATTGTTCACACTCGAGGGGGACTCCTCCTATGTGAAGGATCTGGAGACATTTTTCCATTCCATGGGCAATCGCACCCGTATCATTTCCAAAGAAGACAAAATCAAATATCACGCGGCGGCAGCAATCTCATCCAACTATATGACTGCCTTATTTTCCATGTCCGAGCAGCTGCTTCTCGACTGTGGATTCGCACAGGAGGAAGCGCGAAGCGAGCTCTATGCACTTGCAAAGGGAAATCTGGATCACATTCTGACACAGGGATGCGTGCAGTCTCTCACAGGTCCGCTGGAGAGAAATGACTGTGCTACCGTAGAAAAACATATTTCCGCGTTAAATGAAAAACAGCGGAAAATATATACTTCCTGTGCTGAATATCTCACAGATCTCGCACAGAGCAAGCATCCGGATCGTGATTACACGGAGATGAGAAAATTGTGCAGAGACGGGGAACACAGCCCGGGCGCGGAATGCGCGGAAACAGTGTAAACAGGAAAACACAGTCTATGCGCCTGGGGCGCAGGAAAAGTGGAGGGAAACATGAAAAACACAGTATTGACGTTACAGAAGCAGAAGGAAGAACACGATAAGATCGTCATGGTGACGGCTTATGATTACACGACGGCAAAGATCATGGATGAAGCCGGTGTCAACACGATCCTCGTCGGGGATTCGCTGGGAATGGTGATGCTCGGATATGAGGATACGCTCTCTGTGACTATGGAAGATATGATTCATCACACGGCGGCGGTCTCCCGCGGTGCAAAAGATGCATTTGTAGTTGCAGATATGCCGTTTATGTCCTACCAGACATCCGTGTACGATGCAGTTGTAAATGCCGGAAGACTGATGAAGGAAGGCCGTGCGAATGCGGTAAAGCTGGAGGGTGGCGTAGAATTTGCACCTCACATCGAGGCGATCGTGAAGGCATCCATTCCGGTTGTGGCGCATATCGGACTCACGCCGCAGTCCGTCAACGCATTTGGCGGATTCAAGGTGCAGGGCAAAGATGTCGAGGCAGCGAAGAAGCTTCTGGCCGACGCGAAGGCAGTGGAAGCGGCAGGCGCATGCATGGTCGTGATGGAGTGTGTGCCGGCGAAGCTGGCGGCCAGGATCTCCGAAGAACTTACGATTCCGACGATCGGTATCGGCGCGGGTGCAGGCTGTGACGGACAGGTGCTCGTCTACCAGGATCTGCTCGCCATGTACGGCGATTTCCGTCCGAAGTTTGTGAAAGTATTCGCGAATGTCGGCGAGGTGATGCGCGAGGGCGTCAAAGCATATATCAAAGAGACAAAAGAAGGAACATTTCCGGGCGAGGAACATTGCTTTAAGATCGATGACTCGGTGATTGATAAATTATACTAAATATAAAAAATGCCGAAAGGAGCAGATTATGAAAATTGTATCAACCATAGAAGAAGTAAGAGCACAGGTGAAGGAGTGGAAAAAGGAAGGGAAGACAATCGGTTTTGTGCCGACCATGGGATATCTGCACGAGGGACATATGAGCCTGATCGATGCAGCCGGAGAGAATGACAAGGTCGTTGTGAGCATTTTTGTCAATCCGATGCAGTTTGGACCGACGGAGGATCTTGCAAGCTATCCGAGAGATCTGGAACATGATGCGAAGCTCTGTGAGGAGCACGGTGTAGATCTCATTTTCCATCCGACGCCGGAGGAGATGTACGGGGATCAGTTCTATTCCTATGTGGATATGGATGTGCTGACTAAGGAACTCTGCGGACTCAGCAGACCGGTACATTTCCGCGGCGTATGCACGGTTGTGACAAAGCTTTTCAATATTGTGACGCCGGACCGCGCATATTTCGGACAGAAAGACGCACAGCAGCTTGCGGTCATCAAGAGAATGGTAAAAGATCTGAACATGCCGCTTACGATTACCGGCTGCCCGATCATCCGCGAGGAGGACGGTCTTGCAAAAAGTTCCCGCAACACCTATCTGTCGCCGGAGGAGCGGAAGGCAGCGCTCGTGTTGAGCCGTTCTATCTTCCTCGGAAAAGAGATGGTGGAAAAGGGAGAGCGCGACTGCAAAAGGATTCTTGCCGCAATGACAGAGGAGATCGAAAAAGAGCCTCTCGCAAAGATTGACTATGTAAAAATCGTAGATCTTGATACGATGCAGCAGGTGGAGAAGATCGACAGAGGAATCCTTGCCGCGATAGCGGTCTATATCGGAAAGACAAGACTGATTGATAATTTTATGTATGAATTGGAGAACTAGGCGATGACAATTACAATGTTGAAAGCAAAAATACACCGCGCAACAGTAACACAAGCGGAATTAGACTACGTTGGGAGCATTACCGTGGATATGGATCTGCTGGAGCAGGCGGGAATCCTGGAATACGAGAAGGTACAGATCGTGGATGTCAACAACGGCTCCCGCTTTGAGACCTACACGATTGCCGGGGAGCGAGGCAGCGGCGTGATGTGCTTAAACGGTGCGGCGGCACGCATGGTGCAGACCGGCGACAAGATTATTCTGATGGCATACGCGCAGGTGACACCGGAGGAAGCATCAGAGCTTCGCCCGACGGTGCTCTTCGTGGATGAGAAAAATAAAGTCACAAAGGTGACAAACTACGAAAAACACGGAGAAATCGGATAATATTTCTTGCATATCCCCCGGGGTCATATGTTATTTCTAAATCACAGAGAGTATAATGAACGTAAGACAGGGGGGAACTGCATGACGATCAAGGAAGCGGCTGCAAAGACGGGTATGACAGAAAAGACCATACGCTACTATGAAGCGCAGGAAGATCGTTTCCGAAAAAAACGGGGTGTGCCGGGCATTGATTGATCCGAAAAATATCAAAGCCGCGGACATTGAGCGCATGGTGTAGATCGCCTCCACCGGATCGGGCGACCAGCTTTTCATCTACAACTGGAATCCGCCCGGAGGCGTCAGCTTCATGCCCTATACCGGGATTTAACACAAAAAGGATTGTTTCATAAAATTCTATGGACTATAATGATTCTTATGAGTACGTGGAGAAGGCACGGAACAAAGGAGAATGATTATGCCGCAGAATTTTTATGAATTGGTCTGGATTTTTATTATCTATGCATTTATCGGCTGGTGTACCGAGGTATCCTACGCAGCACTCGATACCGGAAAGTTCGTGAACCGTGGATTTTTGAACGGTCCGTACTGTCCGATCTACGGGTGCGGCGTGGTGATTGTGGTGGCCATCCTGACACCTCTGAAAGAAAATCTGCTGATCCTGTTTGCAGGATCTTTTCTTCTTACCTCTGTGCTGGAGTACATTACGGGTTATATTCTGGAAAAAGTATTTCACAACAAGTGGTGGGACTATTCTGACAAGCCATTCAACATCAAAGGTTACGTCTGCCTGAAGTTTTCGATCTACTGGGGACTGGCATGTACCTTTATCATGGATATCATTCATCCGATCATTTATGCAGCCATACGCTTTATTCCGTTCGTGCTTGGCGTAGTGCTGCTCAGTATTATCATGTGCGTGTTCGCGGCAGACTGCATCATCACGGTCACGACGATTCTGAAATTCAATAAGCGCTTAAAGGTCATGGATGAGATGGCGGCGTCTATTCACCGGCTGTCCGATGAGATCGGCGAAAATATCTATGAAAATGTGACAGACGTTATTGAAAAATCCGAGAAATTCCAGAAAACACATGTGGAGCTGATGGATAAGATCAGCGAGACGAAGGAAAATATTTACGGGCTGCCGCAGACAGCGAAGGATAAACTTGCGGAGACGACGGGAGCGGCGAAGGATAAGCTTGCGGAGACGACGGGAGCAGCAAAGGATAAATTTGCGGAGACGACAGGGGCAGCGAAGGATAAGCTTGCGGAGACGACGGGAGCGGCGAAGGATAAGCTTTCAGAGACCAAGGAGAGTATTTCGGAACTGCCGCAGACAGCGAAGAACAAGCTTGCCGAGAAGGCAGAGAATTATGCAGCTTCCCGTGAGGAGAAAAAGCGCGAACGCGAACTTGCACTCGAGGAGAAAAAGCGCGAGCGTGCAGAACTTATGGAGCGCTACGAGAAGCTGTACGAGGAGAAAAGCTTTGGTTTTCAGCGTCTGATGAAGGCATTCCCGGATATGAAGTCGCGGGATAACAACGAGACGCTGGAAAAATTCAAGATTCACTTTAATATCAAAAAGAAAGACGAAAACAAAAAAGATCAGGCATCCTAAACGCCACATATACAGCAGACAGGGAGAGGAAGAACGGTATGATAAGAACAATTCAAACAGATGAGATTACAAAAAATATCAAAGAAATGTGTATACAGGCAAATCATTATCTGTCCGCGGATATGGATGCGGCGATGAAGCATGCCGCTGACACAGAACAGTCTGAACTCGGGAAAAAGATTTTACATCAGCTGCAGGACAATTTAAAGATTGCGGACGAGGAGATGATTCCGATCTGTCAGGACACCGGAATGGCAGTGATCTTTCTGGAAGTCGGACAGGATGTCCATTTTGAGGGCGCAGCGATTGAGGATGCCGTTAACGAGGGAGTCCGTCAGGGATACACAGAGGGATTCCTGCGCAAATCCGTTGTCGGTGATCCGCTCATTCGTGAAAATACAAAAGATAACACGCCGGCAGTCATTCATTATTCCATCGTGCCGGGCGATCAGGTAAAGATCACCATGGCGCCGAAAGGATTCGGCAGTGAAAATATGAGCCGCGTGTTCATGTTAAAACCGGCGGACGGCATCGAGGGAGTCAGGCATGCGATTCTTACCGCCGTAAAGGATGCGGGGCCGAATGCATGTCCGCCGATGGTCGTCGGAGTCGGCATTGGCGGTACATTTGAAAAATGCGCGCTTCTCGCCAAGCAGGCGCTCACGAGACCGGTCGATGAACATTCCGATATCCCCTATGTCAAAGATCTCGAGGAAGAGATGCTTTCAAAGATCAATCAGCTTGGAATCGGACCGGGAGGACTCGGAGGAACGACGACGGCGCTTGCAGTGAACATCAATACCTATCCGACACACATTGCGGGACTTCCGGTGGCTGTCAATATCTGCTGCCACGTGAACCGGCACGTTGTAAGAACACTGTAAGAGAAAATATGCCGGGTTTTCCACAAACAGAAAATGAAATGTTGATAAGCAGGATGATGAGAGGAAAAGATATGGATAAACATATTACAACACCAATTACGGAAGAGGTTACCAGAGATTTGAAAGCCGGAGACTATGTCTATCTGACAGGAACCATGTATGTGGCGCGCGATGCGGCGCACAAGCGCATGATTGAGGCGCTGGATCGGGGCGAGGAGCTTCCGATCGACATTAAGGATGCGACGATCTATTATATGGGACCGTCTCCCGCCAGGGAGGGACGTCCGATCGGATCTGCCGGACCGACCACAGCCACCCGCATGGACAAATACGCTCCGAGACTGTTGGATCTCGGTGAAAAGGCGATGATTGGAAAAGGAAAGCGCTCAAAAGAAGTCGTAGACGCAGTGATCCGCAATCATGCCGTCTATTTTGCAGCCATCGGCGGAGCCGGCGCACTGCTTTCCAAATGCATCACAAAATCCGAGATTGTATGCTATGAGGATCTCGGCGCAGAGGCAATCCGCAAGATCGAGGTAAAAGATTTTCCGGTCATCGTCGTGATCGACCGTGAGGGAAACAACCTCTACGAGACAGCAATCCGACAGTATCACACATTAGAAGAAATGTAGCGGGTCATTTTCCTGCAACAAAAAAGAGCCTTTCGGCTCTTTTTTCCGGTCTTATTCCAGAACAAGCAGCAGAGACATTTTGAAACGTCCCTTTGCGGTTACGCTGTGCAGACCGTTCTTCTCAAAACGGAAGCTCTCGCCAGCGTTTAAGGTGTAGTCAGTACCTTCATAACCGATCACGGCTGTTCCCTCAAGCGCGGTCAGGATTGCGTTGCCCGGTGCGCGGTGCGGTGTCAGTCCGGTTCCCTCATCGAATGCCATGAGGACAAACTTCATCGTATCGTTGTGTACGATATCCACGTTTGCAATGCTTCCCTCCTCGTAAGAGATCAGTTCCTTCAGATTCAATACCTCTTTTGCTTTTACAAGATCGTTCATAGTGTTCTCCTTTTTTGTAATAATTTCTGTATAGATACAACCCTCGCCGGTTTTGACGCCGCAGAGAGTTTTTTCCGGTACGAGCAATATCTCATCTGGGTGCAGATCCATCGTTTCCGGCTGTTCGCCGATGAGAAACGTTCCGGTGCCGGCGGCTCCGATATAGATGGACATCGTATCGTAGCTTTCCGGTGTGATGGATGTGCCTGCGCCCAGGGAAAACCAGGCAGCGGAATTGGAAGTGCCGAGTCCGGTATTTCGTGAGATGGTCATCTCCTCGCGGATCGGACGCTTTGCTGCGATGGTAAATACGCCTTCTGACATAGTAGATCCTTTCTGTCACATCGCTTTGTCTGTCAGGGAGACAGGTACGATGCTCTTTATTTTTTTCTGATGATGGCTGAACTCATTGACAACCACATTGACGTCAAAGGACACGGAAATATTCTTTTCTGTCAGAACCTTCTCCGTGCTGCCGTAGAAAAAAGTGCCTTTGTGATTCATCATAAAAGCCTCGTCGGCGACAGACATGGCGTTGGTCGGATAGTGCGTGTTCATGATTGCGCTGATGCCGTCCTCGTGGGAGAGCCGGTCGATCATGTTGAGAACCAGAATCTGATTGTGAAAATCAAGACCTGTCTCCGGCTCGTCGAGAATGATCAGCTTTGGTTCATTGATCAGTGCGCGCGCGATCAGTACCATCTGAAGTTCTCCGCCGCTCATGCGGTTGCAGTCTTTTTTGGCAAGATGCGTGATGCCTGTTTTCTCCATCATGGCTTCTGCCATCTCAATCTCCCGTCTGCCGGGCTGTTCAAAAACGCCCAGATGCGGACAGCGGCCGAGCATGACCATTTCCAGTCCGGTGTAGGAAAAAGCAAAACCGTGGCTCTGCGGAATGTAGGAGACATTGCTCCACAATTCCTTTGGCTTTAAAGTTTTGATGTCCTGCCCGTACAGATAAGTCGTTCCCTCTCTCCAGGGGAGCAGACCGATCATACATTTCAGCAATGTGGTCTTTCCGATACCGTTGGGGCCTAAGATTGCTAAAATATGACCTTCCTCTAATGAGAGATTGATATCATGTAATATTATATCCTGTTTGGGATATCCAAAACAGCCTTTTTTTATTTCAAGAATCATTGCAGATTGCTCCTGTTCTTATTCAGCAGTGAAATAAAGACCGGTGCTCCGATGATGGCGGTCAGAATGGACAGCGGAAGTTCGATGACGCTGATGGTTCTTGAGAGCGTATCAATCAGAATCATAAAGCTTGCACCGAGACTTAAGCTGATGGGAACCACGTAGCGGTTGTTGCTTCCGACAAGCATTCTGGCGCAGTGCGGGACTAAGAGACCGATCCAGCCGACCTGGCCGCACATGGATACCGCCGAGGCGGTAATGACCGTTGATGCCAGAATAAATATCATCTGTGTCCGTTTTAAGTTGATACCGCTGGCTTTCGCTTCATCCTCGCTCAAGGATAAAATATTCAGCCTCCATCGGAGCAGATAGATGACGACGATTCCAATGAGAATGAGCGGAGAGCCGATCAGCAATTTTTTATAAGTGGCGCTTGTGAAGCTGCCCATCAGCCAGTAAGTAATTTCCGGAAGCTTGTCCTGCGGGTCGGCAGTATATTTCAGCAGAGAGCCGATGGCGTTAAACAGGGAGGAGGCGATCACGCCTGCCAGCACCAGATAGACCATAGAGCGGTTCTCATTTTTTCCTGCGATCTTTAACGTAAAAAATACGGAGGCAAGTCCGAACGCAAGTGCAATGAGCTGTGTCTCCAGAATACCGCAGGAAAGGATGATCGCAAGAATCGCTCCCACGCAGGTGCCACTGGTAACACCGAGAATGTCCGGTGTTGCCAGTGGATTGGAAAACAGCGATTGGAACGTGTTTCCCGCGCAGGTAAGTCCTGCTCCTACAATAATTGCCATCAGAATACGCGGCAGCCGCAGATTGATCACAATGGAATAATTCTGCGCATGTCCCTCAGTTCCAGTGAGAACATCGTGGAAAACGGCGATCACGTCGCCGACCGGCACATTCATTCTGCCGAGGCAGATACAGATCAGTGCGGTGACAAGCGGCAGCAGTATCATTAAGAGAATGGCAAGCGGTGTAAAATGCCCCCGTTTGATCAAAAAATTATCATTCATCAGTACTGAAGCATTTCCTCCATTTCCGCATCGGTAACATCGTAGCCATACCAGTCATGGTAATATTCACGGATGGTATCCTCCAGAGGATAGTCTGCGAAAACTTCCGGGTAAGTGTTGCATGCAAGCCATGCGAATACCAGCGGAGCGTCCGGGTTTGGTGTAAACCAGTTCCACATGCCGAGCGTTGTGTCATAGACACGTCCGTTCTGTACAGCCTTGATCGAGGAGAAATCGGTTCCCTCTACCTTGTTCTCCAGCACGTCCTCCGAAGTAAGACCGATGAGTCCCGGACCGTCGACAAACAGAATATCCGGATTCCACTCATAGATCTGTTCCATGCTCACCTGTGTAAAACCGGTTGCCTCCGCGGCAACATCCGTGACGCCTAAGTGTTTCATCCAGTAGGTACCAAAGGTTCCGTTGCCGGATACCTGTGGTACGCCGTCGCTGTATTTCCACAGAATCAGTGCGCTCGGGCGCTCATCCTCCGGAACGGCTGCAATCCTTGCCTCCACATCCGCAACAATCTCGTCGCCGGCAGCAGTGAAAGCATCGGTTCTGCCTTCCTCACCGAAGACATCCTCCAGAAGATCCAGCCACTGTTTGTAGCGGTTTAACGGATCAGCTTCTGTCTCGTGACCGACGGTTGCAAATCCGATACACGGAATGCCGCTCTCCTGTAAGATCTCTGCGTGTGCCGTATTGCCGGCATTGTATAAGATGACATCCGGTTCTAACTTCATGATTTCCTCGATATTCAGATCACTCTGTGCATAGACGGTATCCGCGGATTCCATCAGCTCCGGTGCGATATTTTTGAGAACCGTCTTTGAGATGGTATCCTTGAAAGAACCGCAGTAGCCTACGATATAAGGAGCTTCCCCGCCGAAATAGGACATGTAGGTGGAGAGAATCGGAATCTGGTCAATCACCACGCGGGTAATGTGATTCGGAACTTCCACAGTGTTGCCGGCATGGTCAACCACGGTGTGGGTGCCGGTGTCCTCGGTGGCAGCAGTTTCAATGTCTACGCTCTCCGCCGATTCGGAAGCGGCAGCAGTCTCGGTGGCTGCTGTGGCTCCGTTATCTGAAGTATTCTCTGTTCCGGAAGCCGCATTGCTTCCGCAGGCTGCAAGCTGCAGTACCATGGCAGCTGTCAATAATGCAGCGGTAAGTTTTGTCTTTTTTATCATAGTTCCTCCCTCTGAACGGTATCAGTATGTAATTATTGGTTAGTTAAAACTAACCAACGAGACATAGAATACTGGAAAAGGAAAGAAAAAGCGGTTGCTATTGCAACCGCCTCAAAAAAAGATTATATTGCCAGAAAATCCGGATCAAGAATCTGCAGCCTGGAACCCGAAAAATTCAGAATCCCATCGTCGCGCATTTTGCAAAGTTCGCGGGAGAGAGCGCTCCGGTCCGCGTAGAGATATTCCGAGAGTTCTCTGCGGGTGTAAGGAAGGCAGACCGTTCCGTCCGGTGCGATCTCTAACGTCTGCAGATAGATCTTTAACTTGTCCCGCAGCTTTTTCTGACTGAGAATCCGTATTTTGCTGTTAAAAAACATCACCTGGCGCGCAAATTCCTGCATCAGATTGGTGGTGACCTGCATACGGCAGGAGCAGGAAAATGTTTTTTCCGACAAGAGCGCGGCAAAATCGAGCATCAGGATCTTGCTTTTTTCCACGGTGTGAATGTAGACATGACTCGCCACCTGTCCGGCGCACACAGACTCGGCGCCGAAGACATCGCCGCTTCGCAGGTGATTGATGATGATCTGGTTCCCGTTTTCGTCGACCAGATATTCTTCCAGCATGCCGGTGAGCAGAATGCCGGAGCAGCCGGAGGAATCCCCGAGTGCGGCGATGGATGCATCCTGCGGATAATCGACCACGCGCGCATTTAAGCAGCGCAGGACATTGGGATATTTATCTTTTGGTAATTGACGGAAGATACTGGAATGTTCCAGTACATCCTGATATAGAGCTGTTTCAATAATCATATATTTCCGGTTGCCGCTGCAACCGCCCTCCGTTTTTGAAATCAGGTAAAATAATGAGTTAGTCAACTCTAACATTATAACTTTGCCGGCAGGAGAAGTCAAGGTTTACATAAAATCAATTTCGGGGAGGATACCATCCGTCCGGGGATCGAAATTCAGAAGTGAAAAACAGAAAAAAATAGGGTATAATCTGGATATGCGGAGGTGAGAGGGGTATGATACTGAATACAGGAAGCAGGACAGACATACCGGCGTATTACAGCGACTGGTTCTATGAGAGGGTTCGCGCGGGAGAAGTTCTGGTGCGTAATCCGTATTATCCCACGCAGATAACAAGATACCGGCTCGATCCTGCGGTGGTGGATGCACTTGTATTCTGTACGAAAAATCCGCTGCCCATGCTGGAGCGCCTTTCTATGCTGGATGCGTTTACCATGTTCTGGTTTGTGACGATCACACCTTACGGCAGGGAGATAGAACCACATGTGCCGGATAAGAACCTCATCGCGGAGGCATTTTGCAGATTGTCGGAGAGCGTGGGAAGAGAACGTGTCAGTTTCCGTTATGATCCCGTCTTTTTAAATGAGACCTACAGCGTGCAGCATCATGTGGAAAAGTTCGGGGAGCTTGCAGAGAAGCTGTCCGGATATACCGGGCAGTGTGTGGTAAGTTTTATTGATTTATATGAAAAAACAAGACGGAACTTTCCGGATGCAAGAAGCGTCGGAAAGGAGGAGCAGGAGCGTCTGATTGCGGCGTTTTCCGAGATAGCAGTAAAGCAGCATCTTCAGATTCATCTGTGCTGTGAGAACCGCAGTCTTGTCCGACAGAATGTGGATGCGGACGGCTGTTTATCTCAGTCTGTATTGGAACGTGCTATTGGTTGTAGATTGAAGGTGCCGCAGCAGAAACGGGCAAGAGACGGGTGTCCCTGCCTGCTCGGCGCAGACATCGGTGCTTATAACACCTGCGGACATGAATGTCTGTACTGCTATGCCAACTATGACAGCCGCACCGTCCGGGAGAACCGGCTGCAGCATGATCCTCGCTCGCCGCTTCTGATCGGGCATGTGCAGAGCACAGACATTGTAAAAGATGCAATCCAGCGTTCCTGGAAAGATCCACAGATGAGTATTTTTGATTTGTATTGATAAAAAAGTAAAATCATGCAGGAGGTACCACAATGAAAAAAGAGTTGAACTGGGCAGTATTGGGATGCGGTGTCATCGCAAATGAAATGGCACAGGCTCTAGAGCATATGGGAAAGCATCTCTACGCGGTCGGCAACCGCACATACGAGAAGGCAGTCGCATTTGCGGAGAAGTACGGTGTGCAGAAGGTGTACGATGATTTTCATGAAATGTTCCATGATCCCGACGTAGATGTCATTTACATTACCACGCCGCACAATACGCATATCGAATTTTCCCGTGAGGCACTTGCAGGCGGGAAGCATGTGCTCTGTGAAAAATCAGTCATGTTGAACAGCCGTGAACTTGCGGAGGCGATTGCGCTTGCAGAGGAGCACCACGTTGTGTTTGCGGAGGCGATGACGATCTGGCACATGCCCTTATATAAGAAGCTCTGGCAGATTGTTGAGACGGGGGATGGAGAGATTCCGGCACTCGGGAAGGTGCAGTTTATTCAGCTCAATTTCGGCAGTTACAAGGAATATAATATGAAGAACCGGTTTTTCAATATGAATCTGGCGGGCGGAGCACTCTTAGACATCGGTGTCTATGCACTTTCCATTGCAAGAAGCTTTATGTCAAGCCAGCCTGATCAGGTACTTTCCCAGGTAAAATACGCACCGACCGGCGCGGATGAACAGGAGGGAATTCTTCTGATGAATCCGGACGGACAGATGGCGGCGCTGTCGCTGTCCCTACACTCCAAACAGCCAAAGCGCGCTGTAATCAGCTGTGAAAAAGGATATATAGAGATCATGGAATATCCGCGCGCCGACCGTGCTATCGTTGTGGAAGCAGAGACCGGAAAGGTGCATGAGATCACGGCAGGTGCAACGGCGGATGCATTATTGTATGAAATGACAGACATGGAAGATGCTATCTTGAACGGAAATACCGGGGTAATGCGCTTAAAAGATACCCGTGACGTCATGGAACTCATGACAGGTCTGCGCAAAGAGTGGAACATGAAATATCCGGGAGAAGAGTGGTAAAACAACTAGTTTGACACAAAAAAATGTAGGAGTACCAACATTACCAGAAGGTTCACAATGGGAACGAAATGTTTTAAATTCCTTTGCAGGAGGAAAAGCAACACCTACTACGTATGAAGGCTGGACTACATTATATAGAATTGGTGGAAAAAATGGCGGATTTTGGAGTTTAGAACCACCTCCTGCAACTGAATATCAATGGAGAGTGGATTATGCAATTAAACAGGAGTTCTGTAATGATGCATCTACTTTATATAAGATGACTATACCAGAAGGTTCTTCTTTAGGAGCTTTAGAAGGAAAAGTTGGACCACAAGGAATGGGATTATATGGTGGGGCACATCAAGCATATATTGATTATAGAGCAGTACCTGCAGATTGGATTGAGATAACACCTGCAACGTGGAAGTGAGAAAATTATGAACAAGATTGACGACGAAAAACATAACGAATTAATAGTAATATTGAGTGAGTTAATAGAAACTATTGAATTAATGAAGAAGGAGGAAAAAGATTATTTATTGATTCAGAATGAAAATGAAGCCAGAGATTGGATGGATTTTTTAAAGAATCATACAGATAAAGACGAATTGAAATCTTTAGAAAATGAAATATCAGATAGGTTTTTCTTTAAGTTTGATGTTCAAATTGGAACATCAGAACTAGATAATAAAAGAGCGGAACTTATGAAAAAGTATATATTTAAGTCAAATGAATATTTAAAATAGTTATAATCAGGGTTATACTTTCGGACATTCAGAAGAACTGTTATGATGCCGAGGGTCTTCGTGCAGAGATGGAAGAGAACGGCAGATTAGTGCAGTTCCTCTATAATGAGGATAGGGAAGTAGTCGCAGAGAAAGACTGCAGCGGCAACATCATCCGTTATATACGTGGACTGGGCTTAATCAGTTCTGACAGCGAGAACGCCAAGACGTATTACCATTATGTATCCGATGAACAGGGCAGTGTGAGCCATATCATCAGAGATGAGGATAAGGAGAGCGGAGTATCAGCACAGGGAAGAGAGCAGGACAGAATACTCAATCAATATGAGTATGATGCCTTTGGGAATACCATAAGCTGCAAGGAGCAGGTAGAGAACCGCTTCCGTTATATGGGAGAGCAGTACGATCCTCTGACGGGACAGTATTACCTGAGGGCAAGATATTATAACCCTGTCATTGCCAGATTCACACAGGAAGATACCTACTATGGCGACGGACTGAACCTGTATACCTACTGCCGGAATAACCCGATCCTTAACCATGACCCGACAGGACATGGAACGAAGGAGAACAGCCCATACAGCAGGAAAGAACAGCAGTACATTGATGCAGGGGCAGACCCGGATACAGCAAAGCTTGCAACGCAGTGCTATCCTGATGCAAACTCGAAACAGGACTTATACAATAAGTACAAGAGTCAGGGATATAATGCAACAGATGCGAAGAAGCTGGCAAACTATGAGATTGTCCATGGTGAGGAGAGGGCAAAGAACTATGCTGCCAACAATGTAAAGAAGAGCGGTCCTGATTACACAGCGACTTCCCCAAGAGATAATGTCAACACCGACTGGAGAACCTAGGAAAGGCTTAATGCGCAGAAGAAAGCAAGTAATTCCCAATTGATGCCAATGAATTTGCAGTTCTTTGCGGCAAAAGGGGATGAAAGCGGCAGTAAGAGTGGTAATGAATCAAACGTTTGAGGATATGAAAAAGATCGTGCGGAAGAATCCGTTTGCACAGCATATAGGCATGGAACTTCTCGAAGTGACGGAAGGATATGCGCTTGGGCGGATCCGTCTGGCAAAGCAATACGAGAATATCTACGGGGGAATGCACGGAGGCTGTGCATATTCCCTCGCGGACACGCTATCCGGCATAGCGGCATCCACTTACAGGGAATACGTCACCATGCTGGATGCGTCGATGAATTATCTGCTTCCGGTGGAACATACAGAGTATGTCTACTGCAAAGCGAGGGTGCTGCGCCACGGAAGGAAGATCACGGTTGTCCGGGTAGAACTGTTAAACGATGAGCAGACGCTCCTCATAGATGGAAGCTTTACCTTCTATAGTATAAGAAAAAGAGACGAATAATAAAAATACGCTGAATGGATTGTCGCAATAAGCATATCGTGCTTTGGAGTGATAAGTAATATTATAAAAAGACCACACCGTGGGATTTCAGCTGGAAATGCAAATGGAAATTCGGTTCAAAAAATGTGGCATTTCTAACCAGCCGGATGTTTGCATCTTCGATGATCCGTGTCTTTCCAAGTTTGGAGCACTCCGCGGGTC
>OLQB01001592.1_pt1 | contig 15962 bp, 13 predicted proteins | sample 1672681 | NCBI WGS metagenome assembly OLQB01 (sample SAMEA3136713, study PRJEB25190) | human gut metagenome | reverse complement strand
GGCTTGCAAGCGCTCCAGCTTCTCAGCTGCAAACCCGCCGAAGATGGTCTCTTCGGCTGCAAGGGACGCGAGGTCCCTTGGGCGGGAAATCGCGAAGCCTTATGCCGGCCGATACTTCTGGCTCCTGCTCCTTTCCGCCCCGATTCTCTCCAGCTTTCCCTCGTTTACGAGCTTTTTCAAACGATAGGTGACGGTGCTTCTGGGGATGCCCAAGCCCTCGGAGATCTCCGATGCGCTGCATGGCTCGTTTGCGATAACGAAGGACAAGACTTCATCATAGGGAGAGCCTGATGAAGGAGGCAGCGCGCGCCTGCGAAACTCAAGCGAGAACATTGAAATAGAATCTCGGACGACGGGCGCGTCCATGCGATTCTCCTCGAGCTCGCGATTCATCAGTTTGAACCCCGTTCCGCGGTTTTCGGCAACGAAGCCGCCTTCGTAGGGCGTCGACTCCAAGATATCGGCAAGGTACTGGTTTCTCGTCGACGAGTAACCCGCGGTCGCCACCGTAGCGGTTGTCACCGTGCCGTAAAGGCCGCCGGGGCTTAGGAACTCGAGGCGGTCGTCGTAGAGGTTCACCTGCACCTGAGTGCCCCGCGCAAGTTCCGAGTAGTCCCTGTGCATAAGCGCGTTGCAAACCGCCTCGCGCACGGCGGCCGGTGGATAATCCGGCGCATCGACCCTCTTTGCCCCGACCATAGCGCCGCCCAGCCTGGTGTTCCTTCGCACCGCCGCGACGGTGTCGGCAATTATCACCGGTATGGGCCCCGCCATCTTCTCGGTGTCCAGGTATTTGATTTCCCCTGTCGACGCCTTGTCGTTTTCCGGATAAGCGGCGAAAGTGACAGTGAGGCGCGGGAAGTACTTCTGCGGATACGTGCCGAGGGCAAGAAGGCCTGCAAGCGTCGGTCTGAGAATTCCGGTCGCATCCTTTGCAGCGACTCTCATGGCGGTTGCCATCTCTTCGCCGTCGTAGTTTGCAAAGAGCCTTGGATGAAGATCTCTTTGCCTTTGGAGCAACGCGCCGAGAAGGCCTTTGTCGAGATCGTCCATCGTCGCTTCTAGGACAATTTCCGCATCATGTGCGGGCTGGGTCTTGTCTTCGAGCAGTCTGTCGATCTCGTAAGGGCTCAATTTCCTGTCGCCGTCGAAGGAGCGAACGAAAGCGCCCTTGTACATACCCCTTTCGGTCACGTAGCAGGGCTTGTCACGAGGAAGGAGCTCGTCCACTTCGGCGACGACAATGTTTGCCCCCCGGTGCTCCATAATCTCGATGCCGGCTCGTACGGGCGGGGTGAGCTTGTCGGAGCACGCTTGAGACAAGGCGTCTGCGATGCGGTGCGCGTCGAACCCCTCCGCGGGCGCGAAGCCGTTCCTCTCGGACAGCCCGAGCACGATAATGCCGCCCGACCCGTTGGCGAAGGCGGAAACGGTTTCGACGATGCTCGCGGGCATTTTGCCAACCGACTCCTTCACCTCGACGAGTTGGCTGTCGGTTCCAGACGACTTCAATTGATGAACGAGGATTCCGAGCTCTTCTGCCTTCATGGCGGTCCTCTCTTCCAATAACTTGCTAATCTGCTTCATCAATATTAGCAAGTTAGTTGGTAAGTTAGCAAGTTGATTGGCAAGTTATCATGACGTTAGCCAAAATGACGTTACCCGAAGTGCACAAGTCGCCTGAGGCGATAAATGTGAGTTCATTGTCGCAACTAAGCAAATCGACATCCAAGTACCTTGTATCCCCAAAATCGCCATTTGCTCATTTTTGGGAACGCGGGAGCGCGCGAAGACTTCATGGCAGTTGACAGCTCATAACTGCGAGAGGGACCTCGCGTCCCTTGCAGGCGAGGAGACGATCTTCGGCGGGTCGGCTGTCGAGAAGCTGAAGCGCTTGCAAGCCGAGCTCGAGCCGCTGAGCAGGCACTACGACGTGGTGGTCGCGAACCCGCCGTATATGGGAAGCTCGAGCTTGAGCAAATGGATGGGCGCATGGGTGAAGAAGCATTACCCTGAAGCCTACCGAGATCTTTGCACGAGTTTTATCGACCAAGGCTTCGGCATGAGTTCCGACAACGGTTACTCCGCGATGGTCACAATGCAGTCGTGGATGTTCCTCGGCAGCTTCGAGAAACTCCGCGGCAAAATCTTGCGCAACCATTCGATTTCCTCGATGGCGCATCTCGGCACGCGCGCGTTCGGCGCAATCGGAGGCGAGGTCGTTTCAACTACGGCGACTGTGTTCACTAACGCAAAATGCGAGGTCAAAGGTGCATATTTTCGTCTCGTAGACATGGGTTCAGAGGAAGAGAAGCAAGCAGGGCTCTTGGAAGCCCTTGCGGACCCCGACTGCGGGTGGTTCTACCGGGCGGACGCCGAGGGGTTCGGGGCGATCCCGGGAAGCCCGATTGCGTATTGGGCAACAGATCATTTTATCGATAATTGCAGAGAAGGAAGTTCTGTAAGTAGCTACGCGTGTTTTACGGGATCGCAAAACATCACTGCAGACAACGCTAAATACGTTCGGTTCTCTTGGGAAGTATCGCTAGGCGGCTGTTCAGAACAAGGTACGTGGGTCCCATATGCCAAGGGCGGTGGTTTTCGCCGTTGGTTTGGAAACATAGACTCTGTAGTTAATTGGTCGACTCCAGCTCGTAGCTTCTATGCAGCGAATAAAACATCCAACTTGCTTGATAACTCCCTTTGGTATTCAGAAGGCATTACGTATACCGATATAACAAGCGGAAAATCCCATTTCCGCTACCTACCAAACGGATGTGTCTTTGATAAGGCCGGGCCAAGCATTGTTTGCTTTAACCTTCCACTATGGGGCGTTCTCGGGCTATTCAACTCTTCAACTGCACAGTACTATTTCGACATATTCAATCCGACCCTTCATCTTCAAACAAGAGATGTTAAAGCCATGCCCATAAAGGCTGCAGTAAATGAAGATGAAAGAATCCAGAAGCTAGTCGTTGAAAACGTTCGCCTATCTCAATTGGATTGGGACTCATTCGAATGCTCAAAGGGTTTTAAGCGCCATCCACTTTTTTAAGTGGAACATGGCCGTCTGGATATGTTATCCAGACGGCCATGAGGCCTAAATAAGCGGATGCTTCTCAAAATCCCAGGAAGTCTCAAACGAGTCGTAATCTATTTTGGATAGATATCGAGCCGATTCAACGTTATTGCAGACGTCCCCTTCTGCTCTATCTGACATGATTACTGGATATGACGCAATTTGCCCAACTTCAAAATTCAAGGTAGGTGAAAGAAGGGCAGCTATTTGCATGATCAATGAGCTATTGCAAAGTCCTTGTAGGTATTCGAGAGTTGATTTGTCTCCGAATATGCTAGTTCCAGCTACATCAAAAGCGCCGCCTTGCGGTTTGAACCGAAATGCAATCACGCCGCTTGATATCTTCGACCAGGTAATCGATGGACGAAAATAAAGCTGACGGGACGGCAGATGATTCCCCTGATTTGCGAGGACATCATAGCTGTCTTTATCAAAGGCAATTACGTAATCATTGTTCCCATACCACTTGCGGTACTCACCACCCTTGTTGTACGGAATCCACTTTCCTCGACGGTTTCTAAGATCGTCAAGGGAATAGCAATCATATTCTGATTTAACCTGAGACACCTCCCACCATTCGCGCAAAAAACGCTCATTTTCTCCAGTTGCAAGACCCTGTCTTGGAGAAGAAACTTTTTCAAGAGGGATACCATTAACGAAAGTCCTCCGCACTCCATCGGAAGCCCAATATGCAATTGGATTACCTGGCACCGTCTCAAATGCTGCTGAACTTGCCCGGTAGAACCACCCGCAGTCGGGGTTCGCAAGGGCTTCCAAGGCCCTTGGGGCCTGCTGGCCGGCTCCGGCGAAGTCGGACAGGCGCACATAACCTCCGCGGTAACCCGGGCAATATCCTTTTTGCAAGGTGAAAGTGCAGATGGGGACAGTAGCTCCGCTGAAACCCGAATACTCAAGCTGAATGAGCGAAGTGATCGTGTTTTGCTGGATTACGAACTTGCGTAGCTTTTCGTATGTCCCAATGAACATCCATACGTACGGTGTCATGAAGCCGAGTTGAGCGTGCTCGGTGCCCATGCCGACGTTGCGCGCCATGAAACACGAGAAAAGATCTCCCTTAACATCCTTGTAGTGCTTTTTGACCCAGTCGCTCAGCTATTTGTTCATATTCTTTGAACCCATGTACGGCGGATTTGCAACCACCACATCATAGCGTCTGCTCAGCGGCTCGAGTTCGGCTTGCAAGCGCTCCAGCTTCTCTGCCGCAAACTCGCCGAAAATCGTATCTTCGGCTGCAAGGGGCGCGAGGTCCCTTGCAGGGCGTCTTTACCGCGAGAAAAGTGTCGAATCAAGCAGTGTCGCCGCCGATCCGTCCGCCATCGGCAGGGCGTGCGCGTAACATGACATGGTCACTTCGGCAGAGGAATGGCCTAGGCGCATCTGGACGGTTTTCACATCGGTGCCGTTGGAGATTAGCAGCGTCGCGTGAGTGTGGCGAAGCTCATGGAAACGCAGGCCTTTCCAGCCGCCTTTGTCCGCCCAGGAGCGCCACCAATGCTCGAAGGCGTTCAGGCTTGCGCGTTCACCTTCTACACTACACATGATGAAAGCGCTCTGCGACCAATCCTTCTCTGGGAAGTTCTCTTCTTGCCATGCCCGCATCTTCGCCAGTAGCTTGCATAGCTTTCCTCCGATTGCGATGTTCCTGATGCTCGCCACGCTCTTTGGCCTTCCCAAGGATCCGTCCCCTTTGATGGCCTTGCTTACGCTCAATCGCATCGTCGTTTCGTTGAAGTCATCCCAGCTAAGGGCGAATATTTCCCCTCGGCGCAACCCCGTGGCAACCGCTATGCACACTGCCAGTGCGAACGAAGCATGCGCGATGTCGTTGCTCGACAAGTTCTTGCTGAAGGATCTGCTTGCCGCACGCGCGAGTTTGGTTGCTTGGCCCTGAGTGAGAAACTGCGATTGCCGGTAATTTGCTCTCGGTCTGGCCACGCGTGCGAACGGGTTTTTGCTGGCGAGCCCTCGTTCAACCGCCCAGACGCAAGCCTGGCTGCCGGCTAGGTGCGCCGCCCTGAGCGTAGCCGTCGAGAGTCCCTTTTTCTGTCGCCCGCCTTTGCTTCCCAAAGACATCAAAGCTGCGCTTACCTGGGACGGCTCTATTTGGTCAATTTCCGCTTCCGCCATCCATGGCGCGAACAGCAGGGCCTTCTGAGCCGCCTTGCGCGCCGTATACGGCAATACATACTGCAGGCTTTCACGTTCGGCCGCCCATAGCTCAACGACTGCACGGTATGTCATCGTCTCGTTTTCCTCTTGGTTCATGGCTTCCTCTCTTTCTGTTCTGTAACCGAACCGGTCGGATTGCCGGTCAAACACAATGGAAGCGGGTCGAGAGAGGTTTGTTGATGTTGTGGGATAATAGAAAGGTTAAAAAGGCAATTAGCGGTTGGTCATTATTTGGGAAAGCGTGGTTCGCGTATGGCGCAGAAAGATGCGGTTGAGCAGCTTAAAGATAGGTTTGCGAAACCCCTCGAGGAATTCGAGCAGCGGCGCGTAGTATTCTGGCATGACGTTGACGGATCGTTTGAAGATCAATTTGAGTCCCTTGCCAAAGAAGGAATCCCGTCCGAAAGAACCGTCCGCTTCCTTAAATTGTCCGGCAGCAATCGCTTTGTCGCTAAGCGCGAGCTCTATCGCTTGCATGCCAGCGACGATTTCCTCGTGTATACGACGGAGTCCAAAGACTTTTCGCCGAAAGCGCTTGAAAAGAACTGGCTTGCCGACATCGAGATTTACTCTGAACACTTCCAGGCCGATTTTGCCTCGCTGCTTGCCGAAAGCCTTGGGGCAAAGGATGCGGCTGTCGAAGGCGTGTCAATGTTCCGGCAATTCTTCAACGCGGCGGACCGCAGGGCGAGGTTCGTAAAGCTCATGCCGCAGGCGGAAACGAAGGCGGATGTCGCGCTCGGCGTGATCGGGGCTACCTTGGGAGCGAGCGATTTGTCGCTCGAGACCATCGTTAGAACCTACCTCGTTTTGCTCTGCGAGGGGTCAGCGCCTTTGGGCCAGCTCTCGAAATACGGAGCTGATTCGCTATTCGCGTCGCTCGTTTCAAAAAGAATCGGTTACAACGGCGATCTGCTCTCGCGCGATGACTTTGCTGCGCATCTCTTGCTCACGGCGTTGTCCACGCAATTGCCCAGCGAGTTCCTTGAAGGCCTCGAGGAAAGAATCTCGATCCCGCATGGCCAGCCGTGCCTTAACGTGGTGCGAGCCTGGATGGGCGATGAAAAATCCCTCGTCGTGCTGTTCGAGCTCGCTCGCGATACTGAACGGCTTTGCAGTCTTCCGAAGCGTTTCTCGGAAATCCCTCTCGTGCAGCTGCAGGTTGCCGACGTGTTCCCGTGCGTTAATGAGTGCATTTTGGCAAGCCTTCTGGGAAGCATGGCCCAAGGCGCCGACCGCTTTGACGAGGCGTTGCAGATTGCGCAGAGGCGCAAAGACCTGAAATGGTTCTCGCGCGTGAAGCCGTATTTTTCCGCACTTGAAGCATCCGCCCATATGCAGCGATTCTATCGCGAGCACGCACAAGGCTTCCACGTCGCAGTCGCGCGCGACGTGTGGAGTGCCTACACAAACGACTGGCACATGATGGATTTCTGGTACCGAACATTTTGCTCAGAATTCGACAGCTGCGGCAAGTCGTCCTTCGATGTCTCCGGCAACGTGACCGACGAGCTTGAGAACCTTGCCGCATGGGTCGAGGGCGTATACGTCAATTGGTTTCTGTCCGAGACGAACCGCTGCTGGGTGAATGCTGCAGAAGAGCAATGGGGCGAGTCTGGCTATGTCGAGGGCGTGCCCAGGCAGCGCCGTTTCTTTGATGAATTCGTGGTTGCCGGTTCCGGTGATGTGAAAAGGACGCTGGTTATCATCAGCGATGCGCTTCGCTTTGAGGTCGCCGACGAGCTTGCGCAGCGCCTTGAGCGCGCCACGGCGGGGACTGCTGAGCTGAAAAGCATGCAAAGCGTGTTCCCGTCGGTTACGGAATTCGGCATGGCGGCACTGCTTCCGCACAATTCGATGGGATTGAGGGAGTCCGATATGGCGGTCTTCCTTGATGGCGACGTCCCCGTTGCCTCCACCGAGGAGCGGGAGGCTGCGCTGCGACGCCGCAAACCCGAGGGTCGCTGCATCCAGAGCAAAACGCTGCTCGCGGCAAAGAGATCAGCCCGCAAGCAGCTCGTAGGTGATGCAGACGTCATTTACGTGTACCACAACAAGATCGATGCCGTAGGTGAAGGTTTCAACACCGAGCATATGGTGTTCGACGCCTGTGAAACCGCAATCGAGGACCTGGTGGCGTTAGTGAAGAGCTGCGTCAACGATTTGAATATCAGCAGGGTTCTTATAACCGCCGACCACGGCTTCCTTTACACGCGCAACCCCCTTGAGGAGCGCAGCAAGGTGTCCGCGGCGGATGCATCAGCAAGGGTCGTGAAGCAGGGCCGGCGCTATCTTGTGAGCGACGAGCCCGGCGTTGATGACGTGCTGTTCGTGAAGATGAACATGGACGACATCGACGGCGGCGCGTACACGGGCCTCGCACCGCGCGAATGCGTGCGCATCAAGAAAGCGGGGCCTGGCGACAACTACGTTCATGGGGGGCTGAGCCTTCAGGAGTGCTGCGTGCCGGTCGTGGAGTTCAGGAACAGGCGCTCAGGGGCCAAGGGGTTTGAAGAGCGCCAGAGGGCGGGGTTTAAGCTGCTCTCAACGTCGCGCCGCATCACTTCGATGCTGTTCCACGTCGAGCTTTTCCAGACCGAGGCGGTGGGCGGCAAAATCCTGCCGGCCGAGTACGAGATCACTCTGCTCGACGCTTCGGGAAACGCAGTGAGCGACACGCGTCCAGCGCACGCCGACATGGCGACAACGGACGAGACGGCGCGCGTTTCGCGTATCCAGCTTGGGCTGAAAGCAGGCAGGCAATACGACCCCAAGAAACCTTATTACCTGTCGTGTCGCAGCAAAGACGACAGCAGCGAGGCATGGCGCCAGGAATTCAGCGTCGAGATAGCGTTCGTCCCCATGGACGACTTCGATTTCTAAGGAGCTACTAGCATGGAAGAACAGGACGGTGCGGCGATCGACTATCGCGAGCCCGATGACCTCGATGCCAAGATCGTCGAGGCTTTTCCCGGAAAAACCGTTCGCAAGGACCTTACCGCCGTCATGAAGCGCGGCGCCAACGTGCCCACGTTTGTCTTGGAGTACCTTCTCGGAATGTACTGCTCGACGGACGACCCCGATATGGTTGAGCAGGGCCTCGGCAGGATTCGGAAGATCCTCACCGAAAACTACGTGCGCCCAGACGAGTCCGAGCGCATCAAGTCGAAAATCTGGGAGCTGAGGCAGTACACGATCATCGACAAGGTGTCGGTGCGCTTCGACGAATACCGGGGAATCCATGTCGCCACGTTCGCCAACTTGAGCATTGATCCCGTCGTTATGCCGGAAGATTACGTGCGCAGCTACCCGAAGATGCTGTGCGGCGGCATGTGGTGCATTCTGAGGATGGAATACTTTCAGCTCGATGACGAACTGAACGATGAGCTCGCCGATGTATTCGGCGATCCGAAGCCCGTCAGAAAGAGCAAGAACAGCGGGCCCGAGGACAACCCATACCGCATCGGCAACCTCACGCCCATCCAAATGCCCAACATCGACTTAGGCGACATCATCTCCAAGAGAAAGTCGTTCACGACCGAAGAATGGATGGACCTGCTTCTGCGCTCCGCCGGGTACGAGCCGGATTCGCTTGACCTTCGGACGAAGCTTCATTTCGTCGAGCGCATGGTGCCTTTGGTCGAGCGCAACTACAACCTTTGCGAGCTCGGGCCGCGCGGAACGGGCAAGAGCCATATCTACAATGAGGTGAGCCCCTACGCCATCCTGCTTTCCGGAGGGCAAACGACTACAGCGAACCTTTTCGGGCGACTGAATGCGAGCGCGAAAAAGTCTTCATCGCTCGAGCGCACGGGCTTGGTTGGAAACTGGGACGTCGTGGCATTTGACGAGGTCGCTGGCATGCATTTCAAGGACATGAATGCCATACAGATTCTCAAAGGGTACATGGCCGGCGGCACGTACGCCCGTGGCAGGGAAAGCTTCAACGGCGATGCGTCGATGGTGTTCGAGGGAAACATCAACGACAGCGTGCAGAACGTGCTCAAAACGACGCACCTGTTCGACCCGTTCCCACCCGAGTTCAACGAGGATTCCGCCTTCTTCGACCGCATCCACTGCTACCTTCCCGGCTGGGAGGTGCCCAAGATGCGCAGCGACCTGCTCACGAAGCGTTACGGGCTCATCACCGATTGCCTGAGCGAGTTCTGCAAGGGCATGCGCAAGCGCGACTACACCCATCATCTGGACGATTTCTATAGGCTCAACGGCGATTTCAACACGCGCGACGAGATAGGAGTGCGCAAGACGTTCAGCGGCCTTATGAAGCTTCTGTTCCCGGACGAGAGGATGTCGCACGACGACGCGAAGATGATCCTCGATTACGCCATCGAGGGGCGCAGACGCGTCAAGGAGCAGTTGAAGATCATGGCCGGCATCGAATTCATGGATGTCAACCTCGGCTACAGCGAGCTGGACAATCCGGCCGCCGTAACGATCGTCGGCGTGCCCGAGCAAAGCGACAACAGCCTCGTGCCAGAGGCGCCGCTGCAGGCGGGACACGTCTTCGGAATAGGCAGGAGCATCGAGGGCAAACACGCCGTGTACAAACTCGAGAACAAAGCCATCGCGGGCAGTTGCCACTTCCAAAGCGAGGGCATCGGGTCGAGAGGCGCCCGCGAAAGCATCGATGCGGCTTGGAATTACTTCGTGAACAACGCGAACAGGGTCGCTGCCGGCATGCATCTCGACAAAAAGGATTACCTGCTGTTCTTCAACGACCTGCAAGCAAAAGGGCCGAGCGACGAGGTGAGTCTGGCGGAGTTCGTGGGTCTGTGCTCTGCGGCCTGCAACAGGCCCGTCGCCGCAGGCTTGGCGATTCCTGGCGTTCTTCGCCTTTCCGGCTCCATGGATGAGGTTAAAGGCCTTGAGGACATTCTGCGCGTAGCGAAGAATGCCGGCGCGAAGCGGATCCTTCTGCCTTTCGGCGCCATCAAGGATTTGCAGGCCATCCCGATGGAGCTCGCTAGTAGCGTGAGCCCCGATTTCTACCCGGACGGAGACGCCGTTTCGGCTGCACGAAAGGCATTAGGGATATAGTGATGGCGAAGTACAACCTCGATAAACTCAAGAAGGTCGATCTGCGCGATGTATGGCCTCATGAGGCGCTTGACTTCACCAAGTGGCTCTCCGAGGAGCCCAACCTTGCCATGCTGAGCGCTGCAGTCGGCATTGAGCTCGAACTTATAGAGACCGAGTCGTCGGTGGGCTCGTTCAACGTCGACATCTATGCGCAGGAAGCCGGCACCGGGCGCAAGGCAATCATCGAGAACCAGCTCGAGGACACCAACCACGACCACCTAGGCAAAGTAATCACCTACGCCGCCGGCAAGGGCGCCGAGGTCGTCATATGGGTGGTGGCCCGCGCACGCGACGAGCACCGTCAGGCCATCGAGTGGCTCAACCAGCACACCGACAGCGATTTCGGGTTCTTCCTGGTGGAGGTAGAGCTGTGGTCCATCGGAGACTCCCTGCCCGCGCCGCGCTTCAACGTGGTCGAGCAGCCCAACGAGTGGACGAAGGCGATCAAGCTCAGCGAGGGCCTCTCAGAGACCGAACGCGTCAAGCTATCGTACTGGACCAAATATCGCGAGGTGGCCCAGGCAACTCCCGAGTTTTTGAAGGTTTTCAACCCGCAGAAGCCCTCGAAAAACCACTGGACCACTCTGCGCTGCGACACGTCCGCCTATCACATCGGCCTGCTTATAGACACGCAGCGCGGCCGTATTGGCATCGAGTTCTACGTGCCCGACGACAAGGAAATCGGCCGCATGGCCATCGACAACATCAGTTTGTTTGAAAAGCGTCTCGGCCTTGCGGCCACACCTTTTGACGCCAAGAAGGCATCGGGGCTTCGCTTCTACAAAGACGGCTGCAAGATTAAGGACAACGAGACCGCCTGGCCGGGATTCATATCGGAGCAGCTCAGGTGGGCTCTCACTATGAAGCAAGTAATCGGTGAGCTCGAGCTCTAGGCGTTCAAGGGCTTACCTTCTCGGTCGTTGAATAATTCGATATCGACGAACGTAGTTTTTCTGCTCGGCCACCGGCTGGCTTCGATATCAAAATATCTTGCCACGGGTTTTGGGGATTGGGGCCGTGTGCAATTGTTTTTCCGCCCGGAGTATTTTGCGATTCTGGGTGACGTCTTTATAGCACGCGCTTGCCGATCCATGCCACAAGCCCAATGAAGGCTAGGCATAGTTTTCCGATAATGCCGAACACGCATTTAACGATCTTCATATTCAAATCCTTCCAGCCAGTTCTCTTCTCGATTGTCGGTTTCTGTTTCGTTCGATGATTGCCCGGGGCAAGCCGCTTTGAGTCGGTAGACGAGCTCTTCCGAGCAGCCGCAGTGCCGCGGTATCGCATCGCATGCGATACCGCAGTCGGCTTGCGAGACGGCTGAAAGCTCATCGAACAGCTGCACGATGGTCTCCGCAACCGATTGATTCGGCGTTCCGAGCCATAGCCTTGCGGATCTCATCAGCTTGCCAACATCGACCATCTCGCCGAGGACGCGCGCTAAGGACACCTCACCGTCAACGGCGACCCACTCGAGTTCGTCCAACTCCGAAGCTTCCGCCAGCAGAAAGCGCCAGCCGCGCCTGCGCCTTGCAACGGGCGTCTCGTCGTCAGGGCATTCCTCGGTGCACGAAAGGTCGGCGTCGTAATGATGGGCGGCAAGCCACAATCCCGTTTTTGCAAGCTCGTCGAAGCGCAGTTCGAAGTTTGTGAGCGCGTTCTCTTTTCCCAACGGGCTTGGGGCTGTGAACGACATCGTGTCGAACACGTCGACTCTGCCGTTTTGATACGCCATCTCTATCCTCATTTACCGTTCACCTCGATCTCCCCGGCGTTGCTCTTGTAGGCGTTGTTTCGCTGCCTCCTGTTCCTTGTTTCGACTGTTTGGCGCATGGGCGTTGGCCTGTCGCCTGCCATCGTTGGGGTGCGTGCGTGGCTCGCCCTTCTCGGGCAGCAGCCCGTACGAGGCGAGTATCTGGGCTGCCTCGCGGATTTCCGTCGCGGCTGCGATGGCACGAGGGTCGCTGAAGCTCTGTTCCGCCTTGGCCTCCATGGCGCGTGCCCTTGTTGTCGCGTCCGCGCGGCTCGCTATCCCGTACTTAGAGCACGTCTCCAGGGCACTTGCAAGATCTTGCAGGTCGCTCAGGCTCTCAAGCGCGATCGCGTTCCTTGCGGCTTTCAGAACCTCGCGGTTGCTCATGCCTTCGAGGCTCGTTCCGCCGAAACTCCTCCCAACGGCTTGCTTTGTGTAGGCGTACCCGAGCTTGCCTCCGGAAACCTTGCATTTCGGCGTTTCCCTCATGCTGTAGACCCAGTCGTCCCGTCCGCCGCGTGTCGATGCCGGCGAGATCTCGATGCCCAGCAGCCCGAGCACTTGCCTGAACTCGGCATCGCTTCTTGAGAGCTCCTTCGCTATGCCTACGCGGCACCTGATATCCGATACCCATGAGTAACCGCCTTCAGCGACTATCTCGTGCTCGGCGCGGCTCATGTGGACGTCTTGCCGCTTGGAAGGCATCTTGTGCCCATGCTCTTTCTCTGCAAGCCTCTCCACGCCGCTCTTAGCCTTCGACTCGTTGGAAAGGCCGCGCAGTCCGCGCACCCGGGCCATGTCTTGCAAGGCGCGGTTGAGTTCGAGCGGGTTTCTTGTCTGCATCCTGTTGCCGGTTTTCAGGTTGGTGTTGTTCACCACCACGTGCGCGTGCGGTATCCCGTTGGCGTTGTCGTCGTGGTATACGATGGCTATCTGATGGTCGCCGAAGAAGCGGAGCGCCCAGTCGCTCGCTATCCCGCGCAGCGCCTCGATGTCGATGCCGTCCTCCGGGTCGGGCGAGATGACGAAGTGCTTGTAGGTGCGCGCCTTCCTGCCCTTGCAAGGCGCGTCGTTTCCGAAGGACGCACGCATTCGGTCCATCTCGCGGTCCCATTCAACGGCTTCCTTGCCAGCCTGGTCGTAGCCGCTCATCTCTCGCTCGTCCCAGGACAGGTTGAAGAAGTCGCGGGCTATGGCGCGCCCGTTCTTCTCAAGGTATTTCCGGACGTTGCGGCAGCCCGTGTGCCCGGATATCGGCTTCAGTATCGGCATAGGCCGTCGCCTACTACGATGGAGCCTTCCAGTTCGTCAATCCGTCCCTCAAGCCTGCGACGCCCTTCTTCGACCGCATCGAGCTTATCGTTCGCGATGCCGATCTGTTGGACGAAGTAATCCCACTCGGGAGCTTTCCTGCGCGCTGTGTACGCGATCGCGTTGAGGGCGTGGACGCCCTGGTTGTAATGGCGCCCCCAGCGGACGAGCTCGTAGCGCAGGGCGCCGAGCGTCTTAGCATCGACGACGAGCACCCTTGATCCCTTTGGGTCTGGGCATGCCGATACAGGGATGCGGATGAGGTAGCGCATGTAGGTCGACGGGGCGACGTCGAGGGCCGAGGCGTTCTCGTGCAGAGATCCGTAGTCCCGGTCGTCGAGCCTGCAGGTGACCATGTGGGTTTTCGTGGCCATGGGATTCTCCTTTGCAGTTGGCGCAGCCGAACGTGGAAGACGCTGCGCGGTTCGTTTCTTGGACGAGCTCGTGCTCGCCGGGGAGCGGGGCAGCCCCCGCATGTTTCCTTCCTGCGGCGGCGTCGCCGCTGGGAGGAAGCTGTTCCGAGCCATTGCCCGGCACGTCGCCAAGGCGCCTTCGGCCGTTGCGCATCGGCTCGGACGGCGCTATTCCGGTATGCGTTGGAAAACGTATTACGGAATAGGCTACTTGCTAATTAAGGGGTCGAAGACGCCTCCGATGCATCCATCAGCTTTCGAAGGACGGCTTGAATCGCCTCGATGCATTTCGCGTCGTGCGGCGCGAGCGTTCCCTTAAGGTCCTTCGCATACTTTTCGACGAGCTTCCTTGCCTTGGCCAGCGAGTCGTCGGGTCGCGATTCCGAAGGGCGAATCGAGAGAAGGGATTGGGTGATATCGCGCTTCGACATGCCGTCGACGTCCATCTCCTTGAAAGCCTTCTCCTGCGCTTGCTTGGGCATGGCGGCGAGCTCCTTCACTGCCGCCGCCGAGATCTTGCCGGCGTTTGCCAGAGGTTTCCAAGAGTCCGACACCGATTTCTCGATCGTCTTCGCCAGAGCCTCGTCGCGCTTGATGGTCTTTCCCGATACCTTGCGCCCCGTCTGCTTCTCGATGATGGAGGCTTTGATGTCCTCGGTGCGCACGCCCGAAAGCGCTGGGTCCGCATCGCGCATGTTCTGAACTTGCGCGCCGAGGGCCCTCGTCGCAGCGGCGCGCTCTGCCACCGTGAGCTCGCGCACGAAGTAGTTGGCCGCATGAAGCATGGACACGGCCTGCTCGTCGGTTATGCCCTCGACGATGCGGCAGCCCATCTTCCGATAGGCGGGGTTCTTGGCGGCCAGCAGCCTGAACGCGGCGCGGCGCCTGTGCCCCGATATGAGCTGCCAGCGCCCGTCCGTCAGCTTGCGGACAAGCGGCAGGTCGGTGAGGCCGTCTTTTTCGATGGATTCCGCCAGCGCCTCGATGGCGGCTTCCTCCATGGAGTAGACGGCGTTTGCCGGGTTGTCTTCGATGGCGTCGATGTCGAGCTCTGCCACTGGGTATTTGCTTCTGGTCTTGGCGCCCGCATCGAGCAGTCCGCTGATGGAGAACCCTGCGGCCACGTCACTTGCCGAGCTCATCGGAGACCTCCTCTGCGAGTGCGGCATAGTCCTTTGCCGCGCGGTTCTTCGGGTCGAATTCCACGACCGGCTGCCATTGCCAGCTGCCCTCCATCACTTTCGAGGAAGAGTGGATCACGGTTCGGAGCTGGTCGTTCGGGAAGAAGCGGTCGAGAACCTCTGCGCCCGTTGCCTCGCTGCGCGTCGCGCGGCCGGGAACGCAGGTCCTCAGAATCTTGAAGCGAGGCGTTGGCATGCGCAGGGCGTCGGCGATGGAGCGCGTGGCGTTCACCGTGAGCGCGGTCCCTCGCATCACCGACCCGTCGAGCTTCACGGGCACGATCACCAGTCCGCCGTCCGTTGCGGCGAGGTATGCGTTGAAGGCAAGGCGCTTCATGACAGGCGAGCAGTCGACGATCGCTATGTCGTAATCGCCCGAAGCGTCGTCGAGCGCGAATTTGAGCCGCTGCTCCCGAAGCATCAGCTCGTTCTGGTCGATAAGGTCGATGAGCGACGGCACCATGCTCAGGTTCGGAATCTTGGTTTCGTGGGTCACCTTCTCTACGGGGGCGTTTCCGTAGAGAAGCGATATGGAGTTGCGTCCGGTGGACTCGGCTTCGCCGTATAGCCCGAAGTAATCGGTCGCCGATGCCTGGGGGTCGAGGTCTATCAGCAGGACCCTCTTGCCGTTCTTGGCGAACAGCGTAGCCAGGTTGACGGCTGTGGTCGTCTTGCCGACGCCCCCTTTGTAGTTCGAGATGGCGATGGCGTTCATCGCTTCCTCCTTTGCATTCGCGCCCTGGCTGCGCAAGATGTGGAAGGGGCGCAGCCGGGGGTTTCGTAATACGTTTTCATTGTATCAGATACCGTTCGATATTGAACGGTATCTGATATGGCAAGAGCTCCGAAGAAACGGAAAAGCGCTCTTGAACCGCTTTTCCGCGGCAGGTGCAGGATGCCTTCGCATCCTGCCGCAGGGGTTTGGGGACGAG
>OLQB01001576.1_pt1 | contig 16063 bp, 19 predicted proteins | sample 1672681 | NCBI WGS metagenome assembly OLQB01 (sample SAMEA3136713, study PRJEB25190) | human gut metagenome | reverse complement strand
ATAAGACAAAGGCTGTCGATATAGTTATGATGTGTCGTATGCTCCGTGACGAGTTCGGTGGGAAAGTCCCAGATACTATAGAACAGCTTATAAGGTTACCGGGCGTTGGCAGAAAAACCGCAAATCTTATAGTCGGTGATTTATACGGAAAGCCTGCACTTGTATGTGACACACACGTCATACGGCTCAGCGGCAGACTGGGACTTACAGACGGTACAAAAGACGCACTTAAAGCGGAAAAACAGCTTGCTGCTGTAATTCCGCCTGAAGAAAGACTGATGTTGTGTCACAGACTTGTATGGCATGGTCGGCTTGTTTGCAGTGCAAGATCACCGCAGTGTAACGAATGTAAGCTGAGTGCTTATTGTAAATTCTGTTCGGGTGAAAAATAAAAGCTTGGAGTGAGTGTTATGAAAGGAAAGGTGCGCAATGCAGTCATTATCTGCGCAGGCGTGCTAATCCTTACTGTAATGCTCACTGTTGTTTTATATTATTATGAGGATAAGGCAAAGCGCGATAACGCATGGATCTATTCTGCAACAGAAGAATCAACATCCTTTGAAAGCAGTTATACGAAAAAAGCCGATATAAACAAAGCCGATTTTGATACACTTTCACAGGTAAAAGGTATAGGCAGACAGGTCGCATATGATATATTGAATTATCGTGACAATGTAGGAAGAATTTCTTCTATGTATGAACTGAAAGCTATCCATTCTGTCGATAATGAAGTGTACGGAATATTGTGCGAATGTTTTACCGTTACCGGCAGTAACAACTATTACGGAAACAATGAATCGTACAGCGTGACTAAGATAAATCTCAATACCGCACAGACAAATCAGCTTATGACGGTTGACGGAGTAACACAGGAGATAGCCGAAAACATAATTGTTTACCGTAATTCTCACGGCAACTATAAAACGGTAGCGGATCTGCTTGATGTAGAGGGTATGACCATAACGCTGTACAACAGCATTTCTGACCAATTCACAGTGTAAATACATTGAATATTGCCAAAAACTATTGATTTTGCGGCGCTGATTTGTTATAATATGATAAATAAAGCACGACTGCTTTATGATAATGGCATTTAAGAAATATATATGCGTTACGGAGGTCAGTATGGATTATAATATCAAAGATGTTTCCGGCAGATTGAAAAGCACAAGAGAATATCTTGATATTTCTGTCGGTGAAATGGCAAGCAAGACAAATGTCACAACAGAAGAATATATTTCACTTGAAAACGGAGAAAAGGATTTTTCGCTTTCGTTCCTTAATGAAGCCGCAAACGCACTCGGCGTCGAGCTTGTAGAGCTGCTTACGGGAGTTACACCCAAGCTAAACACATATTCTATAGTCCGCAAGGATAAAGGTCTTCCTATCGAACGCCGTGAAAGATTTGCGTATCAGCACCTTGCTTATCTTTTCAAGAACAAGAAGATCGAACCGTTGCTGGTTACAGCGCCGTATGACGAGGAAGAACAGAACAAACCGATATACCTTTCTGTGCATGACGGTCAGGAAATGGACTACATAATATCGGGAACATTGAAGTTTCAGATAGGCGACCATGTTGAGATAGTGAACGAGGGCGACTGCATTTATTATGACAGTATGAATCCTCACGGAATGATTGCCGTTGACGGTAAGGAATGTAAGTTCCTGGCTATACTCATATGACCGTAATAATCTGAAGGAAACGGAAAGAAGAATAAATGGAACAGGTTAAAAATTACTATAAGAGATTTGTAAAAGAAGGCTTTGATGAGAACGGAATATTGAATAAGTTCGAGATAGATTGTCCCGATAATTATAATTTCGGTTATGATATAATTGACAAATTCGGTGAGATCGATCCCGACAGAAGAGCGCTTATCCACATTGATTTACAGGAGAACCGCCACGATTTTTCATATTCTCAGCTTTCAAGATTATCTACGCAGGCGGCAAATCTTTTTGCTTCATATGGCATAAAAAAGGGCGACAAGGTAATGCTGGTACTTAAGAGAAACTATCAGTTCTGGATCGCAATAATCGGTCTTATAAAGCTTGGCGCAGTTGCCATTCCGGCGACACATCTGCTCACAACCCATGACTTTACTTACCGTTTTGAGCGTGCAAGTGTAAAGGCTATCGTATGTACCGGATATAACCCTGATATTGCTGTATATGTTGATGAGGCGCAGAAAGAGATTCACGCAGACGGTCTTATAAAGTTTATGGCAAACGGCGAAAAGGACGGTTGGGTTTCTTTTGACGATGAGATAAGGAATATGCCTGAAACTATGGAACGTGTACAGACCGATACAAGAGAGCATATGCTCCTTTACTTCACATCGGGTACAACAGGCTATCCAAAGATGGTCGTTCATAACCACAGATATGCGCTTGCACACATACAGACTGCGGCGCACTGGCAGAATGTTGATCCTGACGGCGTTCATCTGACAATATCAGATACAGGCTGGGGAAAAGCCGCATGGGGCAAGCTGTTCGGTCAGATGTCGATCGGCGCTTGTGTATTCGTATATGATTTTGACAAGTTCATACCGACAGATATGCTCAGAATAATGCAGAACTACAAGATCACGTCATTCTGCGCACCGCCGACTATGTTCCGCTTCTTTATAAAAGAGGGACTTGAAAATTATGATCTTTCGAGCCTTAAATATTCAGCTATCGCAGGCGAGGCGCTTAATCCCGAGGTATACAACAAATGGCTTGAGTATACGGGACTAAAGCTTATGGAAGCTTTCGGTCAGACCGAATCCACGGCGCTGCTTGCAAATCTTGTCGGTATGACGCCTAAGCCCGGTTCTATGGGCAAGCCTACACCGCTCTATGATGTTGACATTGTCAATGATGACGGAAATCCGGTGCCTGTCGGAGAAGTCGGTGAAATAGTAGTACGTGCCGAGCGTGGCAAGGACGGTCTTTTTGACGGCTATTACCGTGATGAAGAGCTTACCGCTCAGGCATGGCATGACGGGCTGTATCATACAGGCGATACCGCTTGGAAGGACGAGGACGGTTACTACTGGTATGTCGGAAGAAACGATGATGTTATCAAGGCGAGCGGTTACCGTATAGGACCTTTCGAGATCGAAAGCGTTCTTATAGCTCACCCGTCTGTACTGGAATGCGCTATAACAGGTGCGCCCGACCCGATAAGAGGTCAGGTAGTAAAGGCGACCGTAGTTCTTGCAAGAGGTTATGAGCCGTCTGAAGAGCTGAAAAAAGAATTGCAGAACTTTGTAAAGAAAAATACTGCGCCTTACAAGTACCCGAGAATAGTTGAGTTTGTCGACGAACTTCCAAAGACTATCAGCGGCAAGATAAGACGTGTTCAGATTCGTAACGAGGATAACAAGAAAAACAGCTGATGAAAATTCGCCGCAGGTAATGCTTGCGGCGAAAAATTTTAATATATCAAGAGGAATTTATGGAGTATTATATCTATCTGCTTCAGATATTCGGCGGCGGAAACCCAAAGATACACGAGGTTATAAGAGCTTGCGGAAGTGTGCGTAATGCGTATGAGCGGATAAGCGGAGGCGATATGTCGCTGATACCGTCCAACAGACGGGACAATGCAAGACAAGCAACGCTTGAACGCTCAAAGGCTATTATCAACTATTGCAGAGAAAATAATATCGGCATTGTGACGATCGACGACAAAGATTATCCTGACAATCTCAAGAATATATTTGACCCGCCTGTCGTGCTTTTTGTGTCGGGAAATATAGGTTGTCTTGATAAAAAGCTAGCAATAGCCGTGGTAGGTCCCAGAGAGCCGTCCGTAAACGCAGTACGAATGGCAGAAAATATATGCTATAACCTTGCAAGATGCGATATTGTGCTTGTCAGCGGTTTTGCAAAAGGCGTTGACAGGATAGCGCACAACAACAGCATTCGTCACAGCAAGCCGACCGTGGCTGTGCTTGCCTGCGGTATGACTGTTGACTATCCTGCCGGTTCATTCGGGCTCAGAAAAGAGATAGCCGACAACGGCGGAGCAATCATATCCGAACTTCTGCCGGATACGCCTTGTAATTCGGACTATTTTAAGTTCAGAAACCGCATAATATCGGGACTGTCGCAAGGAACGGCGGTTGTAGGTGCGTATAACCACAGCGGTAGTCTGCTTACTGCAAATCACGCATTTGAGCAGGACCGGGAGTTGTTTTTTACAGTGCCTGAAGATACGCTGGACAAGCGTTATAGCAGGATTGTAAGATATCTGCGTGATGGCGCTCACCCGGTGTTTGATTTTTATGATATAGTAAATGAATTCTATCCGACTTATCGTGATGTGATAGATGATACCTATCTTGACAAAGAACAGCTGACAAGCTTTGTTATGCATAATGAACAGGAAGAAAGACCGTCCGCAACAGTAAGATCCGTACCGACCGATGAAACGGTGCAAATCACACAGCCAGCGATTACGGCAAAGGATAATACTTCTTTGAAGAAAGTGAAATCAGCTGACATACCTCGTTTTAAAATCACAAGTGTGACGGATAAAGAAAAAGAGATAGACTATTTTCGTGTGACGCCGGAAAACGTACTTAAAAAGCGCAGAAAAGTCACAAAACCAAAATCGGAAATCAAACCAGTTGCCGAAACAAAAACCATAGTCGAACATCCGATAAGACCCGCCGAAACCGAAAGTGTCGTATATATCCGTGAAAATGTCACAGAGCAGAGCAGTGGCACAACGGCAAATGCAGAAAACATAACAGCTGCAGCAGAGATACTGGGCATCATCGCGAACAGTGACGGAGTAACGCTTGATGCGTTGCTTTCTGCCAGCAGCTTATCATTCGGGGAACTCAGCGAGATACTCGCCGACCTTGAAATAAGCGGCGCTGTATCCTGCGGTGCGGGCGGAATATACACGGTAAAGAAGGAGCGGTAATGAATCGTTCGCAGCTTGACAAATACATAACCGACTATTACGGCGTCAGAGCCGAAAGATTGTTTGAAAAGAATCCCGGTTTTCAGGCGTATCGTCATAATGATACGAAAAAGTGGTTCGCTATGATAATGGATCTGCCTGAAAGCAGGTTCGGGCTTGATGGGCAGAAAATTATAGATGTCGTCAATCTCAAGTGCGACCCTATCCTCATCGGGTCGCTGAGGCTGGAGCAGGGCTTTTATCCTGCGTATCATATGAATAAGGAAAATTGGATAACGGCGGCACTTGACGGTTCGGCAAGTGAAGAGAATATAAAGTTTTTTCTCGACCTTAGCTTTGAACTTACCGCTCCAAAAATTAAAAAATATCAGAAAAACTGCAACCCCTAGTGAGTTGCAGTTTTGTCTTTGATTAGCTTATAAAGTGTGATAAGTTGGTTATCACTTGGGTGTTAATTAAGATAATTAAAAATTTAGGATAAGACTTTTTATAGGTTGACAAACTTTTATAATTGGTCAGCAGACTTTCCTTTAGAACATAATTTTTAGGAAATCACAATACTGAAAACCTGTTTATCAAATGTTTCACGTGAAACATTGTTTAACAGTTACTCAAAATGTAATCAATCAGCACTGCTACTCCGTCATTGTCAGAGTCCGGCACAACAAAGTCGGCGCACTCAATACACTTTTTAGATGCATCATCGACAGCCGCTCCAAATCCCGATTCGGCAATCATATCCGCATCATTATCGGCATTGCCGCAGGCACAGGTGTTTTGCATATCAATGTTGAGCATTTCGGCAAGGTGAGATAGGGCAGACGCCTTGGTTGCCGACTTATCCATTAATTCAATAAAGTGTTCAGAGGATGTGGTAATAAAAATATTATCAACAGCATTTTCAAGCATAGACCAAATCCTTTTCCTTGTGTTCGGGTCGGTAGAAATATATTCAATGCTGTCAAGCTCATTCTTGTGTTCAAATATAAACTTTCTCATATCTTCAATATGACCGTGCGATGCCTTTACATAATCTATGTATGCCTCGGTACAGCCGTATGCAAGCGGATTGTCGCTGTAACGCTTGTCGGTGTAAGTCAATCCGTCAACATAAGCCTCCGAAATAATATCCTCGTCTTTCATAACATCAAGAATCTTAAGTACATCGTTTTCTTTAAGTGTAGCGGAATAAATCTTTTTTCCGTGCCGATCATAAATTGCGGCGCCGTTTGATGTAATCAAATAGTCAATACCCTCAATATCCAAGATGCTTTGCGGCATTGTGCCGAGGGGTCTGCCTGTTGCAATCGCAATGATTATGCCGTTCTCAATTGCTTTTTCAAGCGCAGATTTAACGGCAGGTGCAAGAGTGTTTTTGCTTGTGAGGGTTGTGCCGTCAAGGTCAAGTGCAAGTAATTTAATTTTGTTCATAGTCACCTCATATATTCTTAGGGCAAAAGCCGTCCATACAACAGCTTTCACATTTAGCGTTTCGTGCCGTGCAGACAGCTCTGCCGTGGAGTACGAGTCTGTGGCAAAAGTCATTGCTTTCTTTCGGGGGAAGCAGATCACGCAGAGCGAACTCTATTTTTTTCTGGTCTTTTAAATTGTGCAAACCAAGCCGCTTGGTAATTCGTATACAATGCGTGTCAACTACAACCGCAGGCTTGCCGAAAATATCGCCGCATACAAGGTTAGCGGTTTTTCTGCCGATACCCGGTAATTTTATTAAATCGTCAATATTGTCGGGAACAATGCCGTCAAAATCCTCGCAAAGCATTTTTGCCATTGCTACAATGTCTTTTGACTTTGTTTTATAAAGTCCGCACGATTTAATGTACTCGGCAACTTCTTCGGGAGTGGAATCTGCAAAGTCCTGTGCGGTTTTAAATCTCTCAAAAAGTGCGGGAGTAACTATATTTACCCTTGCATCTGTGCATTGCGCAGCCAGACGGGTGGCTATAAGAAGTTGCAAGGGGTCTGTATATACAAGGCTGCAAATTGCATCGGGGTACTCTGCTTTGAGCGCATCTACAGCCATAAGGGCAATTTGTTTTTTATCCATAATATCACCTCAGATAATAGTGTAACACAAAATAATTACTATTGCAATCAGCAGTAAAAACTGTTAAAATATAGATAGAAAGGGTGATTTTTTAATGTATAAAAACTGTGTTTTTGATTTATACGGAACATTAATTGACATAAACACAGATGAGTGGAGTATTGAACTTTGGGAGAAAATGGCAGTTTACTACGGATACAAGGGTGCAATCTATACTGCCGAAGAGTTAAACGAGGAGTACGGTAAACTTGTTGAGGCAGAGAAAAAGTCTGTACACAGACGACACAAGGACTACAGCGTTATCGACATTAAGATTGATAAGGTATTCAAAAAACTTTACAACCAAAAGGGCGTTAAGGTGACTAAGGCTGTTGTTGAGCAGACCTGCGCAGTGTTCAGATGTTTTTCCACAAAGTATATTAAACTTTATGACGGCGTAACAGAATTACTTGACGCATTAAAGGCAAACGGCAAGAAGATTTATTTGCTTTCAAATGCACAGAGAAGTTTTACCGCAAATGAAATGGATATGCTCGGACTTACAAAATACTTTGACGGTATTTGCATCAGCTCCGATGAGGAGTGTTCAAAGCCTGACAGTCATTATTTTGAAATTTTGTTTGACAGATACGGACTTGAGAAAAGCGAGTCTATTATGATTGGCAACGATTATATTTCGGATATAAAGGGTGCTCACGATTTCGGCATTGATTCATTGTATATTCACCAGAGCATTTCTCCTGAAATTGAGGGTGAACTGCTTAGCAATTATAAGATAATGGACGGAGATGTTCATAAAATGAAAGAGCTTTTGCTTAAGGGAGAATAATTATGATAGGAATAATTTGCGCAATGCAGATTGAGGCAGACGGCATAATTGCGCTTATGGAAAACAAAAAGCAAAGGGAAATTGCAAAGATGACATTTACAAGCGGAACGCTTAACGGCAAAGAGCTTGTTGTTGTGGTTTGCGGTGTGGGCAAGGTAAATGCCGCTATGTGCAGTTTTGCAATGATTCAGAATTATAAGCCCGATTGCATTATAAACAGCGGCGTAGCAGGATCGGTTTCCGAAAAAGTCAGTGTCGGCGACATTGTAGTGGCTGTAAATGTGGTCGAACACGATATGAATACAACAGCGCTCGGCGATTTGCAGGGTGAGGTTTCTTTCCCCGAGAGCAAGGTAATGTATTTTAATTGCGACGAAAAGATTGCCGACAAACTTTTTGCTTCTGCAAATAAACTTGAGAATACAAGAGCCGAAAAAGGAACGATTGCAAGCGGAGATATATTTGTTTCGGAGCGTAGGAAAAGAATAAAGATAGGGGAAACCTTTAACGCCCTTGCGTGTGAAATGGAAGGTGCGGCGATTGCCCATATATGCTCAAGAACGGAAGTACCGTGCGGAATATTAAGAGCGATTTCCGATGACTTGAACGAAAACAAGGGAATGGACTTTGTAAAGTTCTGCGAAATGGCAAGTAAGAAAACGGTTGCCGTTATAAATGATTTTGTAAATAATATTTAATGAAAAATCCGAACACTTGTTAAAACGGTGTTCGGATTTTTGCGTAAAAGGGAAGAGGAAAAGTTTTTAACATCAAGTTAATAAAATGTTAAAAAATTTGAAACAATAATTTACACCGACTTTCAATAAAAAACATCTTATTAATTCACACAAAAAAATCCGACTTAAGTTAAAACCTAAGTCGGACAGATAATTAAAACAATATTAAATTATTTAATGATCATTCTTACGCAACCGTAAATACCTGCGTCATTGCCGAGGTCTGCAAGTTTAAAGAATGTATTTTTGCAAGCGTGGAACGCATATTCCTGATAATACTTCTGTACCTGCTCAATAAGGAAGTCGCCTGCCTTTGACATACCGCCGCCAATTACAAACACCTGTGGGTTTACTACGCAGGCAACAAGTGAAAGTCCCTTTGCAAGAATCTTTGCGGTTTCGTCAACCATCTTAATAGCAACCTCGTCACCGAGTTTTGCTGCGTCAAAGATTGCCTTTGCGGTAAGTTCCGGTGTGTTTCTGAGTACGGTTTCGTCATCGTGCTCTTCAAGATATTTCTTTGTTACTCTCGCAATACCTGTTGCAGACGCATACTGCTCAAGACAGCCGTGATTGCCGCAGCCGCAGGTTTCGGTTTCTCTTTCCTTTACACGAAGATGACCGATTTCGCCTGCCGCACCGTCACTGCCGGGAATAATCTTTTCGTTAATGATTACACCGCCGCCAACGCCTGTGCCGAGTGTTACCATTACAAGGTTTTTGTAGCCCTTGCCGCCGCCTTGCCACATCTCGCCGAGTGCCGCTACATTTGCGTCGTTGCCGACTTTAACCTTAAAGCCTGTCTTTCTTTCAAGCTCGATTGCTACATTAAATACGCTCCAGCCAAGGTTTACGCACTTATATACTGTGCCGTCATCGCCTACAGGGCCGGGAACGCCAACGCCGATACCTTCAATCTCTTTTTCGCTGATGTTCTTTTCGGCAAGTTTTGCCGCAATAGCCTCTGCAATATCGTTAAGAATATATGTGCCGTTTTCCTGTGTTCTTGTAGGAATTTCCCACTTTTCGATAAGGTTGCCCGAAGTTTCAAACAAACCGATTTTAATTGTTGTGCCACCTATATCAACACCAAATGCATATTTTTTCATTATGTTATGCTCCTTTCAAGTCGTGAAATATTAAATTAGTAACATATACTATAATTTTAGTATTTTAACGGCTTTTTGTCAATATAAATTAACAGTTTTGATGAAATTTTTGCGAAAAACCGCATATACATTTGTGTAAATTTTGTTGTAATTTAAGGGGCAGTTGTGATATAATTTAAATACAGGTGTCTACTGCCGTATGCGGTGCGGCAGATATTTCAAAATTAATACAGTATAATGAATATTGAAAGAATATTGAAAACGGGTGAGGTATAATATGGAAAAAAAGCTTACCGTAATTAAGGTGGGTACATCAACCCTTACATACGAAAACGGAAAAATCAACTATCGCCGTATTGAATCTCTCTGCAAAGTTATTGCTGATTTGCAAAACAGCGGTGAGCAGATAATTCTTGTGTCCTCCGGTGCTATCGGCGTCGGAATGGGCAAGGCAGGGCTTTCAGTTCGTCCCACAGAAACCAAGAAAAAACAGGCTCTTGCGGCTATCGGTCAGTGCGAGCTTATGTTTATGTATGACAAACTTTTCGGTGAATACAACCACTCGGTTGCGCAGATACTTTTAACACGCTATGCCGTAGAAACCGAGCAGAAAAGGCAGAATGTAATCAATACTCTTGATGAACTCCTTGATATGAATATTATCCCTGTAATCAACGAAAACGATACGGTCGCCATTGATGAACTTGAGGGCAACAACTTTGGCGATAACGATATGCTTTCCGCCATTGTTGCGGGTCTTGTCGGTGCGGATAAACTTGTTATTCTTACAGACATAGACGGTCTGTACGACGATAATCCACGCACCAATCCAAACGCTAACAAAATTGATGTTGTGGGCAGAATTTCTCCCGAAATTTTTGAAATGGCGGCAGGCACAGGTTCAAACAGAGGTACGGGCGGAATGATTACAAAACTGCACGCAGCGGATTATGCAACTCAGCGTGGGGTAGAGTGCCACATTGTAAACGGTGCAAATCCGAATGTACTTTACTATGTATTTGACGGAATGAATGTGGGAACAAAGTTCCTTGCCAGAAAGGAGAATTGATATGACACAGCTTGAAATTATGGGTGCAAACGCAAAGAATGCCTCGGTGTTTTTGCGTACGGCGGGCAGTAAAAAAGACGATGCGCTTTTGGCTATTGCAAAGGCTCTGCGTGAGCACAGCGATGAAATTATAAAGGCGAACGAAATTGACATAGAAAACGGAAAAAACGCCGGTCTTACAGAGTCTTTACTCGACAGATTAAGACTTACTCCCGAGCGTATAAACGGTATGGCGGAGGGCGTTGAACAGGTAGCCGCTCTTGCCGACCCAATCGGTAATGTTCTTGAGGGCAGAACTCTCAAAAACGGACTTAATATTGAGAAAGTAAGAGTACCGATGGGCGTTATCGGCATCATATTTGAGGCTCGTCCGAATGTTACTTCGGATGCGGCGGCACTTTGCCTTAAGGCAGGCAGTGCGGTAATTCTGCGTGGCGGTAAAGAGGCTATCAATTCAAACCTTGCCGTTTCGGAGATTATGAGAAACGCTGTTGAAAGCGTTGGTTTTCCAAAGGATTGTATCGCACTTGTTAAGGATACATCAAGACAGAGCGCAACAGAGCTTATGCAGTTATCCGATTATCTTGATGTGCTTATTCCCCGTGGCGGCGCAGGACTTATTCGTTCCGTTGTCGAAAACGCAAAAGTACCTGTAATCGAAACAGGTGTAGGCAACTGCCATATTTATGTTGACGAAAGTGCAGATGTGCAGATGGCGGCAAACATTATTTTTAATGCGAAAACTTCCCGTCCGTCTGTATGCAATGCAATTGAAACAATCCTTGTCCACAAGAATATTGCTCAAAAGGCTTTACCTGAAATAAAGAAACTTCTCGATACAAAGAATGTGGAGATAAGAGGCTGTGAAACCACAAGAAAAATCCTCGGCGACAGCGTTATACCTGCAACCGAGGAGGATTATGCAAAGGAATTTCTCGACTATATTCTTGCCGTTAAGGTTGTGGACAGTCTTGATGACGCTATAGACCATATTGCAAAGTACAGCACGGGTCACAGTGAAAGCATAATTACAAATGACTACAACAACGCAAATAAATTTACCGCCTGCGTTGATTCGGCAGCAGTGTATGTAAATGCATCAACCCGTTTTACGGACGGCGGAGAGTTCGGCTTGGGTGCGGAAATCGGAATTTCCACACAGAAACTCCACGCAAGAGGTCCTATGGGCCTTAATGAGCTGACAAGCTGTAAATTTATTATAAGAGGCAACGGTCAGATCAGATAATTACATAAGCAAATACATCAATGCAAGCAAAAGCGATGGGTCGGCTTTTTCGCCTGAAAGCAAAAGCAGCAGGAGCAGAATCAGACTTTGCTCTTTGTCGGCGAGCAGAAAATCCACAAGACTTTTTTGCTGACCCTGCGCTTTGTTTTCTTGTTTATTATCTGTTTTTTGCGGAGTATCTTCGGGCTTTTTTTCAGGCGGTTTAGGCTTTTTCTCACGCTCCGTCTGATGCGGTGGGCGAGAGTGCATTTGTTGCGCACGGCGCAGAGCCTCTTCTTCAAACGATGCCAAATTATCACCTCCAAAGGTTGGGTGTTAATATTACTTTGGGGATTTGTTAAATGCGGTTCTTTATTAAAAGTTTGGGGTAATTACGGTTTAGCACACTGCTTAGGCTAAATAATTAAAAATTTAGGTCAAGCCTTTTTATAAAAAGAAACCATAGATTGCGTAAGCGGAAAGTATCTGTGGGCTTTGCCCACACCAACGACCTTTGAAAAAGTCTACCAAACTTTTATAATTGCTTTATACAGCAATTTGCTAAATCGTAATTTTTAAATGTTACCGCAACATTTAGAGCAGAACCTAATGTTCGGGTAAGAGATACTATTGAACAGATTAAGTTAAATAATAAAAAGTTTTGAGTTTTTTCAAAATATATTTATATCTTTGAGCAGAGGGAGAATTTTGAACAGCTTAAGCATTTTTTCGGCTTTATCAAGTTTTTCCTGTTTTTCACAAGATAAAAACGGGCGCAGAGCATTTAAAAGCCTTGTTGTATCGTCCTCACAGCCGATTGATTTAACGGCGGGCAGAATTTTAATAAGACTTTTTGCAATGTCGTCGTTCATAAAATCCGTGGGCAGGGAAAGCTCGTTTTTCTTTTCAGGAGGCTGTGGTTTTTCGGGTGCGTTTCCTGAAAGACCGAGCTGCTTGCCGAGGCTTTGCACCTGTCGCAAAGCCTCGGGATTGCTGAGTATTTCGTTTATTTTATCCTGAATATCTGCCATGGCGGGTTTTACTTCCCCTTTCTCAGCATTTCAATTATTGCTTTTGCCTGCGGGCTTTCCAAAAGCTCTTTTGTTTTTTGCGGGTCGTTTAAAATTTCCTCCACTGTTTTTTGAGTTTTACTGTCGGCATTTTTAAAAATGCTGTTTGTATTGCCCTTTTTTGCAGCGGATTTCAGCTCGTTTTCCGACAGGTTGAGCTGTTGCGACATTTGTTTAAGCATATCCTGCATATTCTTATTATCAGCCATATAAACACCTCGGATAATAATATGCGTATTTATATATTTTTATAACACTTAGCTTTAGTTTTGCGGAGGTAAGTATGAGAATTTTAGTTTTGTCCGATACACACGGAGATTTTAACAGAATGATGAAAGCCGTTACCGAGCAGCCGACTGCAGAGGTTATTATTCACTGCGGCGACGGCGAAGAACAGGTTGAATATTTAAAACAGAATTTTAAGGATAAAATGGTTGTCGGCGTGCGTGGCAATTGCGATTGGGGCAGTATGCTGCCTGCGACCGAAACCTTGAGAATAAACGGAAAGACAATTTTTATAACCCACGGTCATTTGTATAACGCAAAGGTGGGACTTTACACAATTATGTGCGCCGCACGAGAGGCAAAAGCCGATATTCTCTGCTTCGGTCATACTCACTCTGCGCTTTCTATGTACGAGGACGGACTTTATGTTCTTAACCCGGGCAGCTGCGGCGGATATATGGCAAGCTACGGAATAATTGATATTACCGACAAGGGTGAAATTATTACCAATACCGTAGCTGTAAAATGATTTTTGTAGCATTATGAACACTTTTGTGTTATACTAAAATAAGGTCGGGAGGCGAAAGGTTGAATTACACGGATTTTGAGTTTGACGAGGCTTTAAAGCAAAGGCTTGACAGCCTGTATTCACAGAACAGACAACCTCACGCAATAGTAATTGAGGGCGCAGACGCCGAAAAATGCAAGGGGCTTGCAACCTTTCTTACAATGAGGGCGGTGTGCAGAGCCGAAAATAAGCCTTGCGGAAAATGCGAGCAGTGCATAAAAGCAAGGGAAAAGGTGCACCCCGACATTTACTATGCCCAACCTGAAAAGAAATCGCAGATTTATTCCATTGAGCAAATGCGAGATATTATTGAAAACGCAAGTATTCGCCCGAACGAGGCGGATATAAAGATTTTTGTGTTTGAAAGTGCAGATACAAGGCTTTCGCCTGTGGTACAAAATTCATTTTTGAAGTTGCTTGAAGAACCGCCGCAGAATTGCCTGTTTTTGTTGCTTTGCAAAAATTCAAGAGGATTGCTCAACACTATTTTGTCACGCTGTACCGTGCTTACCGTTAAAGGTGAAGAAAGCTACAGCGAGCAGGCAACCGAGCTTGCAAGAGCGGTGGCAGAGGGAACGATTGCGCCGAGCGAGTGGCAGTTGCTGTCGGCATTGACAGGCTTTTCCGACAGAAAACTTGCAGACGAAACCCTTGCCGTGCTTACGGTGATTTTCAGAGATTGCATAGCGGTTGCACGGGGAATAAGTGCGAGAATAGACGGTCAGCTTGCACAAAAGCTGAATAAAAGAATAACTACGGGTATGGCTTTGCAGCTTGTAGAGGCAACCGAGCTTGCAAGGCAGAAAATACCGCAGAATGTAAATATGGATTTGCTTTCCGCTTTTTTGAGCGGGGAGTACAGGAGGATAATATGGCAGAGGTAATCGGAGTCAGATTTAAAGAAGTCGGCAAGGTCTATTACTTTGACCCGCTTGATAATAAGTTAAGCGCCGGCGATATGGTAATTGTAGAAACCGCAAGAGGTCTTGAGTGCGGTAAGGTTGCCACACCGAATAAAACCGTTTCTGATGAAGAGCTTGCGTATCCGCTCAAGCCGCTTATCAGAATTGCAACCGAAAATGACCTTCGTCACCTTGAGGAAAACAAACTTAAGGAGAAGGAGGCATACAGAATTTGCGAGCAGAAAATTGCAAACCACAAACTTGAAATGAAGCTCGTAAGCGTTGAATGTACTTTTGACAACAGTAAAATTTTGTTTTACTTTACAGCAGACGGCAGAGTGGATTTCAGAGCGCTTGTAAAGGATTTGGCGTCTGTATTCAGAACAAGAATCGAGTTAAGACAGATAGGTGTGCGTGACGAGGCAAAAATGCTCGGCGGACTCGGTGTATGCGGAAAACCGTTTTGCTGTGCAAGTTTTATGGGCGAGTTTCAGCCTGTTTCAATAAAAATGGCAAAGGAGCAGGGGCTTTCGCTTTCACCCGTAAAGATTTCGGGTACTTGCGGCAGACTTATGTGCTGCCTTAAGTACGAGCAGGACGCATACACAGACCTGTTAAAGAAAACTCCTAAGGTTGGCGCAATAGTCAATACACCTGACGGAAAAGGTCTTGTAGTGGAAAACAACCTTATTGCCCGCACGCTTAAGGTTAAACTGAACAACACTCCGCCCGAAGCACCGGCAAAGACTTTTAATGTAAAGCAGTGCAAAATTGTTAAAGACGGCTACATTAAAGTCGATAAAGAAGAAATGGAAAAATTAAAGGGGTTAGAATAAACTAACCAAAAATACCTTTTGGAAAATAATTATTTTTGAAAAATGTTCTAAAAATATTGCATTTTTAAAAATATATGTTACAATATAGGTGTAATATTTCACAGGAGGTGTTTTTGAATGGCATACCAGATTAGTGATGAGTGCATCAAGTGCGGAGCTTGTGCTGAGGAGTGTCCTGTAAGCGCAATTTCTGAGGGCGATGACAAGTATGTTATCGACGCTGATGTTTGTGTAGAGTGCGGAGCATGCGAGGCAACTTGCCCGGTAGGAGCACCTGCTCAGGCATAAGTTAATACTTAATGGAATTTAAAGACAGCAAGGATTTTTCCTTGCTGTTTTTTGTTTGGGCTTTTATAAAAAGTTTGGAGAAATTTATTGAAAAAAGGTTTTATTCTAAATGTTGGGGTAACAATAATAAATTATGGTTTAGCGGAATACTTCACAAGGCAATTATAAAAGTTTGGTCAACCTTTTTAAAGGTTGTGGGTGTGGGCAAAGCCC
>OLQB01001570.1_pt1 | contig 16086 bp, 20 predicted proteins | sample 1672681 | NCBI WGS metagenome assembly OLQB01 (sample SAMEA3136713, study PRJEB25190) | human gut metagenome | reverse complement strand
ATTTATATTTGATATTCTATATAATATTAGTAGGCAAATAATAAAATATTTAATATAGAAAGGATTTATACTTATGAGACCTTACAGATATGATATCGTTGGTAGTTTTTTACGACCAGATTATTTAAAAGATGCACGTACGGAATATGCAGAGGGGACTTTATCTGCTGACCAGTTACGTGAAGTGGAAGATAAAGCGATCAAAGAATTAGTTGAAAAAGAAAAAGCTGCTGGATTAAAAGCAGTGACAGACGGAGAATTAAGACGTCGTTACTGGCATCTTGATTTCCTTGCTTCTTTAGTTGGGGTTGAAGAGATCAAAGCAGATCACTGGTCTGTTGCTTTTAAAGGACATCAGCCAAAAGCTGCAACTCTTGAGATCGTTGATAAAGTTGATTTTGATGAGAACAGTGAATTCTTAGATCATTTTTCTTATTTAAAAGAAGTTGCTGGAGATGTTGACTGTAAGATGACAATTCCTTCTCCTTCTATGCTTCACTTGATCTGCTGTGTTCGTGGAAGTGAAACCTATAAAGCGATCGATCGTTATAAAAATGAAGATGATCTGTATCATGAGATTGCTCTTGCTTATCAGAAAGCGATCAAAGCATTTTATGCTCGTGGATGCCGTTATTTACAGTTTGATGATACATCTTGGGGAGAATTCTGTGACCAGAGCAAACGTGATGATTATGCAAGCCGTGGGCTTGATCTTGACCAGATTGCAAAAAATTATGTGAAGATGATTAATGAAGCTTTAGAAGCAAAACCTGAGGATATGACGATCACAATGCATATCTGCCGTGGTAACTTCCGTTCTACATGGTTCTCTTCTGGTGGATATGAGCCAGTTGCTGAAACTTTATTTGGCGGATGCAAGATTGATGGTTTCTTCTTAGAGTATGACAGTGATCGTGCTGGTGATTTCAAACCTTTACGTTTCATCAAAGATCAGAAAGTTGTATTAGGTCTTGTTACTTCTAAAGATCCTCAGCTTGAAGATAAAGAAGAGATCAAAGAGCGTATCAAAGAAGCTACACAGTATGTTGCTCTTGATCAGCTTTGCTTAAGCCCTCAGTGTGGTTTCTCTTCTACAGAGGAAGGAAATATCTTAACAGATGACGATCAGTGGAAAAAGATGGCTCTGATCAAGGAGATTGCTGAGGAAGTCTGGGGATAGGATATCCGTAAAGCATATTTCATAATAATATATCAAAAATAATAGAGGATGTATCATAAACTTGATGATACATCCTCTATTATCTTTAACAACTATTTTATAACTGCATTGGCTAATCTGCAATATTTATTATCCCCATCAATCTGATAAACTGTTGCATATACTTCATCTTTATCCATCTTTACCAGATCATAATCTATTTCCTTTTTTGATGTTTTCTTCGATATCGTATGATTTCCACATCCTGTAAATATAACTATCATCAGGAAGATTCCCGCCATGAGTCTTATATATTTTTTGCCAAATACAGCAGGATGAATAATATCACAACCGTGATTGAAAGAACCGCACATAATAAAACTTCCTCGTGTGTTAACGTAAGGATGGATGTTGATCCAAATAATGTACTACATACATCGCCAGAGAGATTCGGTCCTGTCGAAAATATATTCATCAAAAGATATCCAATAGCAAGTGTTCCTACGATCAATGCATACCATACAAACGGATATTGGAAATAAAACTCTTTGCTGCTGCCCACCAGACAATTCTCTGTAGCATCTTTTATCCAGATGTTCTCTTGGAATGCTTTTTTAATATTCTAATAACTGTATCATTTGTTTGGTTCTATATTGTGATTTCCTTGGCAATTGGTCTTCCTCCGTATATCCTAATTTGAAAATGATTTTCATTTTATTGTTAAATTATTGAACTGTCACGATTGAAAAAAGCCTCTGGACAATAACATCCAGAGGCTTAAAAGGGCTATTATTTACATTTTTTTATAATTGTGTTCTTATTATTTATTATTTTACGTTGAATGCTTTGATTCCAGGATATACTGCACTGTCTCCTAAAGCTTCTTCAATTCTTAATAACTGATTGTATTTTGCGACACGTTCAGATCTTGAAGGTGCTCCTGTCTTGATCTGGCATGTATTTAATGCAACGGCTAAGTCAGCGATCGTTGTATCTGCTGTTTCACCAGAACGATGAGATGTTACGGCTGTGTATCCAGCTTTGTGTGCCATCTTGATCGCTTCTAATGTTTCAGAGATAGATCCGATCTGGTTTAATTTGATCAGGATAGAGTTTCCTGCTCCCATTTCGATTCCTTTGGAAAGTCTTTCTGTATTTGTTACAAATAAGTCGTCTCCAACTAACTGTACTTTATCTCCAAGTCTTTCCGTAAGTTTCTGCCATCCTTCCCAGTCTTCTTCATCTAATCCATCTTCGATTGAGATGATTGGATATTTTTCACATAATGCAGCCCAGTGCTCGATCAGTTCTTCAGCTGTATACTCTGTTCCTGCTTTTGGCAGTTTGTAATATCCTTTTCCTTTTTCGCTCTTCCATTCTGAAGATGCAGCATCCATAGCGATCTTGAAGTCTTTTCCTGGCTCGTATCCTGCTTTTTTCACTGCTTCTAAGATAGTTTCGATTGCTTCTTCATCTGATTTTAATGCTGGTGCGAATCCACCTTCATCACCTACGGATGTAGCAAGTCCTCTTTCTTTTAAGATTCCTGCTAATGCGTGGAATACTTCAGCACACCATCTTAAACATTCTTTGAAGGATGGAGCTCCAACTGGCATGATCATGAATTCCTGTACATCAAGTCCTGATGATAATGCATGACATCCACCATTTACGATGTTCATCATTGGCACTGGAAGTCTGTTTCCTGACACCCCACCTAAAAATCTGTATAAAGGTACTTCAAGAGATGTAGCTGCTGCTCTTGCTGCTGCGATAGATACAGCTAAGATTGCATTTGCTCCGAAGTTTGATTTATCTTTTGTTCCATCTGCATCAATCATTGCTTTGTCTACTGCATATGTATCAGAAGCGTCTAATCCAATGATTGCTTCACTGATCTTTGTATTGATATTTTCTACGGCTTTTGTAACACCTTTTCCTAAATATCTTTCTTTATCTCCATCTCTTAATTCCAGTGCTTCAAATTCTCCTGTCGATGCACCACTTGGAGCTGTTCCTCTTGCGACTGTTCCGTCTACCAATGTGATCTCAGCCTCAACTGTTGGATTTCCTCTGGAATCTAAGATTTCTCTTCCGACTACTTTTTCAATTTCTAAATAATTCATTTTCGATTGTGACTCCTTTCCCTATACATAGCAGTACTCCTCGCTGGAAGAAGGGTAAGCTTCCAGTTTGAGATCGTTTTGTTGCAGGTGTCGATCTCAATCGAGGAGTCCACATGATTCATTCACGTTTTAGTTAGTGTTGTCTAACTGATATTTATGATACTAGATTTGTCTGAAAAAATCAATGGGGATATATGATAATAATTATCATATATCCCCTGGTTGATTATTTTTTTAATTTCATTGGTTTCTTAAATCCCGTCTTTGATGTAAATAACTTTTTATATTTATTATACTGCTTCTTTGGCACTTTGATCACAGCTTTCTTATTGATAGATACAACTTTACATTTTACTGTGACATAATCTGGAATCACGATGGATGATTTCTTTTTATTGAAGCTCTTGATCATCACCTGTGCATTTTTAGTATTTACTACTTTTGTAACTTTATAGGTAATTCCATTGATCGTTGCTGTCTGATTTACCTTGATTCCTTCCCAACTATCTCCTGCTGTATTTTCTGCTGTATCCTTTGCAGTTACATAAATTATATAAGTTCCCGCATTAGAAGGCTTCCATGTGTAATCTGCATCTTTTGTATAATCTCTGATAATCTCTTTTTTGCCATTATTATCAATTGCAGGTTCTGTGCCTTCTTTTGGAGTTACTGTGATTCTATCAGTTAATGTTATATGAACTTTAAATGTAATATCTTCATAATTATTGCTGTGAATCGTAAATTCAATCTCTGCCTGATTACCAATATTTCCATTTTTGCTTACATTATAGCTATAGCTTGCATCTGTTTTCTGTGCTTCTGTCACAATTTCATTAGATACATTTGTTATCTTTGCTTCATAAGATGTATTGGAAATATCGGAAGGAAGATAATCTTTTAGATTGTTCCTGCCTTCTGTTTCCATCCTCTTTCATACCACCAATAAGAATCATCGGTTGCCTCACTGTTTCTCCAATACACTTGATCTAATACAATTTTCTTTTCTATCTTTTGGGCATCACATGCTGTACAGCGGAATGTGATCGTATCATCTGTGTCAGAATCTGGATCATAGGCATACTGATGTCCATTATGAATCTCTGTTATATGGTTGACTGATAATCTCCATTATTATCAACCATTGTGTAGTATCCTTGATCCCCTCTGGTCCATAACTCCTGTATAAGAATCTGTGATCTTCATCTTATCAATATCTACTTGAATCGTAACATTTGCCTGATAGTTATATCCGTCATCACTTTTGTACATTTCATGACATGTATGAATGATCATAGAATTTCCTGAAACATCTATTCTACATGATCCTGCATTAAATGGTTTTGTTGTATTGCAGTTTGTTAATCCTGTTGATGTTATCTTGTTCCAGTATTTATCGTATTTTGTAATTCGATATACTTCTTTTGTATTGTCTTCGTCTGTGTTATTCTCTCCTGTTACGACATAATAATTATCTTTTGTTGCATAAAATCCACCAAAAACTGGTAATTCCTTACCTATAATCTTAGTTCCTGTCAGATTATAATCTTTGTCATAATACTCAACTAATAATTCATTAATCTTACTTCCATACTGTACCCTCATAAATGAACCATCGTCCAATGCTGTTAGGTATGACTTCATAGAATTGCTCCATCTGGAATATTGTAGCATTTTTGAATACAAAAAGAAAAGCCTTCCAGTAGATTTCTCCACTGAAAGGCTCTGTATATTCTTTGTATCTTCCGTAACGTATGATTAACGTTTTGAGAACTGTGGTGCACGACGTGCTTTGCGAAGACCTGGTTTCTTTCTTTCTTTCATTCTTGGGTCTCTTGTTAAGAATCCAGCTTTCTTTAATGTTGAACGGAATTCTCCATCAACCTGTAATAAAGCTCTGGAAATACCATGACGGATTGCTCCAGCCTGTCCTGTAAATCCACCACCATGAACGTTTACTAATACATCATATTTGTCAATTGTATCTGTTGCAACTAATGGCTGACGTACAACTACTTTTAATGTTTCTAATCCAAGATATTCATCGATATCTCTTTTGTTGATTGTGATTTTTCCTGTTCCAGGTACTAAATATACTCTGGCAACACTGTGTTTTCTTCTACCAGTTCCGTAATATTTTGCTGTAGCCACTGCTTCTTCCTCCTTCAAAAATTAATACTTGATCTCTAATGCTTTTGGCTGCTGAGCTGCATGATTGTGCTCTGCACCTGCATATACGTGAAGTTTCTTAATCATCTGTCTTCCTAAAGGTCCTTTTGGAAGCATTCCTTTAACTGCAAGATAGATTACGTCTTCAGGTTTCTTAGCTAATTTTTCTTTTAATGTCTGTTCTTTCATTCCACCAACATAGTCTGAATGATGATAGTAGATCTTCTGGTCTAATTTCTTACCAGTTACTTTGATCTTTTCAGCGTTGATAACGATCACGTTATCTCCTGTGTCGATATGTGGTGTATAAGTTGGTTTGTTTTTTCCTCTTAAGATTGTTGCGATCTCAGATGCTAAACGTCCTAATGTATGTCCTGTAGCATCAACTACATACCATTCTCTTTCAATTGTTGATGGGCTGGCCATAAAACTTTTCATGGTGTTCCTCCTTAAAATTTCTATCAATCATATGTGTCTATATTAAATACTCCCACCGGGGCATTGGGGTAGTATTCTCTCTCATGTCACAGTTTCTTATTATATAATACAGTGCCGGGTGTGTCAAGATTTTTTCTCGTTGTTTTTGATAATTTTTTGATGTTATCCACAAGATGGCCTGTATTTTTATATTCTGTCCACAATATATGGGTATATTATGCCTGTCTATGTTGAAATTGTGTTGATAAATCTTATTTTTTATATCAAATATGCCACAATCGGCAGCGTTATGATTGATAACAGTGTTGTCAGTACGATTCCTCGACTACAGATTGAACTGTCTAAACCATAATCGATCGACATCATTACCGCCATACTTCCATTCGGCATTCCAAACATTAATACCATGATTCCTGAAAGTACTGGATCAAGATGAAAGTTTCTGATCAAAACTGCTGCAATGATTGGAATCACCAACATCTTTAAAAATGTAAAGAAATACATTTTCTTATCCTTGAAAACTTCTATCAATGGAAGTTTTGCTACCGATACTCCTGTCAGGATCATAGACAATGGAATACATGAATTTCCAAGATAATCCACGAAACTTACTGCTGGTGCCGGCACCTTAATCTGAAATAGGAAAATAACCATTGCAATCAAGCTCGCTGCAATCCCTGGATTGATCATCTTTTTCCATTCAAACTTGATCTTTGCTTTTTCCCCTGTCTGCAATGCCTTCTCTTTCTCAAACAGATAAATTCCATATGAATAGAAAATAATGCTGTAAACAAAGGAATACAGTACAACATAAATGATCGCACCTTTTCCATATAATTCTTCTATGATCGGGATTCCCATAAATCCAAGATTTGAAAAGATCAGCATCACGGAATAAATATTTCTTTCATTCTTTGGTATTCTTAGAATTCTCACAAACAATGGACTAATGAAGATCAATATTGCAAATAAGATAACTGCAAGAAGCAGATTTATAAGCACCATTGTCCAATTCCCATTTTCAGAAGATCCAACGACCCCTGAAATGATCAGAGCTGGATTAAATATATTAAGTACCAGTCCTGATAATTGTGATTCTGTGTGGTCTGTGATCCATTCTTTTTTGTAACTTAAATATCCAATGAACATAAACCCAAACAGCACTAATAATTTCTGAAAAATGATAAAGCTATTCTGCATTCGCTCTGTCCTCCGGATATTCAATCTGAATTAATGTCAGTCCTTTGGCTGGAAGTTTTGGTCCTGGTGTGACTCTTTCTTTGGATGCTAAGATTTCTTTGACCCATTCTGGCTCTTTTTTACCTCTTCCGACCTCTAAAAGTGTTCCTGCCATTAATCGTACCATATTATAGAGAAAACCGCTTCCTGTGACCCTCATGGTGATATATCTGCCATTTTGTGTGACATTACATTCGTAGATTTCTCTTACATAGGATGTAACCTGGGCCTTGCTGCTGCACATGCTGATAAAACAATGTTCTCCTAAAAAATAAGAAGCTGCCTTTTTCATTTTCTCTACATCAAGTGGTACATATACAAAATGATGGTGGCGACTCGTTACAGGATTGTCGTATCTTGCATTATAAAATGTATATTCGTATGTCTTTCTTGTATCCTGAAATCTTGGATGGTAATCTAGTGGCACTTCTTTGGAACCCTGAATGATGATATCTTCTGGAAGTCTTGCATTTAATGCTTTTGCCATCTTCTCTCCTGGAATACGGCTTTCTGTATCGAATACTGCTACATTTCCAAGGGCATGTACTCCAGAATCGGTTCTGCTGGCTCCGATGACTTTGATATCTTCTCCTGTAAGTTCTGAAATATGCTTATTTAAAACACCTTCGATCGTAATCTCATTTGGCTGTACCTGCCATCCGCAATAATTTGTTCCATCGTAGGCTACGACTAATTTCACTCGTTTCATCGTGTCTTACCTCCATGGACTAAAAAAAGATAAATAGATCATCACTGCTAAAAATGCAAATAGGAAAATGTATGCCATTTTATCTCTTTTTTCATATTTTAATGGTTTTAATTTGGTTCTTCCAACTCCGCCATGATAACAACGAGATTCCATTGCCATCGCAAGGTCATTGGCTCTTCGGATTGCCGCAACAAACAGAGGTACGATGATCGGTACCATACTTTTCACTCGTTTTAAAAGTCCTCCAGATTCAAAATCAATTCCCCTGGCTGTCTGGGCTTTCATGATCTTTTCTAATTCCTCAGTCAAAATTGGAATAAATCTTAAGGCAATTGACATCATCATTGCAATCTCGTGAACTGGCACTCCGATCTTATTTAAAAATCCTAAGGATTTGTCCAATCCGTCTGTCAGCTCATTTGGTGTTGTTGTAAATGTCAGTAAGGATGTTCCTAAAACTAACATGATCAGACGACTTCCTAGATAGATCGTTGTCCTGATTCCTTCCGCAGAAATGGATATGATCCAAAACTGGATCACTGGCTTTCCTGGAATAAATAGCATATTGATCATCACAGAGAACAACAAGATCACTGCAATTGCTTTGAGTCCTCTTAAAATATATTTTACTGGTACTTTTGATATCTTGATCGTTAAAACTAAAAATAGCAGTGACATCACATAAGTTGCAGGTGATTTATGCATAAATAATGTAATGACATAGATCAAGACTGCAAATAATTTCACTCTCGGATCTAATCTGTGGATCAGAGAGTCTTCTTTATAGTATTGTCCAATTGTTATATCTTTGAGCATTTTATTTTCCTCTCAGTTCCTTTAATCCTTGTATGATCGCGTCTTTTGTTTCTTCTAATGTCAGTAAGTCTCTTTGAATTGGAAAACCTCTGTCTGCAAGTTCTTCGCATACCTGACGATAAAATGGTACAGCAAGTCCTGCTGCTTCCAATTCTTTCTTATGAGAAAATACTTCTTTTTTATCTCCTTCATACATGACCTGACCATGATTCATAACAATAACTCTCTGTGCATAATCTGCAACATCCTCCATGCTATGAGAGACTAAGATGATCGTGATCTTCTTTTCTTCATGAAGTTTCTTTAAGAGATTTAATATCTGATCTTTTCCGACTGGATCTAATCCTGCAGTTGGCTCATCAAGAATAAAGTATTCTGGTTCCATTGCAAGAATTCCTGCGATCGCTACTCTTCGTTTCTGCCCACCTGATAACTCAAATGGAGATTTCTCATATAGTTTTTCTGGTAATCCGACATCTTTTAAACATTTAATAGCTATTTCTTTGGCTTCTTCTTTTGTCTTACCAAAGTTCATTGGTCCAAAACATACATCATCCAAGATTGTTGTCTCAAACAACTGATGTTCTGGATACTGGAAGCAGATTCCAACTTTCCCTCGAAGTTCCCGTAATGGATATCCATCTGCATAGATATCTTCATCATCAAAATAAATCTTTCCTGATGTTGGGCGGATCAGACCATTGAGATGCTGGATCAGTGTTGACTTTCCAGAGCCTGTATGGCCGATCACTGCGATAAATTCTTCTTTTTTTATTTCTAAATTTACATCTTTTAATGCATAATTCTTCTTACTGGAATTATCTTCATATGCGTAACTTACATGTTCTAAACGAATTGACATAATTCTTCCACCAGCTCTTCCTTTGTTGTGATCGTATCCGACAAGTTGACACCTTCTTTTTTGAGTTCCCATGCAAGTTCAGTTGCGTATGGAACTTCCAGACCTAACGCTTTCATCTCATCGACTCTTGAAAAGATTTCTTTTGGTTTTCCATCCATAACAATCTTACCCTGATCCATCACAATGATGCGGTCGGCTAAAATCACTTCTTCCATATGATGAGTTACCATAAGAATCGTGATATTCTTTTCTTTATTCAATGCTTTGACAAGTGATAAAACATGTCTGCGGCCTTCTGGGTCTAACATGGCTGTGGGTTCATCTAATACGATACATTCTGGTTCCATTGCCATGATTCCTGCGATCGCTACTCTTTGCTTCTGTCCTCCTGAGAGGTGATTGGGACTTGCTTCTTTGTAGGCCATCATTCCTACGCCTGTCAAAGCTGCTGTAATCCTTGTCCAGATATCTTTTGGTTTGACTCCAAGATTCTCTGGACCAAAGGCTGTATCTTCTTCGACAGTCGTTCCTACGATCTGATTATCTGGATTCTGAAAGACGATTCCTGCACTTTGTCTGACATTTAAAAGTGTACTTTCATCTTTTGTATCCATCCCTTTAATATAGACTGCTCCTTCTGTTGGCATTAACAATCCGTTGATGTGTTTTGCAAGAGATGATTTACCAGAACCATTCTTTCCAAGGATTGCTACAAATTCCCCCTTCTCGACATTGATATCAATATGATTGATCGCTGCAATCTCTTGTTTGTCTTCTTCTGTATCTCCATAAGTCACATATTTGTGAACTAAGTCTTTGATTTTTAGTATGGACATAAATATCCTCCAATCTGATTTTTGGCTTTTATTTCTTAAACCTATTTCAAGCCATAATAATGTTAGTATAGTATACCTTGGAAGCGGACGCAAGATTTCATAAGCGATTCCCTAGGATTTTCCTATAGAATAAAGAAAAGTCTTATCCCGGTGGTTCCGAGATAAGACCTCTTTGTTGTTGTTGTCGATTTGGAATTTAAATAATATAGTCAGTACTGAACTGTTGATTAAACTAATTCAAGTACTACTTTTAATGCTGCATCACCTTTACGCTGAGCAATCTTAACGATTCTTGTGTAACCACCGTTACGTTCTGCATATTTTGGTGCATACTCGTCGAATAACTTAGCTGTTAAATCAACTTTCTTTGTATTAGCTTTCTTACCAGCTGCTGCTGTAGGAACTTCTGTTACAGGATATAATACCTTTAACATCTGTCTTCTTGCATGTAAGCGGGATGGTAAATCTTTTTTGATTTCTTTCTGAACTGTTTCATAAACAGTAACTTTCTTACCATCTACAACTTCTTTCACGCGTTTTCCGTTTTCATCTTTTTTAGCAACTTTAGCGTCAACTGTAACTGTTTCAAAGTTGTCTTTTTCTCTTACAGCTAAAGCGATAAGTTTTTCAGCTACCTTGCGGATTTCTTTTGCTTTTGCTTCAGTTGTAATGATTTTTCCATGATGTAACAGATTTGTTACTTCTGCACGGATCAGTGCTTTTCTCTGGGAAGCTGATCTTCCTAATTTTCTATATTTTGCCATTATAATGACCTCCTGTGTTTTTTCGCCTTGCTTACTTATTCCTTCAGCCTAGGCGGGTCTTGGTTTCTATTCTTCTCCTGAACTTAGGGATAATCCTAATTCACTTAATTTAGCTAAAACTTCTTCTAATGATTTACGTCCTAAGTTACGAACTTTCATCATATCTTCAGAAGTTTTATTTGTTAATTCTTCTACTGTATTGATGCCAGCTCTCTTTAAGCAGTTGTAAGAACGAACTGATAATTCTAATTCGTCAATGCTCATTTCAAGAACTTTTTCTTTTTCGTCGTCTTCTTTTTCTACCATGACTTCTGCTGTCTTGGCATTCTCAGAAAGATCAACGAATAAGTTTAAGTGCTCGCATAATACTTTCGCTGCTAAACTTACAGACTCATCTGGTGTTAATGTTCCGTTTGTGAATACATCTAATGTTAATTTGTCATAATCTGTGATCTGACCTACACGAGTATTCTCAACTTTTAAGTTTACACGTTCTACTGGTGTGTAAATTGCATCAACAGCGATCTCATCGATTGCTTTTCCTTCTTTGTCTGCTTTGTCTGCGCCTACATATCCGCGTCCGTTTGTGATTGTAAGCTCCATATCCAGTTTGCTGCTGTCATCACTTAATGTTGCGATCACAAGCTCTGGATTTAAGATTTCGATATCACTGTCCGCTTTAATATCTCCGGCAGTTACTACACCCTTTCCTGAAAACTCGATATAAGCCTGCTTTGTTTCAGCGGATGAGCTGTTGTTTTTAATTGCCAGAGATTTGATATTCATGATGATCTCAGGTACATCTTCCTTAACTCCCGGGATGGAACTGAATTCATGCAGAACACCTTTGATCTTTACTGAACTTACTGCTGCACCTGGCAGAGAAGAAAGCATGATACGTCTTAAGGAATTTCCTAAAGTTGTACCATAACCTCTTTCCAAAGGTTCCACAACAAAGCGTCCAAAACGGTTATCTTCTGAAATCTCATTAATCTCAATATTTGGTTTTTCAAATTCAAACATACGTGCCCTCCTTTTGGCTTAGGTTTAACTTGAGGGTTATTATTTAGAATATAACTCGACGATTAATGTTTCGTTAACTGGTACGTCGATTTCATCTCTAGATGGAAGTTCTTTTACAGTTCCTGTAAAGTTATCATGATCTGCTTCTAACCATGAAGGGATCATTCTTCCTTCTGTTACTTCTAAGATCTCTTTGTATCTTGGAGATGTTCTGTGTTTTTCTTTAATTTCGATAACGTCCCCAGCTTTTACCTGGTAAGAAGGAATGTTAACCTGTTTTCCATTAACTAATACATGTTTATGGTCAACGATCTGTCTGCATTCTTTTCTTGTTCTTCCGTATCCTAAACGGAATAATACGTTATCTAAACGAAGCTCTAATAATGTCATCAGGTTTGTACCAGTCTGACCTTTCATTCTTTCTGCTTTTGCATAGTAGTTACGGAAAGGTTTTTCTAATACACCATAGATGAATTTAGCTTTCTGTTTTTCGCAAAGCTGAAGTCCGTATTCACTTTTCTTTCTGTTTGATCTATTTAAACTTCTGTTTGATTTTTTATCAATTCCTAAAAAGACAGGATCTAAACCTAAGGATCTGCATCTCTTTAAGACTGGAGTTCTATCTACTGCCATCTTTAATTATCCTCCTATAATTAGACTCTTCTACGTTTTGGTGGGCGACATCCATTATGTGGAACAGGTGTTACATCGCTGATGCTTGTAACTTCTAATCCTGCTGCTGATAAAGCACGGATTGCTGCTTCTCTTCCTGATCCTGGACCTTTAACCATTACATCTACTGATTTTAATCCATGCACTAATGCTGCTTTTGTTGCAGTTTCAGCTGCCATCTGAGCTGCATATGGTGTAGATTTTTTGGATCCTCTGAATCCTAATCCACCTGCACTTGCCCAAGAAAGAGCATTTCCCTGTGCATCTGTTAATGTAACGATTGTATTATTAAAAGATGACTGAATATGTGCCTGTCCGTGCTGTACATTCTTCTTTACACGTTTTTTTGCACTTTTCTTTGTAACTTTAGCCATAATTACGTATACCTTTCTTTCTTCATTTCAATTCCAAAAAGATTGCCGATACTGCAAATCTTATGCTATTCCGGACTGTCCATACAGCCGGGTGTGTCATAACACTACAAATCTAGTGTTTATTATTTCTTCTTGTTAGCTACTGTTTTCTTAGGACCTTTACGTGTTCTTGCGTTTGTTTTTGTTTTCTGTCCACGGCAAGGAAGTCCCTGTCTATGACGTTTTCCTCTGTAGCATCCAATTTCTTTTAATCTCTTAATGTTAAGAGCGATTTCTCTTCTTAAATCACCTTCTACAACCTGTGTATCATTGATGACTGCACTGATTCTTTTAACTTCATCATCAGTTAAGTCGCGTACACGAGTATCAGGATCAACATTTGCCTCTGCCAAAATACGTTTTGCGCTTGAAAGACCGATTCCATAAATATAAGTAAGACCAATCTCTACACGCTTTTCTCTTGGTAAATCAACACCTGAAATACGAGCCATGTTTTTCTTTCCTCCAAAATAAATAATTACTTGTCTATTAAGGGCAATCCATATATCCGCAGTACGGTGAAATGATATATATGTCTCTTCCTCAAATTATCTTTCTATCTATAAATAATCAGTATGAGCGTACCTGTACTCACACTGCAGCCGCCTAAATTATGCGTGTGTATCTCTACACATCACAAAATACACCTCTAAACTGTTCTTGCAGTAAATAGGTGAATACACAACAAACCAAGGGTTATTGCGATATTCTTATCGAACGTCGTAATTATCCCTGTCTCTGTTTGTGTTTTGGATTCTCACAGATTACTCTGACAGATCCTTTTCTCTTGATAACCTTGCATTTTTCGCAAATTGGTTTTACAGATGCTCTAACCTTCACTTGAATATCTCCTTTCAAAAAACGTTCGGGTATGATTATATCATCATATTCTGAATATTTCAAGACTTTTTTCTAAATTTATTTGTCTCTCCAGATAATTCTTCCTTTTGATAAATCATATGGTGATAATGCCAATGTTACTTTGTCACCTGGTAAAATCTTGATGTAGTTCATTCTAAGCTTTCCACTAATGTGAGCTAAAATTACGTGTCCACCTTCGATTTCTACTTTGAACATAGCGTTTGGTAACTTCTCTAACACTACTCCTTCTACTTCAATTGCTTCTGATTTTGCCATTTTACTCCTCCTATTCAGACAAAGTCAATATTTCACAACCATCTTCTGTGATGACGATCGTGTTTTCATAATGTGCCGCCAGACTTCCATCTTCTGTAACAACTGTCCAGTCATCATCTAGCCAGACGACATCATAACTACCTTCATTTACCATTGGTTCAATGGCAAGTGTCATTCCCGGTCTTAATTTCATTCCTTTTCTTCTTTGTTTGAAGTTCGGAATCTGTGGGTCTTCATGAAGATGTGTTCCAATTCCATGTCCCACCAAATCTCTGACTACGGAATATCCATTACTTTCTACATATTTCTGAATTGCTTCAGATATGTCAAACAAATGATTTCCTGGAACTGCAAGTTTGATTCCTTCAAAGAAACTTTGTTTTGTAACTTCAATAAGTCTCTTTGCTTCTTCGGAAATATTTCCAACAGCATGCGTTCTTGCTGCATCGGAATGATATCCTTCATGGATCAGCCCTGCATCCAGACTTACAATATCTCCATCCTGTAAAATCCGGTCTTTTCTTGGAATACCATGTACGACTTCGTCATTGACAGATACACAGATGGATGCCGGATATCCATTATAGTTTAAAAAGTTTGGTACACATCCAAGATCTCTGATCGCTTTTTCTCCAAACTGGTCAATCTCTAATGTAGAGATTCCTGGTTTTATGAAATCAGCTAGCTTATTGTGAACCTCTTCTAACATTTTTCCAGCTTCCCGCATAAGTTCGATTTCTTTTTTTGATTTGATCGTAACTGCCATGGTCTGCCTCTTATCCTAAAATAGATTTGATTTCTTCAAAAACAACTTTGATATCCTGTGTTCCATCAATCTCATGTAAGCTTCCTGCTTCTTTATAATGTGCGATCAATGGAGCTGTCTGTTCATGATAAACGTCCAGACGTTTTTTTACAGTTTCTGCTTTGTCGTCATCGCGAAGAACTAATTCTCCACCACACACGTCACAACAGTTTTCTTTCTTTGGAGGATTATACTGAACATGGAAGATTGCTCCACAGTCTTTACAAGATCTTCTTCCAGACATTCTGTTTATTATATTTTCATCAGGAACTTCGACATTGACTGCATAGTCAACTGACTCTCCATTAGCACTAAGAGCCTTATCAAGTGCCTCTGCCTGAGGAATTGTTCTTGGGAATCCATCTAAAATATAACCTTTTTCACAGTCATCTTTGTGGATACGATCAACAACAAGATCACATACAAGTTCATCTGGTACTAACAGACCTTTGTCCATGTATTCCTGTGCTTTCTTTCCAAGTTCTGTTCCTTCTTTAATGTTTGCTCTGAAAATATCACCTGTTGAGATGTGTGGAATATCGTACGCCTGTGCAATCTGTTTTGCCTGAGTACCTTTTCCAGCACCTGGAGCTCCTAACATAATAATTTTCATGACAAATCCTCCTTCTTGTCTTTCTTTCATTTCACCTTGTTACCATACAATCGTTTTTTTGTGCTTTTATAAAAACATCTAATAAAAGCACAAAAAGCTGTAGCACAAAACTACAGCTTTTCTTATAGTTACTCACTTAAAAAACCAGAATAATTCTGTACTAACAACTGTGACTGGATCTGTTTGATCGTTTCAAGGATAACTCCAACGACGATGATGATGGATGTTCCTCCAAATGAAACGCTTGCTCCAAATACTCCGTTAAAGAAGAATGGAACGACTGCCGCGATTGTCAGTCCTGCAGCACC
>OLQB01001563.1_pt1 | contig 16127 bp, 16 predicted proteins | sample 1672681 | NCBI WGS metagenome assembly OLQB01 (sample SAMEA3136713, study PRJEB25190) | human gut metagenome | reverse complement strand
TATGTATATATTGCAGATGATAATATGAGCGCATCAGTCAGGCTTGGCAAATGTGATGAAGGATATACATATGATGAAGTCATGAATAAGCTATCGCTTAATGGAATTAAGACGGGAATAGATGAAGAAAAAATTCGATGGATGATTTTACAAAAAATATATGACCAGCCTGTTGAAGTTGCTTTTGGTAAACCGGTAGAGGCAGGAAAAGATGGATATTATGAGTTTTTCTTTGATACAGATGCAATTAATAATAACAGACCTACAGTAAGAGAAGATGGTTCTATTGATTACTTTAACCAGAAGAGATTTGAAAAGGTTAATGAGGGTGATCTGCTGGCAAGATATCATGAGCCGACTAAAGGGGAGTTTGGCTTTGATGTATGTGGAAAGCTGCTTGTTCCTAAGCAGGGTAAACCAAAGCCAAGACTGCATGGTAAGGGCTTTAAGACATCTGATGATGGTAAAGAAACTTATGCTGCAATATCTGGAAAGATTGAATACTGTAACTATGATTTAAGTGTTGTTAATGTATATGAGGTTAATGGTAATCTAGATATGAGCATGGGGAATATTGACTTTAACGGGGATGTTAATATTACAGGCAGTGTGAGAAGTGGTGTAACAGTTCATGCCATGGGAAGTATATATGTTGGAGGCTTCGTTGAGGGAGCAACACTTATTGCTGGGAAAGATATTGTATTAAAGGATGGTGTTAATACTAAGAATTCAGGAAAAATCGAGGCAGGGGGAAATATATCAGGCAGATTTTTTGAGAATACAGAGGTTATTGCCAAAGGAGACTTACAGTGTAATTATATTCTTAACTGCAGGGTGCTTACATATGGCAGGATATTTGTTGAGGGACCCATAGGTTCTATTATAGGTGGTGATGTAACTGGTGTTATGGGAATCAGTACTACATCATGTGGACATGAAAGCAATGTAAAGACTTTGTTGAGGGTTGGTTCGACCAAAGAAATTAGAAAAGAATATGCAGAACTTATTATGGAACTTAAGGAAGTAGACGGACAGATTGAAACCTTTGAAATGGCTAATAAGAAGTTTGAGATGATTAAACAGAACATGCCTGAAAAGTATGATAGTAAAATGGCATTGAAAGTTACCCAGTCAAAGATTGTAAAGATGGCACAGAAAGCCAAGCTTGAAGAAAAGAGCAAGGCATTATACAATCTTATAAGAGATTCAGAGAGAGCAGTTGTTAAAGTAAAGAATCATATATATCCGGGAAGCAGGGTATATATGGATGATAAGACTTACATGCCAAGTTCTGTATTTTCACATATTATTGTTAAGAAGACGCCAAGCACGATTATTCTTAGGGATTATGATGAATAAGTATATTACAGGGAGAGTATTATGATAGAAGAAGTTGTTTCGGTGGAATTGCCGGTGCATGAAAGGCTGGTAGTAAGAAAGAATAGACTTACGAATGAAGAAAACGGCATTGATATGCCAAGGATTTCTATAGTTACAGGCACTCATGGGGATGAACTTGACGGACAGTATATCTGCTATGAGGTTATCAGAAGGATTGAAAGAGAGAAGAATAAGCTTAAAGGAATTGTAGATATTTATCCAGATATTAATCCTCTTGGACTTGATACAGGTTCAAGAGGAATTCCTATGTTTGACCTTGATATGAACAGGGTTTTCCCTGGCGATAATAATGGAGCGATGGCTGAATATGTGGCAGCAGGTATTATTGAAGATATTATTGGAAGCGATCTGTGTATTGATATCCATTCAAGCAATATATTTGTAAATGAGATGCCACAGGTAAGAATTAATGATGATACGCAGGAAAAGCTTCTTCCTTATGCGAAGATGATGAATGCACAATTTGTGTGGATATATTCGTCTATTACTGTGCTTGATGCAACTCTTGCCTATAGTCTTAATCATCTTGGTGTGCCTACTCTTGTTACGGAGATGGGTGTTGGAAACAGAATTACGCCAAAGTATTGCAGGGATATTGTTGATGGTATATTTAACCTTATGTCTCATATGGGGATATGGGATGATGAGCCGAAAGAAGTGAATGAACCTATTATCTCTACAGAGGGTGAGGTTACATTTCTTACTGCTAAGGAAAGCGGAATATTCGTATCAGCAGTTGATTCTATGGGAAGGATTGGAATTGGAACGCATATAGGAGATATTATCGAACCTATTGAGGGAAGAATAATCCAGAGAATTGAATCGCCTACAGATGGAATTATATTTACATTAAGAGAGAATCCGGTAGTACATAAGGGGGCTCTTATAGCAAGAGTTTATGGTGGCAGATAATGAAGAAAGAGATTATTTATTCGTTAAAGGGTATATATAGAGAAGATTATCAGATAGAAGGCTACAGATTCGGCGGTGGTGAGAAGTCGGCATGTATTGTTGGTGCATTAAGAGGTAATGAGATACAGCAGCTGTATATATGTTCGCAGCTTGTTAAGGCACTTAAAGAGCTTGAGGCTCATGGCGCAATATCACACAATCATGAGATTCTTGTTATCCCATCTGTTAACAGATTTTCCATGAATGTTGGAAAGAGATTCTGGCCTACAGATAATTCTGATATTAACAGAGCTTTTCCTGGGGATGTTAATGGAGATACAACCAAGCAGATAGCAGGAACACTTTTTGACAGAATTAAGGGTTACAGTTATGGTATACATTTTGCGAGCTTTTATATGCCGGGTGATTTTATTCCTCATGTAAAGATGATGGATACAGGATTTCAGAGTGCAAGTCTTGCCAATCTGTTCGGACTTCAGTACGTTGTTATTAGAAAGCCGAAGCCAATGGATACAGTGACACTTAATTATAACTGGCAGATGAATGGTACTAATGCGTTTTCAATATATACTAACAGCACAGATATGATTGATGAGAAGTCTGCAAGACAGGCTGTGTCATCTGTTCTCAGGTTTTTAACCAGAATGGGTATTCTTAAGTACAACAATCACAGTGGATATATTGCAAGTGTTATCAACGAATTTGACCTTATGGCAGTAAAGACTTATGATGCAGGATTTTACAAGAGACTTAAAGAGCCGGGTGATCCTGTATATCATGGTGAGCTTATAGCACAGATTCTTGACCCATGTGAGGGTACTGTTAAGAGTGAGATAATATCACAGACAGACGGTATTGTTTTCTTCGCACATACAGGTCCTACCGTAATGGGTAATCAGGTTGTTTACAAGATAATAAGAAGAATGCATGAATAGTTGTTTGAAAATATGTTTTATTGTGATACAATGGTTAAATATTAATAATTAATATAACTAATCTCAGGAGGAAGATATGAGCGGCGTAAAGAGAGTTTTTGTCGAGAAAAAGAAACCATTTGCAGTTAATGCGAAAGAATTACTTGAGGAGATAGGGGGATATCTTGGAATAAAGACTATTACAGATGTAAGAGTTCTTATCCGTTATGATATTGAGAATCTTTCAGAAGAAACATATAAGAAAGCACTTACTACTGTTTTTTCTGAGCCACCGGTAGATGATGTTTATGAGGGAACATTTCCAGCAGGAAATGACGATTTCGTGTTCTCTGTAGAGTATCTTCCAGGACAGTTCGACCAGAGAGCTGATTCTGCAGAACAGTGTGTTAAGTTCTTTAATGAGAATGAGACACCAGTTATCAAGACTGCTGTAACTTATGTATTGACAGGAACTGTTACTGATGAGGAGAAGAACAGGATTAAGGAACACTGCATTAACCCTGTTGATTCAAGACAGGCAGCAGAGGATATTCCAGAAACTTTAGTTACTGAGTTCAAGACTCCTGCTGATGTTTTATATTTTGACGGATTCAAGGATATGCCAGAGGATAAGTTAAAGGAATTATATGATTCTTTAGGACTTGCCATGACATTTAAGGATTTTAAGTTCATTCAGGAGCATTTTGCTAGTGTTGAGAAGCGTGATCCTTCTATGACTGAAATCAGAGTACTTGATACATACTGGTCAGATCATTGCCGTCACACAACATTTGCAACAGAGCTTACAGATGTTAAGTTTAAGGACGGATTCTATAAAGCCCCTATGGAAGCTACATATAACAAGTATCTTTCAGACAGAGCAGAAATATATAAGGACCGTAAGGACAAGTTCGTATGCCTTATGGACCTTGCACTTATGGGTGCTAAGAAGTTAAAGGCTGAGGGTAAGTTAGCTGATCAGGAAGAATCTGATGAGATTAATGCCTGCTCAATTGTTGTTCCGGTTGAGATTGATGGAAAGACAGAGGAATGGCTTGTTAACTTTAAGAACGAGACACATAACCATCCAACAGAGATTGAGCCATTTGGTGGCGCAGCAACTTGTCTTGGTGGTGCTATAAGAGATCCATTGTCAGGACGTACATATGTATATCAGGCAATGAGAATTACAGGTGCAGCAGATCCTACTGTTCCGGTATCAGAGACAATTCATGGAAAGCTTCCACAGAGAAAGCTTGTTACAGGTGCTGCTCACGGATACAGCTCATATGGTAACCAGATCGGACTTGCTACAGGATATGTTAAGGAAATCTACCATCCTGATTATGTTGCCAAGAGAATGGAGATTGGTGCAGTTATAGCTGCTGCTCCAAGAAGTGCAGTTAAGAGAGAGAATTCTGACCCGGGAGATATCATTATTCTTCTTGGTGGAAGAACAGGACGAGATGGATGTGGCGGAGCTACAGGTTCATCTAAGGTTCATACAGAGAAGTCTATTGAGGATTGTGGTGCTGAGGTTCAGAAGGGTAATGCTCCTACAGAGCGTAAGATGCAGAGACTCTTCAGAAGACCAGAGGTTACTAAGCTTATTAAGAAATGTAATGACTTTGGTGCAGGCGGTGTATCCGTTGCAATTGGTGAGCTTGCAGCAGGTCTTAAGGTAGATCTTGATAAAGTTCCTAAGAAGTATGAAGGTCTTGATGGAACAGAGCTTGCTATATCAGAGTCTCAGGAGAGAATGGCTGTTGTAGTTGATCCTAAGGATGTTAAGGAATTCCTTCAGTATGCTGCTGAGGAGAACTTAGAGGCAGTTGAGGTAGCTGTTGTAACAGAAGAACCAAGACTTGTTCTTAACTGGAGAGGCAAGGATATCGTTAATATCTCAAGAGCATTCCTTGATACTAATGGTGCTCATCAGGAGACTAAGGTTGTAGTTGATATTCCTTCACAGGAAGACGATTACCTTAAGCCGGTTAAGGTTACAGATGTACGCGGTAAGTGGTTAAAGACTTTAGCAGACCTTAACGAATGCTCACAGAAGGGACTTGTTGAGAGATTTGATGGTTCTATCGGAGCCGGTTCAGTATATATGCCATATGGTGGTAAATATCAGCTTACAGAGACACAGAGCATGGTTGCAAAGCTTCCAGTGCTTAAGGGTTCATGCGATACAGTAACTATGATGTCTTATGGATTTGATCCATATCTCTCATCATGGAGCCCATATCATGGAGCAATCTATGCTGTTACAGATTCTGTAGCTAAGATTGTTGCTGCCGGTGGTGATTTCAGTAAGATCAGATTCACATATCAGGAATACTTCAGAAGAATGACAGAAGATCCAGAAAGATGGAGCCAGCCATTTGCTGCACTTCTTGGTGCATATGAAGCACAGATGGGATTCGGACTTCCATCAATCGGTGGTAAGGACAGTATGTCAGGAACATTTGAACATATTGATGTTCCACCAACACTCTGCTCATTTGCTATTGATGTAGCTAAGGAAGGAGATATTATTACTCCTGAACTTAAGAATGATGGTGATGTATTAGTCAGATTTGATATTAAGAAGAATCAGTATGATCTTCCAGATTTCGAACAGGTTAAGGCACTCTACAGTGCAATACATGAGCTTATCCAGAAGAAGGCAATCGTATCTGCATATGTTCTTGATGCTAACGGACTTGTGCCAGCACTCAGCAAGATGGCATTTGGTAATAAGTTAGGTTTTGAGATCAGCGCAGACGTTAAGGAAGATGATCTCTTTGCACCAGCTTATGGCTGTATCGTTGCAGAAGTTCCAGCAGATAAGCTGGGAGAGATTACTACAGCCTATACTAAGGTTGGTACTGTTAAGGATAATGGTAAGTTCACATACAAGGAAGTTTCAATTAATGTAGAAGAAGCATTAAGCGTATGGGCTGATACCCTTGAGGGTGTATTCCCAACTAAGGCTTCTAAGGAAACTACACCGGTTGAAAGCAAGTTATATGAAGCACCAAGCGTACATGTATGCAAGAATAAGGTTGCCAAGCCAACAGTATTTATCCCGGTATTCCCAGGAACTAACTGTGAGTACGATAGTGCCAAGGCATTTGAAAGAGCCGGTGCTGATACAATCGTTAAGGTGTTCAAGAACCTTGATGCTGAGAGTATCAGAGAGTCTGTTGATGAATTTGAGAAGGCTATTAACCAGGCACAGATTATTATGTTCCCTGGTGGATTCTCAGCAGGTGATGAACCAGATGGTTCTGCCAAGTTCTTCGCGACAGCATTCCGTAATGCCAAGATGAAGGAAGCAGTTGAGAAGCTACTTAATGAGAGAGATGGTCTTGCACTTGGTATCTGTAATGGATTCCAGGCACTTATCAAGCTTGGTCTTGTACCTAATGGTAAGATTACAGGACAGGATGCACAGTCACCTACACTTACATTTAATACAATTAACCGTCATATATCTAAGATGGTATATACTAAGGTTGTCAGCAATTTAAGTCCATGGCTTGCTAATGCTGAACTTGGCGGAGTATACTGCAATCCAGCTTCACATGGTGAAGGAAGATTTGTTGCTCCTAAGGAATGGCTTGATAAGCTCTTTGCTAACGGACAGGTTGCTACACAGTACTGTGACCTTGACGGTAATGTATCTATGGATGAAGAGTGGAATATCAATGGTTCATACATGGCTATTGAAGGTATCACAAGCCCAGACGGAAGATGCTTCGGTAAGATGGCACATTCTGAGAGACGCGGCGACAGTGTTGCTATTAATATATATGGTGAGCAGGATATTAAGATATTCGAATCAGGTGTTAAGTACTTCAAGTAATGCATAGAATATGTCAGCATTGTGCCATTAGAATTGGAGGGGGATATTATGGCAAGAGATAAAGTCAGCACAGATATATTATGGAAGGACAGGAAGAGAATTCTCTTCCTCGGACTTCCATGGTCATTTACAAGATACAGTGTATCTAAGGACAGATTCTTTATAAGCAAAGGATTTTTCAGCGTTAAAGATGATGAGGTAAGACTGTATCGTATTATGGATATTTCATTGGAGCGCTCATTCATGCAGAGACTTGTCGGAGTAGGAACTATTAAAGTATGCTCTGGAGACAAGACAATGGGTGACTTTGAGATTAAGAATATCAAGAGGCCTAAGGCTACTAAGGAGCTGTTATCAGATCTTGTGGAGAAGCAGAGAGATATCAAGAGAGTTGTCAACAGAGAGAATATGATTGACGGTCATGACCATTCAGATGGTCATGCGGATATTGATGACTTTGACAATAATGATGACGATGCACCATTTGACAGATAATTTGTAAAAATGTATTGACAGCTATAATGAAAGATGATATTTTAATAGTTAGTTAAGGCTAACTGATGTAACGGGTATCCAGTTAGGATATCCGTTATTTTATAAATATGAGTTAGACAAAGCTAACAAGAGTAAGGTGAATGAAAGGATGAGAATATGAGCGTAGTTATTATTGGTGGAAATGAATGTATGGAACGCCAGTATCAGCAGATATGTAAGAAACACGGCTGCAAGGCGAAGGTATTTGTTAAGGAAAAAAGCGGATTTTCCAAGCAGATTGGAACACCGGATCTTATGATACTGTTTACTAATACGGTTTCTCATAAGATGGTTTTATCAGCTGTTACAGAGGCTAAGAAGAATGATGTAAATATAGTAAGAACACATTCAAGCAGTGCGGCATCGCTTACAAGTGTTTTAGAAACATATTTAAGCGAAAGCAGGGCATGCTGATAAAGAAGAGAATAAAGTGCAATATGGAAGGAAAAGAAAAATGGTCTGTACAGATGTATTGGGAAGAATTGAGCGGGAAGTTATAAAAGAGTGTTCTCCGACGCTTGCCGGATTAAAGACGGGCAACCTTTTTAATTACAGATATGATAATATATCTGATTTTAGGAGAGAGCTTGCAAGTGTTAACAGAAAACTTAACGCCAAAGGCGTGTATGTTACATTTTTAAAGAGAAATGAAAAGAGTGCACTTTTATATGTGTTCAGACCTGACAGATTAGAGAAGGATTTGTCACAGCCAGCAGTACAAAATGTACTGAAAACATTTGGATATACAGATTATAAAGTTGGAGCAAGCATCAAGCATCTTAAACAGAGAGTGGGGGAGAACACATGCTTTCCACATGAAATAGGGCTGTTCTTAAGTTACCCTGTGGAAGATGTAATCCAGTTTATAAGACAAAAGGGCTGCAATTACAAATGTTGTGGGGTATGGAAGGTGTATTGTGATGAGGCATTCAGCCAGAAGATGTTTGCACGTTACAGAAAATGCACAGAAGTATATTTAAGAGTCTTTGACCGAGGCAGAAGCATATCTGCATTAACGGTTTAAGCATATAAAAAGTAAAAAAGGAGAGATTGTATAATGAGTAAAGTAGCAGTAGTTTATTGGAGTGGAACAGGTAATACAGAGACAATGGCTAACGCAGTTGCAGAAGGTGCTAAAGGAGCCGGAGCAGAGGTTGATGTACTTGTGGCAAATGATTTTAATTCAGGAAAGGTTGCTGAATATGATGGAATCGCATTCGGATGCCCGGCAATGGGAGCAGAGAATCTCGAAGAATCAGAGTTTGAGCCAATGTTCACAGAGGTAGAAGGAAGTCTTAGCGGTAAGAAAATTGCACTTTTTGGTTCATATGGATGGGGAAGCGGCGAATGGATGGCTGACTGGGAAGAAAGAAGTAAGGCTGCAGGTGCTGTTCTTGCAACAGACAGCGTAATCTGTCAGGAAGCACCAGATGATGATGCTGTTGAAAACTGCAAAAAACTTGGGGCAGCGTTAGCATAATTATTTATTGCCTGTAATATATTGAAAAGATTGCACATTTTGCCCCTGGTTGGTTATATCAATCAGGGGTTAAACTGTTCTAAAAAATATTATAAAAATATAACAAAAGTTGTTGACATCTAATGACCATTAGAATATACTAACCAAGGTGGTAATGAAAAACATTATCAATATGCTAAAAAGAGGAGATGAGCTTATGCCATTAACTATGATTGATGAAGGAACTCCATACACAATCCAGCGAATTGGTGGAAAGGAAGAAATAAGACGTTTTCTTGAGAATCTTGGATTCGTTCCGGGAGCAGTAGTAACAGTTGTTTCTAAAGCTGGCGGTAATGTCATTGTTAACATTAAGGAATCAAGAGTTGCCATAGGAAAAGATATGGCTAATAAAATTATGGTATAAAGGACTGAATATGCCAGTTCTTATATAAAACTAAAATAAGAAGGAGATAAACTATGACTTTAAGAGATGTATCTGTAGGCCAGACTGTTAAAGTTACCAGGTTAAATGGTGATGGTCCGGTTAAGAGAAGAATTATGGATATGGGAATTACTAAGGGAGTTGAAGTCTATGTAAGAAAGGTAGCACCTTTGGGAGATCCTGTAGAGGTTACAGTAAGAGGCTATGAATTATCGCTTCGTAAAGCCGATGCCGAGATGATAGAGGTAGGCTGATTTTTTTTACATGCAGGTTAGCATAATCTAATTAATGTAAGAATTGTCAAATGTTTGTTAGCAGATGCATAAACATTTATATAAAAGAAATGAGGTAGTCAAATGTCAATTAAAATTGCATTAGCAGGTAATCCAAACTGCGGTAAAACAACATTGTTTAATGCTTTGACCGGTTCTAATCAGTTCGTTGGTAACTGGCCAGGTGTTACAGTTGAGAAAAAGGAAGGTAAATTAAAGGGACATAAAGATGTAACTATTATGGATTTACCAGGTATTTATTCACTTTCTCCTTATACTCTTGAGGAGGTAGTAGCAAGAAATTATCTTATTAACGAAAGACCTGATGCAATCATCAATATCGTTGATGGTACTAACATTGAAAGAAACCTTTATCTTTCAACACAGATTATGGAACTGGGGATTCCAGTTATTATGGCTGTTAACATGGTCGATATCATGGAAAAGAACGGAGATAAGGTTGACCTTGCCAAGTTAGGAAAGAACCTTGGATGTGAAGCTGTTGAGATATCAGCTCTTAAGGGAACTGGCATTAAGGAAGCAGCAGAGAAGGCTGTTAAGCTTGCAGAGAGCAAGAAGCTCAATACAATTGCTCACAAGTTTGATGATAAGGTTGAGGCAGCTATATCTGCAGTAGAAGATAAGCTTGGTCTTGATATTGTTGAAGAACAGAAGAGATTCTTTGCTATCAAGCTTCTTGAGAAGGATGATAAGATTAAAGTTCTTATGAAGAATGTTCCAGATGTTTCAGCTGAGATTGAGACTCTTGAGAAAGAATTTGATGATGATACAGAAAGTATTATCACTAATGAAAGATATACATATATATCTTCAATTATCAGTGGATGTTTTGCAAAGAAGTCTGAGAAGAAGCTTTCTACATCAGATAAGATTGATAGAATAGTTACTAACAGATTCTTAGCACTTCCAATATTTGCATTTGTAATGTTCATCGTATACTATGTATCAGTTACAACAGTTGGTACATGGGCAACAGACTGGGCTAACGATGGTGTGTTCGGTGATGGCTGGCATCTCTTCGGAATTGGCACTTCAGCTTACGAAGAAGTAGCTGATGAGTATGGTGATTCAGATGCAATCATCGGGGCATATATCGACAGCCTTGGTGATAAAGGTGAAGAGTATGCAGATGCTATTGATACAGAAGCTGATGATTATGATTCAGATGCAGCAGTAGCAGCACTAAAGAAACTTGAAAACACAGTTCCAGCTAATCTTACATTAGATTATGATGTAGAAGATGAGGAAAATCTTAGTGTAACAACAGAGACAACAGATGCAGCTGGTGTTAAGGAAGCTATTGAACAGTGTATAGACAATGATGGTGCAGCTCCAGATCCTGCTAATTATGGTGTATGGGTTCCTGGTATCCCAGTGCTTCTTGAGTCAGGACTTGATGCAATTGGTTGTGTAGACTGGTTAAAGGGTCTTATCCTTGATGGTATTGTAGCCGGTGTTGGTGCAGTACTTGGCTTCGTTCCACAGATGCTTGTATTATTCATATTCCTTGCATTCCTTGAGTCTTGCGGTTATATGGCACGTATAGCATTCATTATGGATAGAATTTTCCGTAAGTTCGGTCTTTCAGGTAAGTCATTCATTCCAATGCTTATCGGTTCAGGTTGTGGTGTTCCTGGTATCATGGCTTCACGTACAATTGAGAACGACAGAGACCGTAAGATGACAATTATGACAACAACATTTATTCCTTGTGGAGCTAAGCTTCCATTCATAGCAATGGTTGCCGGAGCTATCTTTGATGGTGCTCCATGGGTTGCTCCATCAGCATACTTCCTTGGAATATTCTCAATTATCTGCTCAGGTATCATCTTAAAGAAGACAAAGTTATTCGTTGGAGATCCGGCACCATTCGTTATGGAGCTTCCAGCATACCATCTTCCAACAGTTGGTACAGTATTAAGAAGCATGTGGGAGCGTGGATGGTCATTCATCAAGAAGGCCGGAACAATCATCACACTTTCAACAATCATTATCTGGTTCACAACATACTTCGGATTTGTTGATGGAACATTTACAATGCTTGCAGATGATCAGATTGACTTCTCTATTCTTGGCAGAATTGGTAAGGCAATCGCATGGATATTTGCTCCTTTAGGATTTGGTAACTGGCAGGCAACTGTTGCTTCTATTACTGGTCTTGTTGCTAAGGAGAATATCGTTGGTACAATGGGTATCCTTTACTCAGCAGGTGAGGGAACAGTATATGCTAACATGGCAGCTACATTTACAGTAGTAAGCGGATATGCATTCCTTGCATTTAATCTTCTCTGTGCTCCTTGCTTCGCAGCAATGGGTGCTATTAAGAGAGAGATGAACAACACTAAGTGGTTCTGGATTGCAATCGGATACCAGTGTGGATATGCTTACCTTGTAGGTCTTGTAATTAACCAGATTGCTGGTCTTATTACTGGCGACACAGCATTTAATGTATTCACAGTAATCGCAATTCTTATAATTGTTGGCTTCATTTATCTGTTATTCAGACCATATAAGGAAAGTAAGACATTAAAGGTTGATTCTAAGAAACTTTTAAATGCAACAAAGTAATTAAATGATATATTATCGGAGGTGTAATTATGCTGGGAACAATTATAGTAGGAGTTATATTAGTGATTATAGTTGCGCTTATTGTACGCAGTATGGTACACGACAAGAAAAACGGTAAATCGTTCACATGTGGTGGCGACTGCGGTAAATGCAAAGGCCACTGCCATTAAAAGGAGGTAACGGGTGGTCAGAAATCCTGATAAAGACAAAGACATTATTATTTCTCGTCTCAAGCAGCAGGGTTGCAGGATAACTAAACAGAGGCTTATGCTTCTTGATGTAATTCTTGAAGAGGACTGCTCAAGCTGTAAAGAGATTTATTACAAGGCAGTAAAAAAGGATCCTAAGATTGGGGCTGCAACTGTATATAGAATGGTTAATACACTGGAAGAAATCGGTGCAATTAACCGTAAGAATATGTACAGAATAACTTGTGATGAGAATGATAATGGCGGTTATACTGTAAGATTAAACGATGATTCGTCAATTAATTTATCAGAAAGCAAATGGAGTAAAATTATTGAGTCAGGGCTAGAAGCCTGCGGATACATTAAGAATCAGAAGATAACAAGTGTAGTTGACAGGAAAAAGGCAGTTTCAGTTAATAAATAATATTTACTAATAAGGGAGAGATGAAACTGTTTCATCTCTCCTTTTGCTATATTGAGAAGATTTCTCAATAAGTGGATTTATGTAGAAATGTTACATAATGTGTAATATAATAACCGTCAAACTTAAGAAACATTTATTGTCCAATATGGACAGAGAGGAGCACAGTATGAAAATTAATAACTTAAAGAAACCAGGACTTTTTGCAGCAGGTGTATTATTTGGAACAGCTGGAATTAAGATTCTTACAAGCAAGGACGCAAAGAAGCTTTACACTAACTGTACAGCAGCAGTTTTAAGAGCTAAATCATGCATAATGAAGACAGCTACAACTGTTCAGGAAAACTGCGAGGATATATATGCTGATGCTAAGACAATCAATGAGACAAAGTATAACACAGAAGAAGTTGTACTTGATTCAGTAGATGAAGATGAGGAAGCGTAACAGAGTATGAAATTCATAATAAAGCATGATGTGCCCGGAAGAATCCGCGTTCACATGGATGCTTCTGGCATGACTTTTACACAGGCAGATACTTTGCAGTATTATCTTAAGAATCTGCAGGGCGTTACAAATGCCAAGGTGTATGAGAGAACTGCTGATGCAGTTGTCGAGTACAGATGTTCAAGAAAAACCGTGATTGAAGCTATTGCTAAGTTCAGATACAGCAATGTAGAGGTTCCTGAAGATGTTCTTGCAACATCAGGAAGAGCAATCAATTCTCATTATACTGAAAAGCTGGCAGATCAGGTGTTGTGGAGAATGACTAAGAAATTGTTTATTCCGGCACCGGTATGTGCGGTATTAACAACGGTATCTTCAATGAAGTACATTTATAAAGGAATCAGGACACTGATTGACAGAAAGCTTGAAGTGCCAGTTCTTGATGCAACTGCAATAGGAGTTTCTATCTTAAGAAGAGACTTTAATACAGCTGGTTCAGTAATGTTTCTTCTTGGTATAGGTGAGATAATAGAGGACTGGACACACAAGAAGTCGGTTGACGACCTTGCAAGAACGATGTCACTTAACGTTAATAAGGTCTGGTTAAAGACAGATGATGCAGAAGTACAGGTATCTGTGAAAGATGTTAAGGACGGAGATAATGTAATAATCCGGATGGGTAATGTAATCCCATTTGATGGAACTGTTATCAGTGGTGAGGCTATGGTTAATCAGGCTTCACTTACAGGAGAATCTGAGCCAGTAAGAAGAGGTGAGGAAACTTCTGTATTTGCAGGAACTGTAGTAGAAGAGGGCGAGATAGTATTCAGAGTTAAGCGTGCTGGAGGCTCAAGCAAATATGACAAGATTGTCAGGATGATTGAAGAATCTGAGAAGTTAAAATCAGGTCTTGAGTCAAAAGCAGAGCATCTTGCAGATAAGCTTGTACCTTATTCACTTGGCGGAACTGCACTTACATATCTGTTAACACGAAATACTACTAAGGCATTGTCAATACTTATGGTCGATTTCTCATGTGCATTGAAACTTGCTATGCCTATTACGGTACTTGCAGCAATAAGACAGGCAAGTCAGGCGAGTGCAACAGTCAAGGGCGGTAAGTTCTTAGAGGCAATTGCTGAAGCGGATACTATCGTATTTGATAAGACAGGTACACTTACAAAGGCCAAGCCAACAGTAAGCAGGGTATATTCATTTAACGGAATGCCGGAAGATGAGCTGTTAAGAATAGCTGCGTGTCTTGAGGAACATTTTCCACATTCAATGGCTAAGGCCGTTGTTAATGAAGCTGGCAGAAGAAACCTTATGCATGAAGAGATGCATTCTAAGGTTGAATATATTGTTGCACATGGAATATCAACATTTATCAATACAAGCAAGGTTATCATAGGAAGCCATCACTTTGTATTTGAGGATGAGGCATGTGTAATTCCAGCGGGAAAGCAGGAGTTATTTGACAGTCTTCCAGATGACTGCTCACATCTTTATATGGCAATTAACGGTCAGCTTGCAGCAGTTATATGCATAATTGATCCATTAAGAGAAGAAGCACCGGAGGTTATTGAAGGGCTTAAGAAGGCTGGAATATCAAAGGTTGTCATGATGACCGGAGACAGTGAAAGAACAGCCGCCTCTATTGCCAGAAAGGTTGGCGTTACTGAATATTATTCAGAAGTTCTTCCAGAAGACAAGGCTAAGTTCGTAGAGAAAGAGCGGGCAGCCGGACGAAAGGTAATTATGATTGGTGATGGAATTAATGACTCACCAGCGCTTTCAGCAGCAGATGTAGGTATTGCCATAAGTGATGGTGCTGAGATTGCAAGAGAGATTGCAGATATCACTGTCGGCGCAGATGATCTTAACCAGATACTTATGCTTAAGAAATTAAGTGACAGTCTGATTAAGAAGATTAACAGAAATTACCGTGTGATTGTCGGATTCAATTCCGCACTTATTGCACTTGGTGTAACGGGCGTCATACAGCCTACAACTTCAGCACTTCTTCATAATACATCAACACTTGTTATAAGTCTTGAGAGTATGAAGAATCTGCCGGTTTAAGACTATGAAACGGACTCATCTTCGGGTGGGTTCGTTTTTTATTTGAAGGCAAAAAGTTCTGAATGGATAAATATATACTATACCCATAAGGCACAATATAAATTAATAATCGCAGGATATTATTTTATTACAACAAAATGAAATTATGTAACAAAAGAAAATTGACTAAGCCGTACGGCTTATATTATAATGCTTTTGTCAAAACAAAGCCGCTCGGCTTTATTTATGAGAGAATATGTATAATAGAGCCGTACGGCTTATTTTAATGCTGGAGTGATTATCATGAAAATAACTGATTCAGAAGAACTGGGAAATATAATCAGGAACAGGAGAAAAGAATTAAAGTATACGCAGGCATTTTTGTCAGAATATACTGGTCTTAGTGTAAGTTTTATATCAGATGTAGAAAGAGGTAAAACAACTGTTGAGATTGGCAAAGTAATGCAGTTAATTTCAATTTTGGGACTTGATATTAATATTAATGTAAGGGGGAGATAATGAGAAATTTAGAGGTATATATTGAATGTAATGGAAATATGATTAATGTTGGCAGTATTACAGGGCATAATTCTGACGATGCTGTATTCTAGGACACCAGATAGTTTTATTATTAAT
>OLQB01001547.1_pt1 | contig 16187 bp, 10 predicted proteins | sample 1672681 | NCBI WGS metagenome assembly OLQB01 (sample SAMEA3136713, study PRJEB25190) | human gut metagenome | reverse complement strand
TTAACGCCCCCGCCCCTTCCTCCACTTTTGAGTCGGGAGTTCCCCCGAACCCCCGCAGGGGGGAGAGGGAGGCCCCCTTGTCAAAGGGGGCTGTCACCGTTAGGTGACTGGGGGATTCCGACGGGCCTTGCGTGGCCGCCCATCAACGGGCAGCCACCCACTAACTCCCGCGGCGGCCTGGGGGCAGGCCGCCCTACGTACCCCTTTTAAATTGGTTTGCAGGGAGGGGTCTTGACCCCCGCGGGGCGTCGGGAACGCCGCCCCCGACAGCCTTTACCACTACCCTTTTGCCTGTTGTAGGGGGGATTTATCCCTCCCGGCAAGGCGTTCCTCACACCTCGATCTTCTCATCCTCGGCAAAATCGCGTTTCGCGGTCTGGCCTAAAATCTCATGCCAGCGCATGGGAGAAATCCCGTCCCCCGGGCGCTTGGTGGTGAGATTTTCCTCGGTGAAAACCTCACCCGCTTTGATTTCCCGGGCGGCGACAATGCTCTTGCGGGCAATGGCCTTGTTGGGGGCTTCGCTGGCGGTCAGGTGCTTGTGGCCGTCGCCGAGGGCGGCTTCTGCGTGGCGCACGGCCAGCACCATCGCCGCAAACTCGGCGGGGTCCAGGCTGGCCTTCTGGTCGGGGCCGGGCAGGGATTTGTCCAGCGTAAAGTGCTTTTCAATGACCTGCGCGCCCAAAACCGTCGCGGCTACGTCGCATTCCCAGCCGGGCGTGTGGTCGGACAGCCCTACCGGCAGACCAAACTGGTCGTACAGCTCAATCATGGCGGTCAGGTTCGCGTCCTCGTAGGGCGTCGGGTACTGCGTGTTGCAGTGCAAAATCGTCACCTCGGGGCAGCCGCCGTCATCCAGCACGCCCAGCGCGTCGGTGATCTCGTCCAGTGTGCTCATGCCCGTGGAGAGCAGCACCGGCGTTTTCTGCGCGGCCATGGCCTCGAGATACGGTAGGTTCGTGATCTCGCCGGAGGGGATTTTTAAAAGCGGCAGACCCAGCGTACCCAGAAACTTCACGCTCGGCACGTCAAACGGCGCGCTTAAATACTGGATGCCGATGGAATCACAGTATTCCTTTAATTCTTTATGCGCCTCAAACGAGAAATGCAGCTTGCGGATCATCTCCAGCTGGCTCTCGGCGGCATCGGTGGTCTGCTTCTGGTACTCGGCCTTCTCGGCAAATTTGCTGACCACCAGCTCGGGCACGGCGGTCTGGTATTTTACAATGTCCGCGCCGCATTCTTTAGCAACGCGGGCCATCTCCTTGGCCATTTCCAGGCTGCCGTTGTGGTTGACCCCGGCCTCGGCTATGATCGTTACAGGCATAGGTAAAAACCTCCGGTTTTTATAGTGAGGAGATAGGAGATGACGCACCGGGAAGGCTTTGACCTTACGGTGATGTTCTCTCCTCTCTCCTAACTCCTCTCTTTTCTACTGCTGATTCTCCAGCTTTCTTCTCATCTTCTCCAGCTCCTCCAGCTGGCCCATGTCCATCCAGCTGCTCTCGCTGATGGGATAGACGCCGACCTTCTCCCCGGCCCGGCGATAGCGCTCGATCACATCGGGGAAACCGATCTTCTCGCCGTCGCGCATTTCCTCCACGACGCGCGGCTCCACCACGTAGACGCCGGTGTTCGTCAAAAAGTCCAGCTCAGGCTTTTCGCGCATGGCAGCAATGCTGCCGTTCTCGCCCAGCTCCACCACGCCGTAGGGCACGGTGTAGTGCTTGAACGCGCAGATCATCGTGACCAGGTTGCCGTGGGATTTATGGTACTCATAAATGTCGCCGAAGTCTACATCCAAAAGCGTGTCACAGTTCGTAAAAAAGAACGGTGCTTTGACTTTTCCTTTCAGCAGGCAGAGCCCGCCGCCGGTGCCCATGAACACTTCCTCGTCGGCAAAGTCCACGGTATAGTTCTTTTCCAGCTCATTGAAATAGGACTTGATCATGCCCTTTTTGTAGTTCACGATCATCGTGAAATTGTGGCAGCCGAAGTCCCGGAACCGGTCCATGATCAGCTCGGCAATGGGCTGCTCGCCCACGGGGATCAGCGGCTTGGGCAGAATTTTTGTGTACGGGTACAGCCGCGTGCCCAGCCCGCCCGCCATCATCACAACGGGAATATCGACCTGCTTGCGGTTGTCCAGATCCAGGCCGTGGGCAAAGACGATGTCGGTGATGATGCCGCGCTTGTTCAGGACCGGCAGCGCGTCAATGCAATGCTCCTGCAAAATGCTGCGGGCCTTGCCGCGCTCGGACACCGAGACGCTCAGCGGATGATAGTTGGCCGCGTGGTCCACGGTCTGGTCCGGTGTGCCGCCGCGCAGGAAAAACTTGCGGATGTCACCGTCGGTGATGACGGCCTTCAGATGTCCCTCCGGTGCAATGAACAGGATGCGCTGGCCGGTCTCGTCCAGCTTGCGCAGCGTTTCCAGCACCGTGGCGGTGGGCGCAATAAAAAGCTCTTCTACTTTTATCAAGGGTGGTCCCCCTTTGCAATTACTTGGCCCCCTCTGCGAGGGGGCTCCCGCCGCAGCGGGTGGGGGAGAGAGCCTTACGGCTATCCGAAATATTTCGGGCAATGGCAAGGTTCTCTCCCTCCGGCCCTGCGGGGCCACTGCTCTCCCTCTGGCCTAACGGCCACCTCCCCCGTACCGGGGGAGTCTGTCTCGCAGAGGGAGGCAAGGCACTTACAGCCCCAGCACCGCTTCGATCACGCGGTCACAGTCCTCAAAGGACAGGTTCGTGGAGCAGGGCAGGTTGACAATATACTTGCGGTAGTCCAGCGCCTTGTCCAGACCGTAAGCCTCGTTGCGGGGGTAGTCGGCCTGCTCATGGATGAGCGCCCACACCGGGCGGGTCTGGATGTGCTGCGCCTGCAGCTTCTCGATCACAGTGTCGCGGTCCAGCCCGGAATCCTTCAGATACAGGCTGAAGAACCAGTGGTTGGAGCGGCACTCCCCCTCGCGGAAGGGCAGGATGCGCAGCCCCTTCACGCCGTCCAGCGCGGCCACATAGCGGTCATACAGCGCCTTTTTGTGGGCGATGAAGCCCTCGAGCCGCTCGAGCTGGGCAAGCCCTAAGGATGCCTGCACGTTCGTCATGCGGTAGTTGTAGCCGACCTCATCGTGCAAAAATTGCAGCAGATCGGTCTTGGCCTGGGTGGACAGATGCTTGGCGTGCTCGGCCCAGTCAGCGTGGTTGGACACGACCATGCCGCCTGCGCCGGTGGTGATGATCTTGTTGCCGTTAAAGCTGTAGCAGCCGATGTCGCCGATGGTGCCCGCAAACTTACCGGCAAACGGACCGTCGGTGCAGCGGGTGCCGAGTGCCTCGGTGGCATCCTCAATGACGATGAGGCCGTAGCGCTTGGCTATCGCCATCAGGCGGGGCATGTCGGCCATGTTGCCGAACACATGCACGACTTCCAGCGCCTTGATGTGTGCGCCGGTGGCTTTGTTGTACAGCCTGCCGTCCCGCAGCTCGCAGCGGTTCGCACAGAAATCCTCGACGGCGTCGGGGTCAATGCACAGGGAGTCGTCGCAGCCGATGAAGATCGGCTCCGCGCCGACATAGCGGGTCAGCGGGTTGACGGCGGCGATGAAGGTCAGCGTCGGGACGATGACCTCATCCCCGCGGGTGATGCCGGCGGCCATAGCGGCCAGATGCAGCGCGCTGGTACCGGCGTTGCAGGCCACGGCGCGGGGCATGCCCACGTAAGCGGCCAGCGCTTCCTCGAACTCCGTGACCTTGCCGCCGCTGGTGGAAACCCACCCCGACGTGATGGCCTGCCCGGCCAGCTCGGCCTCGCGCGCGCCGAAATTCGGAACCGAAAGAGGAATAAATTCAGACATGGTACTGCCTCCAAACTCTATCCTGGTGCCCGCCGTGCAGCGGCGGACGGAATTTTACAAATATTCTATTTTATTATACCGCGTTTGCAGGATAAGGGCAAGAAAAAGATGCGATGGACTTTCTGTATCTTTCCCCCGGGGAAAGCCCGTTTTCCCGTTGACAAACCTTCTCCCTTGCACTACTATAAGTACTGAATATAAAGTATAAAATAGGGGGTTTACCATGAAATACGGTTTTATCGGCTGCGGCAACATGGGCGGGGCTGTGGCGCGCGCGGTCTGCAAGGGCGCCGGGTCCGGCGATGTACTGCTGGCCAACCGCACGCCTGCCAAGGCACAGGCGCTGGCGGACGAGCTCGGCTGCGCCTGCGGCACGAATGAGGAGGTCGCCGGCATCTGCGACTTCATCTTTCTGGGCGTAAAGCCCCAGATGATGGCCGATATGCTCGACGAGCTGACCCCAACGCTGGAGGCCCGCGCCGAGAGCCGCCCCTTTGTGCTGGTCACGATGGCGGCGGGCCTGTCGATGCAGCAGATCCGCCAGATGGCGGGCAGCGGCTATCCCATCATCCGTATGATGCCCAACACCCCCGTGGCGCTGGGCGACGGCATGATCCAGTACTGCTCTGACGATGTGGAGCCGGAAAAAATGGCCGAGTGGCTCACCGCCATGGCCCCTGCAGGCCGTCTGGACGCCGTGCCGGAGAGCCTGATCGACGCCGCAAGCGCGGTGTCCGGCTGCGGACCGGCCTGGGCGTACCAGTTCATCGAGGCGCTGGCCGACGGCGGTGTCGCCGCAGGTCTGCCCCGCGCCAAGGCGCAGGAGTACGCCGCCCAGATGCTTTTGGGCAGCGCACGGATGGTGCTGGAGACCGGCAAGCACCCGGGCGAATTGAAGGACGCCGTCTGCAGCCCCGGCGGCTCGACCATTCAGGGCGTGCGCCTGCTGGAGGAGCGCGCTTTCCGCGGTGCCGTGACCGACGCCGTGCTGGCCGCGTTTGAAAAGACAAAGGATTTGGGGAAGAAGTGAACTCTTCCGAGAATGTAGGGGCGAGCATTGCTCGCCCGCAGACCTGACGGAAAGAAGTGCTTTTCCGGGAAAATACCCCGCGCGGCAGACGCCTGACGGGCGAGCAATGCTCGCCCCTACAAAGCGGTTGCCAAACAGGAATAGAAAGAGAAATTTTATGCGTATCGTCGTTAAAGTAGGCACCAGCACGCTGGCACATCCCGGCGGGCTGCTCAACATCCGCCACACCGAGGATCTGGTCAAGGTGTGGAGCGATATTCAGAATGCCGGACATCAGCTCATCGTCGTATCGTCGGCGGCCACGGGCCTCGGCGCAGGCAAGCTGCAAATTGAAAAGCCCGGCGACCTTGTCACCAAGCAGGCTGCCGCCGCGGTGGGCCAGTGCGAGCTGATGTATACCTATGACCGGCTGTTCGGCCAATACAACCATACCGTGGCCCAGATGCTGCTGACGTGGGAGGATTTTGACCACGAAAACCGTCTGCACAACCTGCAAAACACGCTGGAGCGTCTTTTGCAGCTGCACGCTATCCCCATCATCAACGAGAATGACCCCGTCGCCTGCGAGGAATACTCTTTGGGCGACAACGACACGCTGGCCGCGCTGGTGGCCAAGTGCATCCACGCCGATCTGGTCGTGCTGATGTCCGACATCGACGGCCTGTACACCGCCGATCCGCACACCCACCCGGACGCAAAGCTCATCCCGGTGGTCGAGGAGATCACGCCGGAAATTGAGATGCTGGCGGGCGGCGCGGGCTCGGCCCTGGGCACCGGCGGCATGCTGACGAAGGTCACCGCCGCCAAGCGTGCCACCGAAGCCGGTGTGGACATGATCATTACCAACGGTGCCCACGCCGAGGTGCTGTACGACATTGTCGAGGGCAAGCCCGTCGGCACTCGGTTCGTGGGCCGCAAGGCATAAGGGAGGTCTGACCCATGACTACGCAGGAAATTTTGCGGGCCGCGCAGGGCGCAAAGCTGCCGCTGGCGCTGGCCGACGCCGACACGAAGAACGCCGCGCTGGAGGCGATGGCCGTTGCGCTCATCGCCGCGCAGGATAAAATTCTGGACGCCAATAAGCAGGACGTCGAGAACGCCCGCGGGCGGGTCAGCGACGTGATGCTGGACCGTCTGGCGCTGACGCCGGGCCGCCTGACCGACATGGCCAAGGGTATGCGCGAGGTCGCGGCCCTGCCCGACCCGGTGGGCGCAGTGCTGCGCAAAATTGTGCGCCCGAACGGCCTTTTAATAGAAAAAACCGCCGTGCCGATGGGTGTCATCGCCATCATCTATGAGAGCCGCCCCAACGTCACGAGCGACGCCGCCGCGCTGGCCATCAAGGCGGGCAGTGCGTGCATCCTGCGCTGCGGGCGCGACGCCTGGGCCAGCTGCCACGCCATCGTGGAGGCCCTGCGCGCCGGTCTGCGCAGGGTGCGCCTGCCGGAGTGCGCGGTGAGCCTCATCGAGGACACCTCCCACGCCAGCGCCAACGAGCTGATGACCGCGGACGGGCTGGTCGATCTGCTGATCCCCCGCGGCGGGGCCGGGCTGATCCGCGCCTGCGTCGAGAACGCAACCGTGCCCTGCATCCAGACCGGCACCGGCATCTGCCATGTCTACGTGGACAAGGCCGCCGATCTGGAGATGGCTGTGGATATTGTGGAAAACGCCAAGACGAGCCGCCCCAGCGTCTGCAACGCCGAGGAGGCGCTGCTGGTCCACAGGGACGTGGCAGCGCAGTTTTTGCCGATGCTGAAGGCCCGCCTTGTCGATGCCCGCGCCGCTGCCGGCATCACCCCGGTGGAGCTGCATCTGGACGCGCGCGCCGCGGCCATCATCGACGGTGTGCCCGCCGCGCCGCAGGACTTTGACACCGAGTATCTGGATTATAAGCTGAGCGTGGCCGTTGTGGATGACGTCGATGCGGCCATCGCCCACATTGCGAAGCATTCGACCCACCACAGCGAGGCCATCGTCACGGCGGACGCCGCGGCGGCACAGCGGTTCACGACCTGCGTGGACAGCGCGGCGGTCTACGTGAACGCCAGCACCCGCTTTACCGACGGCGGCGAGTTCGGCCTTGGCTGCGAGATGGGCATCAGCACCCAGAAGCTCCACGCCCGCGGCCCCATGGGGCTGGCCGAGCTGTGTACGTATAAATATATTGTGCACGGCAATGGGCAGGTCAGGGGCGGAAGCAGCGCGAAGATGAGCTGCTACACAAACAAATAAGGCTTCCCCCTTGGGGGAAGCTGTCAGCGGCCCCGTCCGCTGACTGATGAGGGCAGACCTTGCCGCTGCAGCCCGTTCACCGGCCGCTATGGCGGGCTTTGCCCTCATCCGGCCTCGGTCGGAGCCTCGGCCACCTTCTCCCGAGGGAGAAGGCTTCCATAACGCAAAAACACCTGCGTCCGAAAACGCAGGTGCTTTTATTTTACCCAATATTCATATCCACCGGCTTCGAGATCCCCTTGACGCTGCCGGAGCCTGTGTACTGCCATATATTGTGCTTGTAGCTGAAGCTCAGCGTATCGCGGTACTGGGCGATCCAGATGTTGTACTTGCTGATGTTCGCAAAGTTCAGCGCGTTATAGAACCAGCTGGCATAGGAGTAAACGCCCGCGCTGTACCCCGCGCTGCGGATCGTCTCGCAGAAGGCGACGGCGCAGGCCGTGCGCTCGGCGGCGCTCAGGGCATTGGCGCGCCCGCCGCCGACACTCTCGGTGTCGTAGTAGACGCCCAGCGGCAGGCTGTAGCCGCTGACCAGGCTCAGCACCATGCTGGCCTCCTCGACGGCCTCGGCCTCGTTGATGGCCTGGCTGTAGAAGTAAACGCCGACGCGCAGGCCCGCGTTGATCGCGCCCTGAATGTTCCGGCGATATGTAGAATCCTCGACCAGCGCACCGCTGCCGTAGCCGCGGTAGCCGCAGCGGATGATGGCAAACGTGATGCCGTCCGCCTTGACGGCGTTCCAGTCAATGCTGCCCTGGAACTTCGAGACATCAATGCCGCGGGCCGTGCGGTTCAGTGCGCCGTCCGCCGCAAAGGTGTAGACATTGCCCTGAATGACCTGCTGGCCCGTGACGGGCTGGTGGGTGGACGGGTCGTAATAATACGTTGCGCCGTCAATATCCTGCCAGCCGGTATACTCGTATATCGTGGTGGTCGCGCTGGTCACGGCAAAGCCGTAGTTGGCCAGCTCCTGCACCGCAATGTTATCCGGCCAGCCCGCCGTCGGGTCGGGCACCTGGGTGGGTGCTTGCGTCGGAGTCGCTGTCGGGGCTTCCGTAGGGGCTTCTGTCGGGGCAGGCGTTGGCGTTTCGGCGGGTGTCTCCGTCGGGGCCTCGGTGGGGGCGGGCGTCGCCTCCGGGGTCGGCTCGGGCGTGATCTCGGGGGTCGGTTCCGGCGTGGGGTCCGCCGGGACAGGAGTCTCCTCGGCAGCCGGGGCGGCCCCGCCGGTATCCTCCTGTACGGTCACCGGCTCGTCCGCGCGGTGTACCCACGCCATGCGGGTGTTGGCCGCACCCAGCAGCGTGACGGAATCCGCCGCGCCGGGCAGCCAGGCCGCCGTGGCCGTGTTGGCGGCGTAGCTCGTATCGCGCATTGCGCCGATCAGGTCCTTCGTGCCGTCCTGATAAACGGGCAGGTAGGGCGTCTCGGTACCGTCGGCCAGCAGCAGATGACCGCTGCTGCTCAGCTTGGCTGTGTAGCTCGTCTTGCTGCCGGTCTCGGTCCTGGCGCTGTCGGCGTAGGTCACGGTGTCGGTGACCTCGTTGACGATGGGGGCCGAGCCCGCGTTGCTGACGCCGGAGTCCTCGGCACTCTCGTTGACCTGGCTTGCCTGGACGATCTTCTCTTTAACGGCCTTGACGTCCGCCTTGTAGACGACCTTTTCTTTGACCGTCACGGTCTGGGCCTCGGGCTGCGTGTAGCCCTCGATGGGCTGGACCGCCAGCGTGTAGTCGCCGGGGGTTACGTCCTCGGCCAGCGCGGTGCCGGTCTCGGTATCCAGCTCGTAATCCGTGGCATTGCCCTTGGCGTCGGTCAGTGTGATGGTTGCCGCCACGCCCAGCAGCGGGGTCTTTTCGTTCTCGGCGTCATCCTCCTTCGCGCTTTTGGACGGCGTCGGGGACGGCGAGGCGGACGCATCGGGCGTGGGGCTGGACTCGGGGGCGCTCTCGACGTAGAGCGTCACACCGACGTCCTGTTGGATGACGCTGGCCTCCATCGTCAGCGGCTTGTCCGGCTCCGGCGTGGGGCTCGGCGTCGGGGAAGGGGTCGGCGTGGCCGCCGTCTCGGGGGTGGCCGTCACGATGGGCGTGGGGCTGGGCTCGGGCGCGGAGAGCGGACCGACGCTGGCCGCAAACGCGCCCAGACCGATGCTGGCGGTCAGCACCACCGCCGTGCCGCCCGCGGCCAGCTTATACAGCGGCAGCCGCGCAAAGGTGCTGCCGGAGAAATACCGCATGGGGTTCTTTTTGTTAAACATTCCTGTTCCTCACAGTTAAAAAGCGATAAACTATTACAAAATGAATCATACCACGAAAAAAGCCCCCGCCGCAAGTGGGCAGGGGTGGAAAAGTGCACAGAAAAACGCCGAAATTTTCAACATTCATAGGGCCTGTTTGTGGATAATTGTGACACCGCGGACACAACTTTCCGGGCATCTAGTGGTCGCGGCTGCTGTCAGGCGCCAGCAGTTGTATTGGGCAAAAATTCCTCCACCAATAAATCGACACACGCACCGTAGCTGCACTCCGGCCCCGCAAGAAACGGCCAGCGCCCGGTCAGCGGGTCGTAGAGGTGGCTGTACCCCGCAAAAATTTCGTTTTTGTACTGTTTATTATAGAAGGATAGCACCATGCTTGCAAGCCGGTTGCCTTCCCACGCGGGGGAGGGCTTAGGGGGACTGGATTTTTACGTTGGATTTGCTATAATAAGCACAGAGCGTGCAGGGGCGGATGCTTGTATCGACCCCTGCAGCAAACGGAGAGCAATATAAGAGGTAAACACCATGCAATACGTCAATTTCGGCACCACAGGCTTACAAATCTCCCGCCTTGGGTTTGGCGGCATTCCCATTCAGCGCATCGACCAGCCCGGCACGCGGGAGCTGCTGATCGCCGCGCATAAGGCGGGCATCAATTACATCGACACTGCCCGCGCCTACACGGTCAGCGAGGCATGGATCGGCCAGTCGCTGGAGGAGGCCGGGCTGCGGGATGACTTCATTCTGGCGACCAAATGCCGCGCGCTGACCAAGGCCGACATGGAGGCCGAGATCGCCACGAGCCTGAAAAACCTGCGCACCGACCACATCGAGCTGTTCCAGTTCCACAACCCGAGCCTCGACGGCCTGAAAACCATTCTGGCGCCCGGCGGCGCAATGGAGGCGCTGCTCGAGGCAAAGGCCAGGGGCATCGTCGGGCATATCGGCATCACGGCGCACCTGGCCGCTGTGTTTGAGGCCGCGCTGGACATCCCCGAAATCGAGACGATCATGTTCCCGTACAACATCGTGGAGCAGCAGGGCAGGGAGCTGATCGACCGCTGCGCCGCGGCGGGCAAGGGCTTTATCGACATGAAGCCGCTGGCGGGCGGTGCCATTGAGGATGGCCGCCTGGCACTGCGGTACGTGCTGTCCAACCCGGCAGTCACGGTGTCCATCCCCGGCATGGCGACGGTGGAGGAGCTGAACGCCAACGTGGCGGGCGCGGCCAACACCGCCCCGCTTACGCCCGAGGAGGAGGCCGCCTGCCAGAAGGTGCGCGACGCGCTGGGCACCCAGTTCTGCCGCCGCTGCAACTACTGTGCGCCCTGCACGGTGGGGATTTCCATCCCCAGTGTGTTCCTGTTCCAGGGGTACCTGAACCGCTACGGCCTGCAGCAGTGGGGCCGCGAGCGCTATGCGACGCTGCAGACCAAGGCCGGTGCCTGCATCCGGTGCGGTGCCTGTGAGCCGCGCTGCCCGTACAACCTGCCGATCCGCCAGATGATGCAGAAGGCCGCAGAGGATTTTGGGGAGTAAGGGTAGATAAAACAAGGCGTAGGGGCGGATTCCATATCCGCCCGTGGGGGCTTTCGCAGCCGCAAGCTGCCCGGGCGCATATAGAATGCGCCCCTACAGGGTCGACAGAATAAAGCGGCCTTCCCATTACAGCACATTTGCCGGTAAGCCGCGGGCCGGGCATGCCCGGCCCCTACCGAGTTACAGCCCGTAAATGGGCAATCAGGATGAACTCTGCCCGCATCAGTCCGCTTCGCGGCCAGCTTCCCCCACGGGGGAAGCCTTTTTTTGTTTCTGAATATTGTTTTTTGCTAGGCGAACGTGTATAATTTAATCTGTATAATTTTGTGCAATAATGTGAGGAATGAGTGCTATGCTTTCCGACCCCCAGCTGCATTATCTTGATAACGCCGCCACGTCCCGGGTGGACCCGGCGGTGGCGCAGGCCGTCAGCGAGGCGCTGACTGAGCTTTGGGCCAACCCCAGCAGCCTGTATGACCCCGCCGTTGCCGCGCAGGATGCCATTGCCGCGGCCCGCGCCCGCGTGGCCAAAACGCTGCACTGCCGCAGCGATGAAATCTACTTCACGGCCTGCGGCAGTGAGGGCAACAACATGGCCGTGACCGGTGCGGCCCGCCCGCGTAAGCACTGGGGCAATAAGATCGTCGTCACGGGCTTTGAACACCCCAGCGTGCAGCGCCCCATCCGCGCGTTGAAGGACGAAGGCTTCACCGTCGTCGAGGTCATGCCCGGGGCGGACGGACGCATTGACACGCAGAAATTCCTGGCCGAGATCGACAAAAACACGGTGCTGGCCGCCTGCATGGCCGTCAACAACGAGACCGGCGCCGTGCAGGACATCGCGGCGCTGGGCAAGGGCATCAAGGCGCGCAACAGCCGCACCCACTTCCATGTGGACGCCGTGCAGGCGTGGCTGCGCATGCCCATCGACCTGCAGAAATGGCGCGAGGTCGATACGCTCTCCGTCTCCGGCCACAAGGTCCACGCGCCCAAGGGCGTCGGCGCACTGTTCATCCGGGACAGCCAGCGCCAGACGCTCAAACCGCCCTATCTCGGCGGCCATCAGGAGCGCGGCCTGCGCCCCGGCACCGAGAACACGCCCTACATTGTGGGTCTCGGCGTGGCCGCCGCGCAGGGCCAGCAGAAGCTGCGCCCCCGCATTGCACACATTGCCGCGCTGAATCGGCAGCTGCGCGCGGGGCTTGAAGAATTGGACGGCATCACGCTCAATTCGCCCGACGACGCGGTGGGGGAGATCGTGAATTTCTCCACCGGCTGCATCAACAGCCAGACCTTCATCAACTACCTGAACACCCGCGCGGTCTATGTCTCGGGCGGCTCTGCCTGCGACAAGGGCGAGCCGAGCCACACCCTGCTGGCCATGGGCTGCGCCGACCTGACCGTCCGCACCGCCCTGCGCGTGAGCTTCTGCGCCGATAACACCGCCGATGACGTGGACGCGCTGCTGGCGGGGCTGCGGGACGGATTACAGGAATTGCAGCATATTTGAACGGCACATCCATTTTGAAAGGAACCATTTTATGAAAGAACTCATCCTCGCCTATCAGGGCGAAATGACGCTGAAGGGCCTGAACCGCGGCAAGTTTGAGGCGCGGCTGGCCAAGACGATCCGCTGGCGGCTGGAGCCGCTGGGCAAGTTCAAGGTCTATCAGGCCCAGAGCACCGTTTTCATCGAGCCGAAGGAGGACGGCCTCGACATGGACGAGGCGTTCCGCCGCGTGTCCCATGTGTTCGGCATCGTGAAGCTGAGCCGCGCCGTCGAGTGCCCGAAGGACTTTGCCGCAATATGCGAGACCGCCGAGGCGTATCTCGGCGAGACGCTGCGCGGCATCCGCACCTTCAAGGTCGAGGCTAAGCGCGCCGACAAGACTTACCCGATGAAGAGCCCCGAGATCTGCCGCGAGCTGGGTGCCTATCTGCTGGACAAGCACCATCATCTGCGCGTCGACGTGCATAACCCGCAGCTGGAGATCATGGTGGAAATTCGCGACTACGCCGCCTATGTCCACGGCCCCAAGGTCGAGGCCGCGGGCGGTCTGCCCGTCGGCACGAGCGGGCGCGCGCTGAACCTGCTGTCCGGCGGCATCGACAGCCCCGTCGCCGCGTGGTGCATGGCCCGCCGCGGTTTGGCGCTGCACCACATCCACTTTGCCAGCCCGCCGTACACGAGCCTGCGCGCCAAGCTGAAAGTGCGCGACCTGGCTCGCGAGCTGGTCGAGTACACCGGCAACTGCACGCTGTTCGTCGTGCCCTACACGAAGCCGCAGGAGTATATCCGTGACAACGCGCCCGACGTGCTGTTCACGGTTCTGATGCGCCGCAGCATGCTGCGCATTGCCAATCAGGTGGCGAAAAAGCTCGAGCTGCAGGCCCTCATCACCGGCGAGAGCCTGGCTCAGGTCGCCAGCCAGACCATGGCCGCTCTGGCCTGCACAGACCAGGCACAGGACCTGCCCGTGCTGCGCCCCTGCATCGGCATGGACAAGATCGAGATCATCAATATTTCGCGTAAGATCGGTACATTTGAGACGTCCATCGAGCCGTATGAGGACTGCTGCACGATCTTTACCCCGCCGCACCCCAAGACGAACCCGACGCTGGAGGAGATCCTGGCCGCCGAGGCCGCTATGCCCGGCCTGGCCGCGCTGGAAGCCGAGGCCGCCGAGAACGTCGAGAAAATCTATATCCGCATGGGAGATGACGAGCTGCTGTGACTGCTGAAATTATCTGCGTAGGCACGGAGCTTCTGCTGGGCGACATCCTGAACACCAACGCGCAGTTTTTAAGCCGCGAGCTGGCCGAACTGGGTATCAGCGTGATGCACCAGCATGTCATCGGCGATAACCCCGCCCGCCTGAAGGAGCTGGTTTTGCAGGCGAAAAGCCGCAGCGACCTGCTCGTCTTTTCGGGCGGTCTCGGCCCCACCGAGGACGATTTGACGAAGGAGACCGTGGCCGAGGCGTTTGGCGATACGCTGGCCTTTGACGAGGGCGAGTGGCAGAAGATCATCGACTTTTTCGCCCGGACAAACAGACGCCCCACGCCGAACAACCGCAAGCAGGCCATGTGCCCGACGGTGGGCCACAAGCTCATCAATGACCACGGCACGGCCCCCGGCGCGTGGTTTGAGGACGCCGACGGCCACTGCGCCGCGCTGATGCCCGGCGTCCCGCGGGAGATGAAGGCCATGTGGGCCGAGCAGGTCCGCCCGATTCTGCTGAAACGGCAAAACTGCACGATCCACAGCCGCACGCTGCGGGTGCTGGGCGGCGAGAGCGCCATTGCCAGCAAGGTCGCGCCGCTGTTTGAGGCCGCGAACCCCACCGCCGCCATCTACTGCAAGACCGGCGAGTGCGAGATCCGCGTGACGGCCCGCGAGGCCACCGAGCAGGCCGCCGAGGCCGCCTGCAATGCCCGCATTGCGGAGTTCAAAGAGATTCTCGGCGCAGCCGCCTACGATGTGGACGTGCCCGCGCTGGAATACACGGTGGTACGCGCTTTGCGGGAGCACGGCTTGCACGCCGCCGCGGCGGAGAGCTGCACCGGCGGCATGATCGCCGAGCGGCTGACGAACGTGCCCGGCTCCAGCGAGGTGTTCGGCTACGGCTTTGTCACCTACGCCGAGGCCGCCAAGCAAAAGCTGCTGGGTGTGGATGCGGCTGTCATTGAAAAGTACAACGTCGTGTCCGGCCCCGTGGCCGCAGCCATGGCCTTTGGCGCTGCCCGGGAATCCGGTGCAGAGCTGGCCGTGGGCATCACGGGATTGGCCGGACCCGGCGGCGCACTGCCCGGCAAGCCGGTGGGTACGATCTATCTGGCCGGTGCCGACACCCGCACGGACACGGGGTATTTAATGCGCCTGACCCTGGGCGGCTATCAGGACCGCCAGATCATCCGCACCCGCGCCGCCCTGTACGCGCTGGATATGCTCCGCCGCATGGTGCTGGGCCTCGATGTACCGGACAGCGTGCGTTTCACGCCGGAGACGGCGGACAGAGAACTGGATATATAAAGCCCCAAGCGAAGGCTGGACTGTCGAAAAAGTGCATTGTAGGGGCGAGCACTGCTCGCCCGTGCCCGTTTGCCTTGTGAGAGGCTTTCCCACAAAGGCGCTGCAGCGCCAAGTCGGCGGGCGGACAATGTCCGCCCCTACATTCTCTATAGGGCAAAGTCAATGCTTTTCGACACACGGCAGCAAAACCGTAGGGGCGCATTCTATATGCGCCCGGCCCGTTTGCGGCTGTAGAAAGCTTCCCCGGGCGGATATGGAATCCGCCCCTACGGACAAGCTCGGCAACATTTCCAAACAAAGAAAGGTTCCACCATGGTCAACACTCAACTGAAAATCCTGCGTGTTTTCGGGCCCACGGGCGCGGAGGTATCCTCCGTGCTGCGGGGCATCCGGGATGATGGCTGCCCCGGCCTGCGTCTGCTGGAACGGGACGGCGAGTTTGCCATCTGTGTGCAGGTCAGCGCCCCCAACCGCGCCATGGCGGAGCAATACTGCGATAAATGGGCCGCGCGGCTGCGCGCCAAGTTCGGCGACGATGTCTTTGCCGAGGGGGAGACCAGCCTGGCCCAGGCCACGCTGGACGCTCTGCTGGAAAAACGCAAGCTGCTGGTTGCCGTGGACGAGCCGACGGGCCGCCTGCTGGGCAGCCTTTTGCAGCCGCTGCCCCACAGCGAGGCCGTCTTTGACTTTGGCACCGAGAGCTACGCCGACCCGCAGAAATCCCGCCGCATCACCGTGCCGGAGCAGCTGCTCCGGCGCTTCCCCGGCGACATTGTGCAGGCCGCAGCGGGCCGTGCACTGGCCGCGCTGCAGGTCACGGGCGCGGATTACGCTGCCGCCTACATGCCCGCCAGCGTCGGGCAGTGCCCCTTTGTGCTAGTGTGTGACCGCCGCGGCGCGGTGGCCTGCGCCCTGCCGCCCGATATGAACGATACCTTCATCGGCAACCAGATCCTGGACCTGCTGCGCCGCCGTTTGTTCGGCCTGCAGCTGACAGATTCCTGCATCACGTTCCGCCCCGGCCATGACCGGCCACTGCTCGTTGTGTCGGAGGCCGCCCGGAGCCGCGGCAACACGGTGCGGTTCTCGCTGCGCCGCCGCACGCCGCCCACGCGGGACGCCGACCATACCGCCGATTTTGAGCCGATGCTCGATTTTGACCGGCCCGCGCCGGTCAGTCCGCCGAGCTTCCCGCAGCCGGAGCAGTCTGCCGTGCCCGACTCCGCGGCCCCGCACC
>OLQB01001519.1_pt1 | contig 16448 bp, 10 predicted proteins | sample 1672681 | NCBI WGS metagenome assembly OLQB01 (sample SAMEA3136713, study PRJEB25190) | human gut metagenome | reverse complement strand
GATCGCGCCGCCGTAGGGGCAGTTTTCCGTGATGACAGCGTTGACCAGCACAGCCGCCCGGTCGGCAATGACGAGCTTTTTGAAATACCCCCAGAGGCAAAGCTGGATGCCGAATTTGAGATCGCGCCAGTCCAGACTGCGCTCTGCTAAAAGCTGCGGGGCAAGCTGGTCGTACCGGCTGATCGGCCCCTGCACCATCTGCGGGAAGAACGAGACGAACAGGCCGTATTTTAAGGGGTTTTTCTGCGCGGGGAGCTTTCCGCGGTAGACGTCGATGACATAGCCCACGCTCTGGAAGATGAAATACGACAGGCCCAGCGGCACGACGAAATCCCACCGGGGAAGCTTGTCCCCGATGGCGGACGGCAGCGCGGAGGCCGTGAAGTTCCAGTATTTCATGAGATATAACAGCCCGAAGCAGAGAACCAGACACGCCGCGCAGATGCGCTTTTTCGCGCGGCGCACGGCGGCCTTTGCGGCCTTATCCGGTGCGGGACGCGCGTTCTGCTTTTCGAACAGCAGTCCCGCCAGCCACGTGAGTCCCGCGACCAGCACGAGCCAGACGGCGCTTTTGACGCCGCCAACCAGGTAAAAGACCATGCTTGCCAGCAGCAGCACGACCCACTGCGCCCGCTTCGGAACCAGATAATACAGCACGACGCCTGCCGTGACGAGCCCCACAAAGGGCAGGGAGGCAAAGGACATCTCAGCTCTGACGGCTCTCGATGAGCTCCTCGATGGCCTCGACGCTGTTGAAGTTCTCCGGCGTCAGATCGTCCACGCCAAGCTCCACGTCAAACGCCTCCATCAGTTCCGTCACGACCGCGACGATATCCAGTGAGTCGATCAGGCCGTCGTCGATGAGGGCTTTTTCGTTCTCAAAGTCGATGCCCGGGCAAATCTCCGTCAGGATCTCCATGATCTGCTTTCTCATAGTGTCAAAACTCCTTTATCTATCCCAGCCTCAGCACAACGGACTGCCATCCGTCCGGCTGAAACTGATTTTTTTCATAGAAATGCTCGGCAGGGGCGTTCCCCACCCTTGCCCAGACGGCGCATTTCTGCCCGCCGGTCTTCGCTTCCAGCATAGCCAGCAGCCGCCCGGCGTATCCATGCCCCCGGCAGTCCGCACGGACGGCCAAATGGCGGATCTCGCACTGCGCCCGCCCGGGCGCGTAGTGCAGCAAGCCCGAAATTCCGTCCGCATCCATGAGGCACAGCACCTGCCCGGCACTGACCGCCTGCCGGAGTTCTTCTTCCGGCGGGATGCAGCCCGTCAGCGGGTCGAACTGTTCAAGTAAAAACGCCCGCACAGCCTCAAAGGAAGCCTCCGTCGGAGCTTCCGCGTTATTTGGAGCCGGAACCGCCGCCCGTGTGCGCCGCAGGCGGTGAAAGCACTCCGCAAAACCGAGCGCACACAGCGCGTCCTGCGCCCGGCGCATGGCGTCTTGGTCCTTTTCGCGGCAGGCAAGTTCTGTGATGAGCGGGGAAGGCTGCTCCGGCAGGCAAAGCTTTGCACCGGGGTGCAGATAGAAGTTCAGGAGCCGGTACCCGGCCCGCTGCCGCAGCAGCAGCAGAAAGCCATTCCCTTCCTCGTAAAAAAGCCCGGCGTCGATCTCGCGCTGATAGTCTGCCGGGGATAAAAAGCAGTTGGTCACCACGCCGCGCCGAAGCTGTGCGGACAGAAGCGGCGTAAGCGCTGCATAGCTTTCAACTCTGCGCATGCAAAAACCGTTCCTTCAGCGCCGCGCGGTCAAGCTTGCCGTTGGCGTTGTGCGGCAGCGCCTCCAGCTTTTCATAGACGTTCGGCAGCATATATTTCGGCAGCGCCGTCCGCAGCGCCCGTGCCAGCGCGTTCGTGTCCAGATCGCCCGCATAGACGCAGACGATCCTGTCGCGCATTGCGTCGTAGAAGCAGACGGCGTCGTGCAGGCCATCGACACTGTAGAGCGCCGTTTCAATTTCGCCCAGCTCAATGCGGTAGCCCATGTGCTTGATCTGCCCGTCGCGGCGGGCAAGAAAATAGAAATTCCCGTCCTCCCGCTGCACGGCCATATCGCCCGTGCGGTAGAGAATGTCGCGGTAATCGGGGCAGAGCGGGTTCTGGATAAAGGCGGAATTGGTCTTTTCTGCGTCGGCGAAATATCCCGCCGCAAGTCCGGAGCCGCGCACGCACAGCTCGCCCGTCTCGCCGGGGGCCGCCTCGGTCAGATCGTCCTTTAACAGCAGCAGCTGCATATTGCGGCAGGCCCTTCCGATGGGGATCGGCTCGTCGTCGCGGTACGTGCGCGTCAGGTGGAGTGCGGCGCAGTCGACGGTCGTCTCCGTCGGGCCGTACATATTATAAAGGTCTGCCTCCGGGATCGCGCGCTTCCACATATTCACGTACCGCGCCTGCAGCGCTTCGCCGCCGACGACGATCTTCCGCAGCGCGTGCGGGACGCACTTTTCAAGCGCGCCGGAGCTTGCCGCCAGATGGAACGCGGACGTCGCCCAGTTCACGGCGGTCACGCCGTTCCGGTCGAGCGCCTGCAGCAAAAACAGCGGCAGCGCGAAGAATTTCTTCTCCAGAATCACGCACGTCGCGCCGAGCTTCAGCGTCTGGTACAGATCCTTGCAGGAGGTGTCAAAGTAAAACGGCGACTGATTGCCGAAGACCTCATGCTCCGTATAGCCGCAGAAGTCCGTCAGCCAGTCGGTAAAATCCAGAATGGCGCGGTGGGAGATGACGATGCCCTTCGGCGTGCCGGTCGAGCCGGAGGTGAAGAGCAGGTACACGGGGTCGAGATCGATAATCTGCTCACGCCTGGCCTGCAGAAGCGCATTGTCCGGGGCGGTCTTCTCCGCCTCCTCCAGACACACGAGCGGCGCGCAGTCCGCAAGCCGCTCCGCCTGCGGGCGGCACGCTTCCGGGAAGACGATCGCGCGGGCGTGCACCTGCGCGAGAATGCGGCGCATGCGCGCCTCCGGCATCTGCTCGTCGATGGGAACATAATAATTCCCACTCTGCAAAACGCCCTGCAGCGCCGCGACGCTCTGCACTGTCCGCCCCGTGAGCACGGCCACGGGCGCGTTTTTGCAGCCCGGAAGCCCGGCCAGAACGGTTCCCAGTGCCCGCGCGTCCTGCAGCAGCTGCCCGAAGGTCAGACTGCCGGAGGCGTCGGAAAAGGCGACCTTGTCCGGGACGCGGGCGGCGGTGCGCTCTAGATATTCAGCGGCGTTTGTCATCGGCATGGACGCATCCTCCTTCAGCTCGGATTCACACACTTTTGAGAATTTTACCACATACGCACGCAAATGTAAAGGCGGAACGCGCCGCGCATTTTTTCGCCCGCGGCGGTTGAGTCCAGGCTGCTTTCATGGTAAAATAACAAAAAACACAGGAGGACAGACCTATGTATGATGTGATCGCGCTGGGCGAGCTGCTTGTCGATCTTGCGGAACGCGCGAAGGACGAAAACGGCTACCCCACTCTTGCCGCCAACCCCGGCGGCGCGCCCGGCAATTTTCTTGCCGCGCTGAGCGCGTATGGAAAGAAGACCGCGTTTCTCGCCAAGGTCGGCGACGACACCTTTGGCCATCTGCTGACCGGCACGATGCACCGCGCCGGGATCGACACGCGCGGCATTCTGATCAGCCCCGATACATTCACGACGCTTGCGTTCGTGACCTTTGACGCGCACGGCGACCGCTCGTTCGCCTTCGCGCGCAAGCCCGGCGCGGACACACAGCTGCGCTGGGAGGAGATCGACCCGGCCATGCTGGCAGAAAGCCGCGTATTCCACTTCGGCTCGCTCAGCTGCACGGACGAGCCTGCCCGCACGGCCACGCAGAAGGCCGCGGCCTATGCCCGCGCGCACGGCAGGCTCGTCACCTACGACCCCAATTACCGCGCCCCGCTGTGGAAAACAGAGCAGGAGGCAAGGGAACAGATCCTCTGGGGCCTTTCGCAGGCGGATATCGTCAAGATCAGCGATGAGGAGACGCAGTTCCTCTGGGACTGCAGCCCGGAGGAGGGCGCGGAGCGCGTGCTGGCGCTGGGCGCGAAGCTCGTCATGGTCACGCTGGGGCCGAAGGGGTGTCTGCTGAAAAATAAGCAGGCAGACTTCTCCTGCGGCTGCCCGAAGGTGCACCCCATTGACACGACCGGCGCAGGCGATATCTTTGGCGGCAGCGCCGTATCGCGCTTTTTGGAGCTTGGGAAAGCGCCGGAGGCGCTGACGCGGGACGATCTTGCCTATATGGCCCGCTACGCGGCAGCCGCAGCAAGCCTCTCCACCGAAGCTTCCGGCGCCATCCCGTCCATTCCGAAAAAGGAAGCCGTCCTGCAAAAGATGCAGGAGGCATATTGCGTGCAGGCGGACGCACACCGATAACGATCCGACGTTTTGACGCAGAAAGCGGCATTCCCGGCCCGGGAATGCCGCTTCTGTTTTGCAGCTTACGCTTTTTTCTTCGGCCCCATGATCTCGGCGCTCAGGAGGGCGACGAGGGGGACGGTCAGGATGATGCCGATGGTTCCGGCCACGCCGCGGATGATCTCGATGGCGATGGAATCGGCGTTGAAGATCTGGATCATGGGATAATCAAAGATCTGGAACAGCAGGAGCGTATTGAGGCTCGAACCGGCGAAGGCAAGGATGAGTGTGTTCGCCATGGTGCCCATGGCGTCCTGGCCGATGTTCATGCCGGAGCGGAACAGGGCCTTGCGCGGCAGGTCGGGGTTCAGCTCGCGCAGCTCCCAGCAGGCGGAGGAAATGGACATGGCCACGTCCATGACCGCGCCGAGCGAGGCGATGAGAATGCCGCTGACGAACAGACCGCTGATCTTCAGTCCCCGGTCGGACGCGCGCAAAACCAGTTCCTCCGCTTCCGGCAGGTTGAAGCCGTTGAGCGGCGAGATCGACCCGCACAGGGCGGCGAAAATGCCGGCCACCGCCACGCCGCCGATGCAGCCGAGCGTGGCGCAGAGCGTCTTGCGGCTGAAGCCGTTCAGGAACAGGAGGGAGGCCGCCGTCGTCAGCGCGACAAGCACGACCGTGACCACGACCGGCTGCGCGCCGCGCAGGATCATGGGCACCTGAATGAACCAGACGCACGCAAGCGTATACACAAGCCCCAGCAGGGCCGTGAGGCCCTTTTTCCGGCCGATCAGCAGAAGCAGCGCCGCAAACACGGCAAGCAGGCCGAGCAGCACCGGGGCGCGGTTATAATTCGGAATGGATATGATATACGGCGCGCCCTCGTCGTCCAGATCGAGGCGGACGACGATCTTTGTGCCGATCTTCGCGTCGACGTTGGTATAGATGGTCAGATAGTTGATCGCCTCAAGCGTTTCGCCCTTCCACGGGCCGTTCAGGATCTCGACCTCAAGATACTGCTGGCCGATGCGGCGGCCCTCGGTCCAGTCCTGGGTCTCCGCGTTGTCGTCCAGAATGTCCGTGACGCGCGCAACGGCGAAAAACCGCTTGCGCGCGGCAGTCGCCTCGCGGTCAGGCTCCGTGTATTCCAGAACCAGCGCCCACGCGATGATCAGCACGAACAGCAGCGCGCTCACGCCGATCTCCATCCAGCGCTTGCGCGTCAGCTTGCATTGTAAGTTTTTCATGGATTCTCCTTCAGGATGCGCAGTTTTTGAATGATGGGGGACTGCCCCGCCGGAAGACCCGGCGGGGCAGCTTTGTACTGTTGGGGAACTCAGCGCTCGAGATACCGGTGGATGATCGCCGCGACCTGTGCGCGGGTCGCCTGTGCCTTCGGCACAAGGTTGCTGCCGGAGCCGTTGATCAGACCCTGGCCGACCGCCCAGTTCATCGCCTGAATGGCGTAGGCAGAGAGCTGCGCCGTGTCGGCAAAGCCGCCGAGATTTTCCTCGAGCGTCACAGCCGTCATGCCGCCGTAGACTGCGTAGCGGTACAGGATCGCCGCAAGCTGCTCACGGGTCACGGGGTCGTTCGGGCCAAAGAGGCCGGAACCGTAGCCGTTGACGATGCCGTTGGCCGCCGCCCATGCGACCGCCTTGGCAAACCACTTGCCGGTGGCCACATCCGTAAAGTCGGACGAGCCGGAAACGGACGGGCTGCCCGCCATGCGGTAGAGGATGGTGACGATCATGGCGCGGGTCAGCGGAGCATTGGGCGCGAAGCGGTCAGAACTCGTGCCGTCCATGATGCCGTTTGCGTAGACATAGCGGACATCATCATAGAACCAGTCGCTGACGGTGACGTCGCCGAACGGGAGCTTGATATTGCTGCCGGTGTTGCCGCCGATGATGCCGGGGAGGATCGGGATGATGGGGTCGATCGGGTCGGCGTTCTTCTTCCAGTGTGCGTAGAAGACCTTATCGCCGGTCTCCGTCGCGCCGATCTGCCTGATCTGCACGCCGCCGGTGTAGGCGGTGAACCAGCCGAGGAAGGTATAGCCGCTCTTCGTCACATTGGTTGGGAGAACAGTCACAGTGCCTTCGGTGTAGGTCGTCGGGTACGCGCCGTTGATCGTGCCGCCGTCAGTGACGTAGGTGATGTTCCACACGACCGGGGTCTCGCCTGCGGTGCAGACGACGTCCGCGCGGTCGCGGATACGGATACGCGGGTAGACCGGCGTGCCGTCCGAGAGGACGAAGGTATTGTCATAGGAGGCAAGGCCAACCGCCTCGACCTGATTGCCGACGATGGCGTTCTGGACTTCCTTGTCCTTCGTGATGTAGCCGTCGATGAAGACGCGGGCTTCCTTGCCGGCCGCATCCCTGACCATGATGGTCTGGATCTTGCCTTCGGCCTCTTCCACTCTGGTGATCGTGCCCTTGATCTTGACGAGGCTGCCGAGGACGGAGCCGTCGTTGATCTGCGCGGCAGTGACTTCCACGGGAGTCGGAGCCTCCGCGTCCGCGATCTTTTCGATCTTCGTCTTCGTCACAGCCAGCTGACGCTCGCCCTGATAGGAGGACGTCGTACCGGTGACACGAACCTTATCGCCGATCTTAAAGTTGCCTGCGACCGGGAAGGCGTTGATACCGGCGGTGTTGTCCTGCACATAGATGCAGTCGAAGAACGCGGTATCCTTGTCATGGCCGGAGGCGTTGGAGGTCACGATGCCCTCCACGGTAAACTTGACGCCCTCCTCTGTCTCTGCCTGCACATCCGCGATCTTGGTGATCTCGGTCTGGTTGAGCATGGAGACGAGATTCTGGCAGATCTTGTAGTTGGAGTAGTTCTTCTCCGCGCCGCTGTCGGAGGCCTGGTACTGCACCTCGAAGTTCGACATGAAGGCTGCGCCGGAGACGATGATGAGGCCCTTGCCCTCGATCTGCTCGGACGCCATGACCATCAGGCGGTCATCGTTTCCTGCGAAGGTGTACTTCGGGATACCTGCGCCGCCGAGGCCGTCGTTGTCAACGTCCACGGAGTAGGTCGTTGCATGGCCGTAGACTGCCGGGCTGACCGTTGCGGGCAGCGTAGAGGTCGGGCTGCCGTCTGCGTCTACTGCGTAGATGGACGCGCCGCCGTAGTGGCTGAAGCGTTCGGTGTAGAGTTTGTCATACGGATGCTCTGCATCGAATTCCACGCCCTTCAGAAGCGGGTTCTCCATGTTGTAGGACGAGAAGTAGAGTCTCCACTTGTCAACGCCGTCGGCTGCGGAGCGGACATCGTCATACGTTGCGTCGTCAGAAATGCGGAGGCTCGAGCCGAGCTTGGCCAGAACCTCGTTCTGCGTCGCGGCCATGTGCTTGATGGCCGGGTTGTTCTGGATGACGTCGTAGTTCTCGTAGTTGTCGGACCAACCGGCGAGGATCACCATACCGCCGTTGTCGTTGAACGTCTTGATGGCGTTCAGTTCTTCTGCGGAATAGGTCTTCGGATCCTTCTGGGCCGCTTCCAGACGGCGGGACGGGGCCGTCAGGATGATGGCCTTGTACTTGGAGTTGCTGCAGGCCGCGATGAGCTCCTCGCTGGTCTTCAGCGTGACTGTACGCACGGAATAGGCCGCAGCCAGTTCGCCGAAGTTGCCCATGGAGTCCTTATAGTTGCCTGCAACGTATTCGTTGTAGTGCGAGGCGTCAATGCCGATGTAGACAAGCTTGCTTGCGTCAAGCACATCGAGCGTGACGTCCTTGGTGAAGGTGTACTCCTTGCCGTCCTGCTCGATCACAGCCGTGATCCGGACGGTCATGATGCGGGCCTTGGTCGGGGTATACTTGAATTCCACATCCTGCGTGCTGCTTGCAGCCAGCGCGATGGGATCCGTCACGGTGCCGATGGTTTCGCTGCCGATGGCATAGGTGATGGACTTGATGGTAGCGGGCTTTGCCTCACTGTTGAAGAACGTGGTGGTGATGGTCAGTTCTTCGTCGGTGACAGGGGTAGATGTGCCGCATTCAGCCTTGGAAATGCCAAGCTTGAGCGATTCGCCGACCCAGACGGGAGCGGTCACGGCCAGATCGCCGTCGCCCTCGGTGACGCGGACGAAGTAATAAGTGTACTCAGGCGCCAGTTCCACGCTGACGGAGCCCTTGGCGAGATCTGCGGCACTGTCCCAGGTATAGGCGACCTTGCCGGAGTTGACGACCAGCTCGACCTTGGCGATGGAATCGGTGCGGTCGGGATCGTTGAAGGAGATCTCGAAGTTCAGCTTCTCAGGAACGTCGATGATGGAGCCCATCATGTTGCCGTTGACCGTGTAGTCCAGTTCGAGGTTCTTGTCCTCGGTGGCGTACATACGGCGCGCTCTGAGCGCTGCATAGATGCCGTCTTCGGTAAAGTCGTCGGTCAGAATGACGTCGCGGGCGTCGTTGGCGTTGCCCCAGCGGCCCTTGTGGTTATCCTGGTTGTTGGTCGGGGCGACGTGCCAGCCCTTGTCGAGCGCCATGATGTACTGCTCGTAGCTGGGATAATAGCCGCCTGCGCCGATCTGGCCTTCGCCGTTGCCGACTTCGACCATGTACATACGGGTGTCAACGACAGCATCCCAGTAACCGAAGTCAATGAAGTTGCCGAACGTCGTGCCCGGATGGTTGAACTGGCTGATGGAATCGACGCCCTCTGTCTGCGACAGGAGCTTGTAGTAGGCCTGCAGGCCAGCATCCTTGGTCTTGTTGTTGAGCGTCGTGTTGTTGCGGGAGACGATGCCGGGGGTGTTGAAGGTGTTGATATGGCCGGGACCGCCGGACCACGTCATTTCAAAGCCCGCAATGGCGACCATTTTGCCCGCGTTGGCCGCGTTGAAGGCTGCGACAGTGTTCTTGTAGGTCGCCCAGCTGTGGCTGGGATCGGAATCCTTGACAAGAGACGTGTCATACAGAGCCGCTTCGACGTTGGGGTTATTCTTGCTGTCGAAGTAGTTGGAATGGTCGGTGAATGCGACGAAGTCAACGTTCGCATTGTCAGGCAGCGCCTTGACATACGCCAGTGCGCTGTCCAGCGAGCCAGCGCCGTCGGAATACTGCGTGTGGGAGTGCAGCTGGCCGAAGTAGCGCTGGAAGGTCGCCTCGCCGATGGTGAAGGACCAGGTCTTGCTGGTTTCCTTTTTATCCGCACGCTTGACCGTCACAGTTACCGTGACCTTGCCGTCCGCCATATCGGCAGCCGGGGTGTAGGTGACCTTGCCGTCTGCGTAGGCCGCATTGACCTCCGCGCCGTTGACAGTCATTATAACGCTGGGGGAAACACCAGCGTTCGAGATCTCCGCGGAGATCTCCGGCCGCTTTTCGGCTCCGGTCTGCGCACCCTGCGCAGGCTTCACGTTGGAGATCACAGCCTCGTCGAGAATGTCTACGGTGCAGGACGCTCTGGCCTCGTTGCCCTTGACATCCTTGAACGCAAAGGTCAGGGTCATCGTGCTGCCGGCCTCAGCTGCTTTCGCGATATCCGAATCAAAGACCGTGATATGGACGCGGCCCTTGCCGGTGGTGAAGCCGTCCAGAACCTCTACGTCCGTGTTGCCCTGCAGCTCGCCGAGATAGCCGGGGATGTACGTTCCGTCGGCCTTCTTGACACTGTACTCGATCCACGGATTGTCGATTTCATAGATTGTGTCGATCTCGAGTTCAAACTCGTAATCATCGCCGACATAGGCCGGGAGCATGGTTTCGGGGAAGGTGATGGTGGGCTGCACGACGAGGCCGCCGTCCACATTCACGCCGTCCGCCACGGGATAGAAGAAGAAGGAGTAGATGGTGTAATCCGTGACCTTGCTCTTATCCATGCTGTAGGTCTTGAACGAATCGGAGTAGTACTCCAACCACTGGCTATACCTATTGTTGAACTTCGCCGTGCGGCTCTCCAGCTCATAGCCGCCCACGCCGCCGGAGCATTCGCGGACGAGCCAGTCGGCGTCGTCAGTCGTAACGCCCTCTTCGGAGAAGTCCTTGCTGTAGAACGCATTATTGCCGGTGCCGTTGGAGCAGAGGTAGCCATAGGCTTCGCTCTTGAAGCGGAGGTATTCGCCGTTCTGCTCGACGGTGAACACAACAGCGCCGTTCGCCGGGGTGGCCTTGCCGTCCGCGACGGTGGCTGCCGCCTTTTCAATGGACTTCGAATCGTTCTCCGCCGCCAGAACCGCCTGTGCGTTCTGGTTGTAGATCACGAACTTGTCGCCGGGCTTGGGCAGATCGCCGGAAGGCTCATCGGAGCCGCCGTCGTCCACGACCAGATAGAACTGCTGGGCAAACAGCGCCTCATTGCTGCCGATGCTGCCGTAGCTGCTCCAGTTGCTCTTATCGGCATACCACTCCAGATAGTTGCCGCGCACGGCATTCTGGATGTAGAAGCAGTTTTCGGTCTTCGCAGCCGTGACCTTCCACGCGGTATTCACCTCGTCCAGCGGGGTGCTGGTATACTTCTCAGCCATGGAGAGCTTCTTGCCCTCGCTGGTGGAGAACGTGTAGGTGCCGTCTGCGTTGACGCCGACGGTCCAGATGTCAGCCTTGGTGTAGCCGGACAGCTTGCCGTCTGCCAGCGTCACATCCGTGCCCTTGTTATAGAAGCCGGAGTACTCGGTGGACAGGGCCTTGCCGTTGGCCGGGTTGAAGACCACGACCGTGTCGCCGCCAGACAGGCTGGTCACGATGCCGCTCTTGCGGACGCGGTAGAACGCCTGCGCAAACAGCGCCTCGTTGCTGCCGATGCTGCCGTAGCTGCTCCAGTTGCTCTTATCGGCGTACCACTCCAGATAATTGCCGCGCACGGCGTTCTGGATGTAATAGCAGCCGGTCGTTGCAGCCTCGGAAACCTTCCATGCGGTGTTCACGTCGTCCAGCGGGGTGCTGGTATACTTCTCAGCCATGGACAGCTTCTTGCCGTCCTTGGTGGAGAACGTGTAAGAACCGTCCGCGTTGACGCCGACCGTCCAGACGTCGGCCTCGGTGTAGCCGGTCAGCGTGCCGTTCGTCAGCGTCACGTCCGTACCCTTGTTATAGAAGCCGGTATATTCGGTGGACAGGGCCTTCATGTTGGCCGGGTTGTAGATGACGATCTGCTCGCCGTCCTTGAACAGGCTCTGAACCGGTTCTTCGGCCTTGACCGTATAGGCGAATTTCACTTCGTCGCTGTCGTCCATGCCGTCCTTCGTGGCCTTGACGGTGAAGGTGACGTCTTCATTCACGGTCGCCTCTGTGCCCTCGGCAAAGGTCTTGCCGTCCGTAGCAATGAGGATCTTCGCACCCTCAGTCTTGCAGGAGAACGTGACCGTTGTGCCCTTGTCTACTTTGCCCGCAGCCGGGGTAGCAGTCGGGGGTGCGACCTGCTCCGTGGCTGCATCGAGCTTCCAGAAGTTCAGCGTCTGGCCCGCGATGTTTGCGTGCAGGGACGTATAACTGCGCCAATCCTGGCTGCTGAATACGCCCATATATCGCGTCAGCCCGACATTTTTCAAATATCCGGTTTCATCGTCTACGATCCAATCGGCATTCTCGCCCGTTCCGACACGGATGCCGTTATTGGTAGATTGTGAATACAGATATTTCGTGTTCTCAACAGCGGAGAAAATCTGGAAACTGTCTGTTCCCTTCTTGATATTCCAGCTAAAAATATCTTTTTCCGTTGTTGTCATCGTGTTGCCGCTCACAGTTCCCGTAATGGCGGCGGGAGCACCTTTTGTGCCATTGTTATTCGGCAGAACCCATGTATCATTGCCTTTTGTCATGGTAATGGCAATGGTATCTGCCTCTTTAATGTCTGACAACGTAGTTTTTGTCCACGTCGTCTGCGTTGTCTCCTCCGCCATGGCGACCGGCATGACCGAAAGGACCATGACGACGGCCAGCAGCAGCGCGAGACACCGCGTTGTGCGTTTTTTCATGCTTGCATTTCCTCCTGATTTCTGTTCAAATTCTGAATGTTCATGTTGTGCGCAGGCTCGTCCTGCGCAAAGCACCTTTTTGAACCCTCCTTCTGCGGATTGATACAGAAACGAAAACGGCTGCCGGTCACGGGAGCCGCAGTCGCAGAGTTCTGTATTTCATAGTATAGCAGTTCCACCCGTTAAAATCCAGTGCCTTTACAGAGATTTTACCGATTTTACGTAAATTTTACCGGGAATTTTTTGTGGATTTTGTCTATATAATCCCTGAACGGCAGACAAAGCCCGCCCTGCAGTCCCCGCCGGACGGGCAGGAACACTGTCCGGGAAGCCGGCTGATGCTGCGGATCCGGGCGCCGCGGCTGATAAAACCGCCCCGCCGGGGCATTCATACATAAGATATGAATTGTTCACAAATAATTTAAGTCTGTAGGTATTGACAACGCTGGCAGGCGGTGGTACACTGCGTTTAGCACTCAGGGACAAAGAGTGCTAAGGCGAAAGGAGGAACGAACCATGGAGCTTTCAGACCGGAAAAAGAAGATCCTGCGTGCGATCGTGGATCTTTACATCCGCACGGCGGAGCCGGTGGCGTCCAAGACCATTGCGCAGATGCCGGACATGGATTTTTCCTCCGCGACCATCCGCAACGAGATGGCGGAGCTGACGACGCTCGGATATCTGGAGCAGCCGCACACCTCCGCCGGACGCATCCCGTCGCCTGCCGGGTACCGGCTGTACGTCGACGAGCTGATGCAGGACTACCGCCTGTCGACCGATGAAACGAAGTCGATCAATCAGGCGATGGAGCTGAAAATGCAGGAGGTCGACAAGGTCGTCTCGCAGGTCGGCAAGCTCGTCTCGCAGATGACGAATCTGCCCGCCTACGCCATGGCGGCGCGTGCCGCCGGGCTGACAGTCAAGCGGTTCGACCTGATCCTCGCGGACAGCGGCAGCTTTATTCTCGTCGTGATGCTGAGCGACAGCTCCGTCAAGAATAAGCTCATCCGGCTCCCGGTCGAGCTGACGGAGGCGGATCTGAAGCTTCTCGGCGCAGTGCTGAACGCAAGCGTCACGGAGCTGACCGCCGAACAGCTCAGCCCCGAGCTTCTGTCCCGCGTGACCAGAAGCGCCGGAAATGCGGCCAGCTTCGTGCCCGTCATCATGGATTTCGTCACGTCGCTTCTGCACCAGGAGCACAGCGAGGTCTACATGACCGGACAGGCCAAGCTTCTCGGCCAGCCGGAGTACCACGACATCGACAAAGCGCAGAAAATGCTCTCCGCACTTGACGAGGATGTGGTTTCCAATCTTCCCGCCGCGCTTTCCCCGGACAGCCGGACGCAGATCCTGGTCGGCCCGGAAAACGTGTCGAAGGAGCTGCGCGACACCAGCGTCGTCATGACGAAGTTCGACATCGGCGACGGGATGCAGGGCCTGATCGGCGTGGTCGGCCCGACCAGAATGGATTACGCGCAGATCACCGCCCGGCTGAGCTACTTCGCCGAGAACCTGAGCCGGATGTTCCAGAAAAACCAGACCCCGGCAATCGAAGGGCCGGAAAATAAGCACAATGACCCGGAGGCATAGATATGAGTAAGAAAACAAACAGCAATCCGGCTTCGGAGGAAAAGGCACAGGCCGCCTCCGCAGCCGAGCAGACAGAAGAAGCTGCGCAGCAGACCGAAGCCGAAGCCGCGAAGCAGTCCGAGGAAAAAAAGCCCGAGGAAGCCAAGCAGCAGGAGGCAAGCGAGTTTGAAAAGGCGCAGCAGGCGCTGGCACAGGAGCATGACAGCTATCTGCGGCTGGCCGCCGAATACGACAACTACCGCAAGCGCAGCCAGAAGGAAAAGGAAAGCCTCTATACCGACATCCGTTCGGAGACGGTCGAGAAGTTCCTTCCCGTGTACGACAATCTCGAGCGGGCGCTGGCGCAGGAGACGCAGGATGCCGCGTTTAAAAAGGGCGTCGAGATGACGATGAACCAGCTCGTCTCCGTCATGGAAAAGCTGGGCGTCGTGAGCTTCGGCGCGGCAGGCGAGGTCTTTGACCCGCAGCTTCATAACGCGGTCATGCACGTCGAGGACGAAGCGCTTGGCGAAAACGTCATCGCGGAGGTCTTCCAGAAAGGCTTCAAGGTCGGCGATAAAGTCGTTCGATTCGCAATGGTAAAGGTCGCAAATTAAAAAGCACCCACGCCGGGGATCCGGCAGCATCTAAATTTGTAAATACAGGCATTCATATAGGAGGAAATTATTATGAGTAAGATTATTGGCATTGACCTTGGTACTACCAACAGCTGCGTCGCCGTTATGGAAGGCGGCGAACCCGTCGTCATCGCGAACGCCGAAGGCAACCGCACCACCCCGTCCGTCGTCGCGTTCTCCAAGACCGGTGAAAGAATGGTCGGTCAGGTCGCAAAGCGTCAGGCCGTTACCAACCACGAGCGCACCGTCGCTTCCATCAAGCGTCACATGGGTTCCGATTACAAGGTCGACATCGACGGCAAGAAGTACACCCCGCAGGAGATCTCCGCGATGATCCTTCAGAAGCTGAAGGCCGACGCGGAAGCGTATCTCGGCCAGCCGGGCCAGACCAATAAAATGATGACAAAGGGATGGTATCTGCGCACCATCGGCCAGCGGCTTTACCTGCTGCGCAGTGTTTTCTACCAGAAAGCCAGCCTGACCGCTGCGGTGGATCTGCGGCTGGTGTTTGAAGAACTGGTGAAAGACTATGGGCTGGACGGCCGGGTCGTTGTGATGAACGACAGCGGCAATGTGTTGGCAGGGGATGCCAACCTTCTGCCCACAAAGATGGAATGGAACAGCGCAGGGTATTGCCTGACAAAGGTGGGCAGGGACAGCCGACTGGTGGTGCGCAAACAGGTCAAAGCGCTGACGGTATTGTATCTGGTTCCCTACCAGCATTTCGGGGTGGACTTTGCGCCGTATCAGATTTTGCTGGTGATGGGCGCTGTTTTTGTTCTGCTGGCGATCCCGTTCCTCCTGTTCTATATGAAGCAGGAGATCTTTGCCCCTATGACGGCGTTGGTGAGCACCATGGACAGGATCGGCCGCGGTGAACTTTCGGTGCGCTCCAGTGTGGATTATCGCAACGCTGAGTTTACGCAGGTGAACGAGACCTTCAACCGGATGATCGACCAGATCACCCAGTTGAAGATCGACGGTTACGAAAAGGAGCTGGAAGCCCGCCGCAACGAGATGACCGCCCTTAAGCTGCAGATCCGGCCCCACTTTGTGCTCAACTGCCTGAAAAGTGTCTATGCCATGGTGCAGACTGGCAGCCGCGAGGATGCCCAGCAGCTGATCCTGCTGCTGAGCCGGTATCTGCGCTATATCCTCTCTTTTACAGCGACCACAACGCCTCTGCACACTGAGATCGGGCAGTGCTGCAATTACGCGGAACTTTCCAGCGTGGGGCAGAACGATCCCGTGGAGGTAGTATGCGAGATCGACCCGGAACTCAGCGAATTGCCCTTGCCGCCGGTCTCGCTGCTGACGCTGGTGGAGAACAGCGTCAAGCACGGCAAGATGATCGGCAAAACGCTGAAGATCACGATCACTGCAAAGCTCCTCGAAACGGAAGAGGGCTGCATGGCGGATCTTTCGGTGGCGGACAATGGCGCAGGCTTTACGGCAGGGGATCTGAAGCAGCTGAACAGTGCAGCACCGCAGGAGGAGAATGGACAGCACGTCGGGCTGTTCAATGTGGTACGGCGGCTGCAGCTGCTCTATGGGGAGCAGGCAGCCATCGCCTTTACCAATAACCGCCGGGGCGGCGGTGCCAGGGTGGAGCTGTTCCTGCCGATAGATCCGGTCTTACAGAAGAAAGAAGGAGAAACAGCATGAAACTGCTGATCGTAGACGATCAAAGCACCGTGGTGCAGGGGCTTTTGCACTGCACCAACTGGGCAGCAATGGGATTTACTGTGGTGGATACGGCTTTGAACGCTGTGGATGCCAAGGCCAGCCTGCTGCGGCAGGAGGCCGAGGTCATGCTCTGCGATATTGAAATGCCGGGTGAAAACGGCCTGGCACTGCTGCGCTGGGTGAGGGAAAACAAGAAGGATATCGAATGTGTTTTCCTCACCTGCCATGCCAGCTTTGCATATGCAAGGGAGGCTATCTGCC
>OLQB01001517.1_pt1 | contig 16459 bp, 12 predicted proteins | sample 1672681 | NCBI WGS metagenome assembly OLQB01 (sample SAMEA3136713, study PRJEB25190) | human gut metagenome | reverse complement strand
CTGGCGGGTATGGGGTGTGCCGCCGGGGATATACCTCCGCGCATAGACTCCGGATACCGGTATGCCGACATGAACAAGGGGCCCGAAACACCTGCTTCCAGGGCTCACAAGGCTCAGGGCTCACCTATGCGGTATTCTGAGCCCAATGAGGGGGAGGAAGAGGCTGAGTTAGAGAAACTTGAGGCTGACAAGTTGCGTCGTGAAGTTCCGTGTCTTCCGGATGAACTGTTCGACCGTTTGCCCGACTTTTTGAAGCGTGGTTTGCCTTCCGCAGCCCTTCCTCTATCTCTATCATCGGCGCATCTTTCATCACCACGCTGAATGAAGTTCCGCTAAAAACCATACGCCGGATGAAATCCTCACTCAGATTATCGCTGAACAGAACAAAATGTGCCTCCTTAAACCGTTCCTGCAATATAAGCAAATATTCAGCCGAAGTATCAAACAATGTATAGTCCAATACGACAACGGCATTGGGATGATCAATCAAAAGTCGGGTAAGCTCTTTCTGACTGCCCGCTTCCTTTATCACGGTAAAACCTCCCACCCGACCGGCCACAGCTTTCATACCTTCACGGGTAATGTCCTGGTTATCGACAAGTAGCAATGTTTTCATGACCATACATACTAAACGGAGCTTATTAATATAAAAAAAGCCTTGCATCATTGTGTGCAAGGCTTCATTCTATTGGTGGGCGTTGACGGATTCGAACCGCCGACCCTCTGCTTGTAAGGCAGATGCTCTGAACCAGCTGAGCTAAACGCCCGATAGCCTCTTGTTTCAAAAGCGTTGCAAAGATACGGCTATTTCCGATAACTGCAAATTTTATGCACACTATTTTTTCATTTATTTTTCAATTCAGTACTTAACACACTGAAATACAGAGGATAAGTTACATACTCTGTATTATCATTCAAGAAACAAAAAAGGGAAACTATACCTTATTATATATAGTTTCCCCTTTTTCCTTTTGAATTTATTTTATTCCTGCCCGAAACGCTTTGCCTGTTCGGCAATCAATTCCACATCATCAAAATAGTTAATCTTCATCGCTTTTCGCACATCATCCAATGTAGCAGCCGCTGTAGCACGAGCTGTCTCACAACCCTTATGTAACATTTCGTAAATAGCCGGAATATCCTTTTCAAACTCTTTACGACGTTCGCGGATAGGCGTCAATTCTTCTTGCATAATAGCGGCAAGGAACTTCTTCACCTTCATGTCTCCCAATCCACCACGGGTGTAATGTGCCTTCAGTTCATCCAAATTAGGATAATCGGGCAAATAACGTCCAAAATGCTCAGGCTTACAAAAAGCATCCAGATAAGTGAATACTGTATTTCCTTCCAATTTACCCGGATCGGAAACTTTCAGGTGAGTAGGGTCGGTATACATGCTCTTCACTTTCTTTTCCACCTCGTCGGCTGTGTCCGACAAATAAATACAGTTACCCAATGATTTGCTCATCTTAGCCTTTCCATCCGTACCCGGCAGACGCAGACAAGCCGCATTGTCCGGCAACAGGATTTCGGGTTCTACCAACGTATCACCATAAATATGATTGAAACGACGTACAATTTCACGGGTCTGCTCAATCATCGGCTCCTGATCTTCACCCACCGGAACGGTAGTTGCTTTGAAAGCGGTAATATCAGCAGCCTGACTGATAGGATAAGTGAAGAACCCTACCGGGATGCTGGTTTCAAAATTACGCATCTGGATTTCGGTTTTCACTGTCGGGTTACGCTGCAAGCGTGACACTGTGACCAAATCCATATAATAGAAAGTCAATTCGCACAATTCGGGAATCTGAGACTGGATAAAGATAGTAGATTTCATCGGGTCCAAACCGACAGCCATATAGTCAAGCGCTACCTCAATCACATTCTGGCGTACCTTCTCGGGATTTTCTATATTATCGGTTAATGCCTGTGCGTCGGCAATGAAAATAAAAGTCTTGTCATACAATCCGGAATTCTGAAGCTCAACTCTGCGTTTCAACGAACCTACGTAATGACCGATATGCAATCTTCCTGTAGGACGGTCGCCGGTCAATATGATTTTTTCTTTTCCCATATCTCTTAAATATTATCTTATATTAAAAATTACGCAAAGATAGGAATATTCTGACACAAACACTTAACTTTGAATCGCTATTTCACATATAATAATTGTTTCTATGAATAAACTAAGACAGAGCATTAAACTAGTTCTATTTATTTCTGTAGCAAGCTTGTTCTTTGCTTCATGTTCCGATGACGATGACAAAAGCATTCCCGTACCGAAGCCTTCACGGATGATTACTGGAATTAAAGTACATAAAATTTCGGATGTTATCACTTATCAGGGAATGATAAGCCTCACTTACGACAACAACAAACGACTGACCCGCATTTACAGCAGTTCACCGTTAGCGGCAGTAAATTACACGTACAAAGAGAACTCTGAAGTCAGTTATACTTACTCTACGGAAAATTCTCCTTTGGTAGAAATAAGCACCTCGTTGGAAAACGGCAGAAGTTATGTATGCAAATTCTCCAACCGGGAAAGCCCGGTAACCTATTCTTATGATAATGAAGGTTATCTGAAAAGCTGCAACAACAATGGAACCGTATTGGAATACAATTGGGAAAGCGGAAATCTATCTTCCATAACCACTACTCCGAGAGGAACTTACAACAGTGATTACAAAGTTTCCAATATCGCCAATGATTATAGTCTGGACTTGAACACACTGGCACAATGGATTGATGACCGCGAAAACTATACCACCGTAATGAACACTTTCGGACAGATGGCCGAAATTCTAGGGAAAAGAAGCGCCAATATTCTGGAAGACACTTATTATATATACGACTATAGTTTCCGGCAGGATGGAAGACTAAAAGATATGACCCTGATGGGCGGATCGAAAAATATAGGATATTCATTCCGCTTTGCGTATGCCGATGATACAGAAGTATCCGAATAAATATACAGAAACAGAACATTCGGAGAGGATTTCAGACTTTTATTTTAATTTGTGTTGACAAAGATCTTGATTTATTTTGTTATCTTGGAAATAAGTCGTTACTTTGCACAAAATTTAGTAATGCTATGTATCCTACAGGAACAAAGATAATATAGACATACGAACAAATGCGTTAGTCCTCGTACGAGGATGGACGCATTTTTTTTTAATATTTAGCGACATTAAAACAACTATTATAATAAAAGAAACTTTCAATGAAAAAGGATTTAAAGAAAGTCCTGGTATTGGGTTCGGGTGCCCTCAAGATAGGCCAGGCAGGAGAGTTTGACTACTCAGGTTCACAAGCGCTGAAAGCATTGCGCGAAGAAGGCATTCATTCGGTGTTGGTAAATCCTAACATCGCGACTATCCAGACTTCGGAAGGCATAGCCGACAAGGTTTATTTTCTTCCTGTCACTCCCTTCTTTGTTGAAGAAATTATCAAGAAAGAACAACCGGACGGTATTTTATTGGCATTCGGTGGACAAACTGCATTGAACTGCGGCACTGAACTTTACCTGAACGGTACACTGAAGAAATATGGTGTAGAAGTACTGGGTACTTCGGTAGAAGCCATCATGTACACTGAAGACCGTGATTTATTCGTAAAGAAGCTGGATGAAATTCCGATGAAAACCCCGAAGAGCCACGCTGTGGAAAGTATGGAAGAGGCTCTGAAAGCTGCCCGCGAAATCGGTTATCCGGTTATGGTACGCTCTGCTTACGCACTAGGTGGTTTAGGCAGCGGCATCTGTCCGGATGAAGAAGCTTTCATCAAACTGGCTGAAAGTTCATTCGCATTCTCTAAACAGATCCTGGTTGAAGAGTCATTGAAAGGTTGGAAAGAAATAGAATTCGAAGTAATCCGCGATGCCAACGACCATTGTTTTACAGTGGCAAGCATGGAAAACTTCGACCCACTGGGAATCCATACCGGCGAATCTATCGTGGTGGCCCCCACTTGCTCTCTGACAGAAGAACAAGTAACAATGTTGCAAGATTTATCTACAAAATGTATCCGTCACTTGGGTATTGTGGGTGAATGTAATATCCAGTATGCTTTCAATGCAGAAACGAATGACTACCGTGTTATCGAAGTAAATGCACGCCTGAGCCGTTCTTCTGCCTTGGCTTCTAAAGCAACCGGATTCCCTCTAGCATTCGTTGCCGCTAAAATCGCTTTAGGCTACACACTAGACCAGATTGGCGAAAAGGGTACTCCCAACTCAGCCTACGAAGCTCCCCAGTTGGATTACTTGATTTGTAAAATTCCCCGTTGGGACTTGACTAAATTCGCAGGTGTATCACGCCAGATTGGCTCCAGCATGAAGTCTGTGGGTGAAATCATGTCTATAGGCCGCTCTTTCGAAGAAATCATTCAGAAAGGTCTTCGTATGATAGGTCAGGGTATGCATGGTTTCGTAGGAAATGACCATACTAAATTTGAAAACCTGGATGAGGAACTGGCCAACCCGACAGACCTCCGTATTTTCTCCATCGCCTCTGCATTGGAAGAAGGATACAGTATTGAACGCATCCACGAACTGACCAAAATCGACTCGTGGTTCCTAAGTAAGTTAAAAAACATCGTTGACTATAAGGTCAAACTTTCGACTTATAATAAGATCGAGGATTTACCTGAAGATGTGCTTCGCCAGGCTAAAGTATTAGGCTTCTCCGACTTCCAGATTGCACGCTTCGTATTGAAAGCCAGTGGCAATATGGAAAAGGAGAACTTGGCTGTACGTGCCCGTCGTAAAGCTTTGAATATCCTTCCGGCTGTCAAGCGTATCAATACCGTCGCATCTGAACATCCCGAATTAACCAATTACCTATATATGACATACGCTACTACGGGTTATGACGTCAATTATTATAAGAACGAAAAATCGGTAGTTGTATTAGGTTCAGGCGCTTACCGTATCGGTTCATCCGTAGAATTCGACTGGTGCTCTGTAAACGCTGTCCAAACCGCACGCAAGTTGGGTTACAAATCCATCATGATTAACTATAACCCCGAAACAGTTTCTACCGACTATGATATGTGCGACCGTCTGTATTTTGACGAGCTTTCATTTGAACGTGTACTTGACGTGATTGATCTGGAGCAACCGGGTGGTGTCATTGTATCAGTAGGTGGACAAATACCTAATAACTTGGCGATGAAGCTTCACCGTCAGTCGGTACCTGTATTGGGAACTTCTCCGCTTTCTATCGACCGTGCGGAAAACCGTCATAAATTCTCGGCCATGCTTGACCAGCTGGGTATTGACCAACCGGCATGGAAAGAATTGACCAGCCTGGAAGACATGGAAGAATTTGTAAACAAAGTAGGTTACCCGGTATTGGTCCGTCCTTCCTATGTGCTCTCGGGCGCTGCCATGAACGTATGCTATAACGAAGATGAACTGAAGGAATTCTTACAGATGGCTAAAGAAGTTTCTAAAGAATATCCGGTAGTCGTATCACAATTCATGCAAGATACTAAAGAAATAGAATTCGACGCTGTAGCCCAAAACGGTGAAGTAGTGGAATATGCCATCTCCGAACACATTGAATATGCAGGTGTCCATTCAGGTGATGCCACATTAGTATTCCCGGCTCAGAAGATTTATTTCGAAACAGCTCGCCGTATCAAGAAGATTGGTCGCCGTATCGCTAAAGAATTAAACATTTCCGGTCCGTTCAACATGCAGTTCTTGGCTAAGAATAATGAAGTGAAAGTGATTGAATGCAACCTGCGCGCATCACGTTCATTCCCGTTTGTTTCCAAAGTATTGAAACGCAACTTCATTGAAACCGCAACCCGCATCATGTTGGGTGCTCCATACAGCCAACCGGATAAGTCGGCATTCGATATTGACTGGATCGGTGTTAAAGCTTCCCAGTTCTCTTTCTCCCGTCTGCACAAGGCAGACCCTGTATTGGGCGTAGATATGTCTTCAACCGGTGAAGTGGGTTGTATCGGTGATGACTTCCATGAAGCTTTGCTGAACTCTATGATTGCTGTAGGTTTCAAGATTCCTACAAAATCTGTCATGTTCTCGTCAGGTGCCACCAAATCCAAAGTAGATTTGCTGGAAGCAAGCCGTATGCTGGCAGAAAAAGGATATGAGATCTATGCAACTGCCGGAACCGCAACTTTCTTGAATGCACACGGAGTAAATACCACACCGGTTTACTGGCCGGATGAAAAGCCCGATGCAGAAAACAATGTCATGAAGATGATTGCCGAACATAAATTCGACCTGATAGTCAACATTCCGAAAAACCATACCAAACGTGAGCTGACTAATGGTTACAAAATTCGTCGTGGAGCAATCGACCACAATATTCCTTTGATTACCAACGCCCGTTTGGCAAGTGCTTTCATTGAAGCATTCTGTGAAATGAGTGAAAAGGATATTCAGATAAAGAGCTGGCAAGATTACAAATAATCTTTCTTAGGGATATTCAAAAAGGAGCTGATTCGTTTTTCCTGAATCAGCTCCTTTTTTATCTCCTAACGGGAAAGATCATTAAAACGATAAGTAAAAGTAGCCATCGCATAACGTCCCAATCCCCAAGTCCAAGTTTCTCCCTGTCCGGTATCATTCATCCAACGATTGACAAAATCCCGTTGTTGCAGAATATCAACAACCTGAAATTTAAGCAACCCTCTTTTCCCTTTCAGAAAACTGTAAGTCAGCTCACCGTTCCAAAGCCACTGCGTCGTATTGGAGGCCTCATCCTTATATCCCCTGCGATTCATACTTCTCACAACGGTATAAAGATTCAAGTTGAGAGGTAACTTCAGTCGACACTCCGCGCCATAATAAAAATCATACGTCCTGTAATCCGAATTGTTTGTATAACTGTTATCGGCTTGCTGATAAGTGATTGCTCCATTTATCTTAAACTCATGCTCTTCCAATTTATAGGCAAACTCCACATCCTGCATCAAGGAAAGCATTTGGGAGGTGTTACGATCATTCTCATTGGCTTCTCCCATTATCTGCACATACGAAACCCTCCGGTTATAATTTGCATTGGTAGCAAGACGAGTGAAAATTTTCTTGAATAATTTATTCGTATAATATATATTCCCGCCAATGCCCCAATTACCATTTATATTCTCGGGCCGACTGGTATATACCCCACTCTTCTCATCATAGGTTCTTTTCCGGCTTATATCATTTATCGTATTATTATATCTCAAACCACAATATAACATTTCCTGCTTTTCCATATTTCCTCCTCTGTAATTCACAGATATACTTTGCCCGAAAGCGGGTTTCAGCCCCGGATTCCCCATTGTTATGTTCAGAGGATTAGTATAATCGGGCACAGACAACAAATCATAAATGGAAGGCTGCCGGGTGTATCCGCTATAATACACACTCATATTATGGTTATTGCCCAAATCATAATCAAAATGCAGTTCGGGCACTATGTTCAACACGGTAATGGTCGTATCTATCTTCACTTTTCCCCTGTTGCTTTTCGTCGTAGACTTCTGAGGCGACAGCCCAAACCGGATATTCAACCTCACTTTTCTCCAATTAAGTGTGGTACGCAGTCCGAATTCATTGGAATGAAGATCATTACGAGTATAATCACTTAAACTATCCACCCTTCCTGCCTCATAACCAGATGGAAGACTTCCCCACAAAGCATCCTCATCCAAATTGTACGTAACCGCATTATTACTCTGCCGTTGATACTCATGCCGATAATAAACCTGAAGCATTTGTTTTCCTATTGGTTCCGTATAGCTGACCTCTCCCGCCAATAATAAATTTCTGGCAGGTGACTCCCGGTATTGATTTCTATATAAAACCGAATCTGCCCCCAGGTCATTCTTCAATTGATAATAAGTAATAGACGATTGCTGATAATTACCACTCGCCTGATTACTATAATCATTTCTTAACTCTATGGAGAGTTTCCGGCCGATATCATTCAAATTATGAGTGAGCAAAAGATTATTGCCTATCATCAGATTGTTCGTCTTATTTTGAGAATTTCCCGTATTTTTATTTATCCTGAACTCAGGAGGAATCATTGCATCGTCCCTCCAAGGCTCTGAAACATAGTCCAAAGGATTGGTACTGAAAGTCGCCGAAATATTTTCTGATACCGAATTTAACCGGCTATGATTGATGTTATGCCTGAAATTAATTTCCGTCCGGTCACTCAAACTTCCCGTCATATATATATTCTCCCAAAAAGAACTATTCCTACCCGTACTCAAGCCATTATTATAGGCATATTGGCTACCGTTAGGCAGATATTCTTCTGACTGGCTTCGCGATTCATCCGCGCTTTTATTATTATTATATGAAGCACTGACATTGAGGTTGAGCTTCTTTATTTCCGTTCCCAAGCTAAAACCAATATCCTTCATTTGAGCAGGATTATCGGCCATATCACTGATAAAATTACCATATCTGGGGAGTTTTCCTAAATCACCATACAAGGACATCCGCCATTTTCCGACAAATTTATTCAAACTCATTTTCGCTCCATACATATCCCCCGAACCTTTCAAAGCTGAAACGTCCCCCATTAATCCATCTGTCAAATCCTTCTTGGTCTTCACATCCATCACCGTTTTCTTCTTACCATCTGACACCCCTGTCATTTGCTCTTTATCCGACTGCTGCTCGTATACCTTTACCTCTTTCAAAGCATCTACCGGCATATTGTTCAAAGCAACTTTGCTATCTGCAAAAAACTCCTTTCCATTTAATAAGATCTGAGTGATTTCCTTTCCATGAAAATTCATCTTGCCGGATTTCTCGTCTAATTCCAATCCGGGAAGCTGCCTCACCAAATCCTGCAGAACAGCTCCTTCCGATGTCTTAAAGGCTCCGGTATTATATACTAATGTATCTCCGGACATCTTCATTTTCTGCAGTTCGGCCTTTATAACCGTTTCATCCAATACAATACTGGAAGGTTTCATCATCAGAGCACCTCCATAAACGTCTTTCCGATAAGCAGGAATATTCACTTTTTTTTCAATGGTTTCATATCCTAAAAAAGAAGCCCTTATTAAATAATTACCGGGATTCATAGGGTACAAACGGAAAACACCCTTCTTATCGCTCACCGTACCTTCTATAAAACTCGTATCAGGCAAAGAATAAAGTTGGATATTTACATCCGGCAAAGGATCGGGATAAGGGCGTTCTCCCTGTTCTCTGACAGAACCTGTCAAATGATAAGCTTTTTCTTTTCTTGCTTTATCTGAATCAAGCTTTTCCTGTCCACTAACCGGGAGAACAAAAGATAATAAAATAAACAACGAGAACAGTTTAGTCATCTTGAAATATCAACAGGGTCCTATTTCAATGCTTCCGCAATGGCATTCATCAGATATCCAAATTCTTCTTTCTCATACCCGATGGAAGTATAAACGGCTTCTCCTTCTTTATTGAAAAGATAGGCGCGAGGAATTGACTTTTCAGCAAATAAAGAGAACACCTCACGTTTAGGATCGGGATATAACGGGAAAGTGAATTTCTTCCGTTCATTATAAGCCCTCAACTGTTCATCCGTATGCTCACGACCAATTACTAATAATACGAAGTCCTTGTTATCTTTATATTCAGGCCACAAAGTCTTCTCTATTTCAGCCAGTTCCAGCTGACATGGCCCGCACCAAGTGGCAAATAAACTCACCAAAACGACCTTACCTTTCAATTCAGTCGAAGAAATATCTCCATATACTGCAGATTTTAAATGAAAATCAGGTAATTTATCTCCTTTTTTCAATTCTTGAGCATTTACGGCAAATACCATGCAAAGCATCATGAACAATAATCCTAACTCTTTCATTTTCATAGTTCTCAATATTTAATTATGGAATAACAAAGACAAATATATCTGTTTTTCTTATATTTGCCGCCAGAAAATATTATTTTTTAGCCTATGATGACTTTTATTTCATGTGCCAAAACAATGACCGGACGGAGCAAAATACAAACTCCTGTTACCAGTACACCACAATTCCAAACTGAAGCGATACAGAATGCACTTGATATGTCCCAATTCTCTGCTGAAGAACTGGAACGACTTTTACGTGTGAACAGTAAAATAGCAGCAGAGAACTATATGCGATTTCAAGATTTCTGTTCGGACTCTCCCTCGGCTTTAGCTGCCTTACTGGCTTATACCGGTATCGTATATAAACGTATCCACCCACAGGATTTTACCCCTGAAGATTTTCAATATGCACAGGATCACTTGCGAATCACTTCTTTTCTTTACGGATTACTCCGCCCGTTAGACCAGATCAAGAATTACAGAATGGAAGGAGATATCAAACTACCTGAACGTGGAGGAATATCCATGTTTGACTATTGGAAGCCAATTCTGACCGACACCTTTATCAAAGAAATTAAAGCAAGAGGAGGAATACTAATCAATCTGGCAAGTGGGGAGATGAAAGATTTATTCGACTGGAAACGCGTGGAGCAGGAAGTACAAGTGATCACGCCGGAATTTCAGGTATGGAAAAAAGGGAAATTAACCACCGTTGTGGTTTATGCAAAAATGTGCCGTGGAGAATTGACACGCTTCATCATTAAAAACCGGATAGAGAATCCTGGGGATTTAAAAGGATTCAAATGGGAAGGATTCAGTTTTGATGCCGGACACAGCACAGATACCCACTATCTTTTTAGCCTTCTTTCATAAAAAAATATTAAATAGTCAACCTACTCAAACTTTTTATCAGCACTCATGTTATTTAGTTGAATTTGGGAAGATAAACCTGGACAATAATTAACTAATAGAAATGAGTATGAAAAAATTAATGTTTTTGCTGGCTGCGGCCAGTTTAAGTTCTGTAGCGTTTGCACAGCAGAAAAGCAATTCACAAAACGTCCTTGTAGGCGAGAGTGTAGATGTAATGGAGGTACCTGTGGATAAGTACAAGGTAGAGACCAATCACTTCTTCGATAATTGGTTCTTCTCTGTTGGTGGAGGTGCACAAGTACTGTTCGGCGATCAGTCCGATCTTGGTAAATTCAAGAAACGTATTGCTCCCGCTCTTCAAATATCAATCGGTAAATGGTTTACTCCCGGCTTAGGATTACGTTTGCAATATAGTGGTTTGCAGTCAAAGAGTTTTTCCAGTGAACCTTCCGCATATTCCAAACCTCACATGTTAAGCGAAGGATACTATCAGGATAAGTTCAACTACATGAATTTGCATGGTGACATCTTATTTAACGTCAGTAACATGATAGCCGGATATAATGAAGACCGCATATACGACTTCGTGCCATTCGTAGGTTTCGGTTTTGCCCACTCATATGATGCTCCACGTCGTAATTCACTGGCATTCAATTTCGGTATCATCAATACATTCCATCTGGCCAGTGCCTGGGACTTAAATCTGGAACTTTACGGAATGGGTACAGAAAACAAATTTGATGGAAAAACCACCAGTAAAGGCCCTGATTTTATGGCAGGTGCTACAGTGGGTATCACTTATAAATTTCCACAAAGAGGATTCAAACCAGCTCCGGATGTAGATGCTATCATGGCACTTACCTCTTCACAAATGGATGCTATCAATACCGCTTTGGCTCAACAGATAGAACAAAACCGTCAATTAAAAGCCCAACTTGCCAACCAACCCACTGAAGTGGTTACAGAACAAGTTACAGTGAACCAAATTGCTCCGGCTCCTCAATCTGTATTTTTCCAGATCGGTTCAGCGGTTCTTCCTACCAACTCTACTGTAAATTTGCAACAAATCGCAGATTTGGTAAAAGACAATCCGGGACTAAAATTGAAAGTAACCGGTTATGCTGATAGTGATACAGGTAGCGCTGCATGGAACAAGCAGTTAAGTGAAGACCGTGCCAACAACGTGGCTAATGAACTGGTTAAATTGGGTGTCAACAAAAACAATCTGATTATCAGCGGAATGGGTGGTGTAAACACCTTAACTCCTCCGGCATTCAACCGTCGTGTAATTATCGAAGCCCAATAATACACTACCTTCTGTCAGCAGAAGGTAATCATGCCCGCAATTCCTTATAAAAACAGAATTGCGGGCATTTATTTTTTAGATGGAATAGCCCCACTGATCCAGTGCAAACTTCCAATTCTCTTCCACTAACCGGACCGTACGGTCATTATACTTATACTTATTCTTCTTATATCCCTTCTTTCCGCCTATATATTGGCTGATAGCCGGAGCAGCTGCTTCGAATCCGGGAATAGAAAGAGATTTATAGATATGCTCGGTCATAGCCATTGCATCCGCTTCAAAATCCTCGAACTTCACTTCCATCAAATTTCCTTCAGGAATGAATTGTTTATCCGCCTCATATTTATGATACAGCTTGGCATAAATGGAAAGCACATTCTGTTCCAACGTCTCTGGAGAAATATCCTCCAGTTTCAACGGTTGGATTGTATTGGTGAAGAAATTCCTCGTAGATTCGAATACCGTATACGGATTACGCATCAAATAGATGAATTTGGCATTCGGAAACATCTTGACCAACTCTTTTACACGACCTGTATGAGGCGGATTCTTACTTAAGAATTGTGTTCCGCCTGTATTCCAAAGAGAAATTTTAATAAGTTTGGTGAATATATCCTCAAACACTTTCAATTCCTCATCACTGATATCATTGAACAACAAGTATTTATCAGCATATTCCTGTTGGTACTTAGGCAGGAACCAAAAGTTATAATAGGTATAGGGCATCATATTGGCCAATGCAAACTCTTCCTCCTGAGGCAAATCTACGGCCAGTTCCATATTATCTGTCGGACGCTTGTCAGGCATCAGCCAACTCATATTCTTCTTGAAAAAAGGCTGTCCCCACATCATCAGGTGAGGAAACACCGTCTGATAAGTAGTATTATATCCGAAATGTTTGTCACAAGAGAACACATTATGCATAAAGGTAGTCCCGCTACGCCAATGTCCGAGGATAAAGACCGGGTCGTGTTCCAAAGACTTATCGGCCAACAGTTTCCTGTATCGCTTTTCCTGCAATGGAGCCAAGGTGGAAAGCAAACGGCATACTGCTTTCGTCAAACGGTATTTTCCTCTATACGCCGGATCAATTTCCCTTCCCGCAGTAATCGCCTTGAACGTTTTCCAATCGGCGCCTACCAATGTATTAATCGGCAGCTTGTTGAATTCAAGTAATCCCATTACTCTTCTTTTTTAATTGTACGCTGTTATTTTTCTATCTTGACTGTAATGCCTTGACGGTCCAATTCTTTCACCACCTTTTCTATGGCTTCATAATGTTCCTCACCAATGCCCATAGCTGCCAGATTCAAAGTAGGAACTTCCATGGCATTCAGCATATCTTTGGCTTCCACTCTGTCTATAATCATCCCCACCGCACTGGTGTTATTGGTAATGGGGTCAATCAAAATGAAAGAACCACAAGCTTTATTCTTTTGATAAGAATCAAAGAAAAGCGGCTTGGCAGTAGTAAATGTCACACGGGCAATCTGATTCAATTGCAAAGGCAGATCCTCCTTTTTCAATTTACCGTTTTCAACAGACAGATGCTCCATCGTATTCACATCCACTTTATACTTAATGCTATCTATACGGGTACGTCCTGTATTGGTGGTATGCTTGATAAAGAAAGATTTGTCAAGGTCCATCACCTCCTCATCCATCCATACCAACATAGCTTCAAAATTACGGTCTATCACAGGCATGTTATCGGCATGTACCAACATTTCTCCGCGAGACACATCAATCTCATCTTCCAAAGTCAACGTCACCGCTTGCGGCGGGAAAGCATACTCTAACTCACCATCATAAGTAACAATACTCTTGATATGAGATTTCTTGCCGGAAGGCAAAGCCATCACCTCATCTCCTTTATGGATGACACCGGAAGCAATCTTTCCACAGAAACCGCGGAAATCCAGATTCGGTCTTAATACATACTGAACCGGGAAACGGAAATCGGCCAGATTATGATCATTCTCGATGGAAACCGTTTCAAGCACTTCCAATAAAGAAGTACCTTTGTACCATGGCGTACGTTCAGATTTCTGCACCACATTGTCACCGTCAAGTGCCGAAAGAGGAATACAAGTCACATCCGGGATTCCCAATGGCTCTACAAACTTCTTATATTCGGTCACGATTTCGTTGAAACGCTCTTCCGAAAACCCGACAAGGTCCATCTTGTTCACCGCCAGCACCACATGCTTTATTCCCAATAAAGATACCAGAAAAGTATGGCGGCAGGTCTGCGTAATCACACCTAAACGAGCATCTACCAAGATTATGGCAAGATTGGCAGTAGAACCTCCGGTAATCATATTGCGGGTATATTGTTCATGTCCCGGAGTATCGGCTATAATAAATTTACGATTGTTCGTTGAAAAATAACGGTAAGCTACATCAATCGTAATACCCTGCTCACGTTCTGCTTTCAACCCGTCGCACAACAAAGCGTAATCTATATGGTCACCTGCATTCCCCACACGTTTACTGTCACGCTCCAAAGCGGCAAGTTGGTCTTCGTATAACTTCTTACTGTCAAACAACAGACGTCCTATCAAGGTAGACTTTCCATCGTCTACCGAACCGGCTGTCAACAGACGTAGCAAGTCTTTCTGTTCATCCTTATCTAAATATTCCTTTATATTCAGTTTATTCTCCATCACCCATTTCTTCATTTTAAATTCCTACTTATCCATTTAAAAATATCCCTCACGTTTCTTCTGCTCCATACTGGCATCCTGATCGAAATCAATGACACGGGTGGTACGCTCACTTTTAGTAGTGGTCATCATCTCCTCTACAATCTTCTCAATCGTATCGGCATCACTCTCTACGGCCCCAGTCAAAGGCCAACACCCCAAAGTACGGAAACGCACTTCCTTCATTTCAATACGGTCCCGATATTCTTCGGGCAGGCGGTCATCATCAGCCATAATCAAATTTCCATCTATATTCACCACAGGACGTTCCTTGGCAAAATAAAGCGGCACAATAGGAATATTTTCCAAACGGATGTACTGCCAAATATCCAGCTCAGTCCAGTTGCTTAATGGAAACACACGGATACTTTCCCCTTTATGAATCTTAGCATTATAAATATCCCACAACTCAGGACGCTGGTTTTTAGGATCCCACTGATGAAAACGGTCACGAAAAGAGAATATACGTTCTTTGGCACGTGACTTTTCCTCATCACGACGTGCTCCACCAAAGGCGGCATCAAACCTGTATTTATTCAGCCCGTGAAGCAACGCCTGTGTCTTCATTAAATCTGTATGCACTTTGCTGCCATGCGTAAAAGGCCCTACTCCGGCATTAAAAGCCTCCATATTACTTTCCACTATCAAATTCCATCCATGTTCTTTGGCGTATTGATCACGGAACTCTATCATTTCCCTGAATTTCCATTTAGAATCGATATGCATCAAAGGGAAAGGCACTTTTCCCGGATAGAAAGCCTTCTCTGCCAAACGTACCATGACAGACGAATCTTTACCAATACTATAAAGCATAACAGGATTCTCAAATTCAGCTGCCACTTCACGAATGATATGGATAGACTCAGCTTCCAGTTCCCTTAAGTGGCTCAATTTATAATTTTCTTCCATTTTATAATGAATTATATTTTTTCTCCTTTTTTACCAACAGTGGGGAGCACTAGTTCCAACAAAGTATTGACCGACTCTTCCAAGCTCAGTTTGGAAGTATCCAAAGACAATGCAGGACGCTCCGGAGCTTCAAAAGGTGCAGAAATGCCGGTAAAATTCTTAATTTCACCCCGACGCGCTTTGGCATAAAGTCCTTTTACATCACGTTTCTCACACTCTTCCAAAGGAGTGCTGACATAAATTTCCAGAAAATTCTCCGCCCCGGAAATTTCCCGGAAATCCTGGCTGTTCTGTTCGAGAATGGACATAAACGGCGCTGTGTACACGATTTTCTCGATGCCGTTTTCCGGACGCATTGCATAGCGAATGGCAAATCGCAGAGATGACAGGGTTTTTCCGCCGCCGGTGGGAACGATCAGACGGCAGATTCCCACCGGATGCGCCGCAAATTCTGCACAGCGCCGGGAGTTTAGCCGGGCCATGCGGGGACTAACCGCTTTGGAGACGCAGCTGGCGTCCGCGCTGCATATCAATCGTGTGTGTGTGGCGGCAGGTGACTTTGACCAGGATGCCCGGGTGCTCCAGGATGTAGGCCGCATTGCGGCGCAGCGGGTACGCTCCCTCTTGCAAAGCGGCAGTACGCTGGCGGTGACCGGCGGTGCGACCATGGCGCAGGTGGCGCATTTTATGTCGTCTCCAACGCCCATGAATGTTATGGTAGTCCCTGCACGGGGCGGCATGGGACGCGCCGTGGAGACCCAGGCCAATACCCTCGCGGCGGAGATCGCACGCAAGATTGGCGGGCACCATCGGCTGATGCATTTGCCGGATCATATGGACGCGGC
>OLQB01001516.1_pt1 | contig 16466 bp, 17 predicted proteins | sample 1672681 | NCBI WGS metagenome assembly OLQB01 (sample SAMEA3136713, study PRJEB25190) | human gut metagenome | reverse complement strand
ACGTCGACAAGGCGCAGAACGTGGTGGTCATGAAGCGTGGCCGTGGCACCGGTTATGCCGGCATCCAGAACGAGCTGTACTTCGAAGACAACACGCAGATGCTGTTTGGTGACGCCAAGGCGAGTCTGCAGGCCGTCATCGCAGCGGTCAAGGAACTCATCAACTGACGGACCGGCTCGTCGCCTACGCGAAGATCAGGCCCTTCCTCTTTTTGGAGGAAGGGCCTTTTGTTATTGCGCAAGTTGTCCACAGACAGGTATGGGGGTGTGGATAGGTGGAAATTGTCCACTTATTCACTTTTTTCAAAGGATTGTGACGGAGAGGTGGACGGATATGCGACAGTAGGTGCATCTCTACGACGAAGGAGTTGCATATGACAGTTGCCGTGGCCACGCCATTCAATATGGACGAACAGGCTTTCCTGCAAACGATGGATCGGCTGATCGAGCGCTTCGACCGGTACAGCTCGGGGCGTTGTTTCGCGGACCTTGATCGGATACGTCTCGAACACGATATGGAAGGTCCGCTTTCCCTGTTCGATGACGTGGTGCACGAGCTTGCGGATGACTTGTTCGGCGGCACGTCATGGCCGGTGAACCTCGACATGGATATGATCATATTGGATCGGTTCCAAATAGGCTATGATGCCGAATTCCTGACCGGATGCCGCAATGTGGTTCGTAAATACGGCATGAGCGCATGGCTGTATGAAATGATTAATGATGCTTCCGTCGCGGTGGCGACGCATCGGCCGAGCAACAGGATGCCGTTCCAGCTTGGTCTGTTCGATACACGTGAGGTGTTCCGAAGGAAAAAGACCAAGGGGAAGAAGAGCGGAGGCGGAAGGAGGAAACGGCTCGAATGCATGATGGAATACCTGCGACAGACCTACCGTCTGGCCGCATACACTCTGTTGCGATGGGGAGGGGGCGAGCCTAGGGCCGCTGATGCGGCGCTGATGGTTCTCGCTTATGGGGGATTGGGTATGTGTATGCTCCGCGATGATCCGAAAGTGGTCGAATTGGGATGTGATCCCGATTTCCGATACAGGCATGTATGCGCCCAGTTGCAGGATATGCGGATCAAGGCGGATCTGGAATATGCCTGTTCTGTGGATCTGAGCGTCACCAGCTCATTGGAATATCCGGCTTGCCTCGATGCCAGATATCTGTATGACGCCGAACACATTGTGGAGGCATATCGGAATCTGTGGGATGAGAACACTAAGCCCGTCGCCCAACTACTGGCCGAGATCGAGGACAATGGCGTATATGAAGTGGAGGATATATGGAAAGACCCGCTCTATCTGCATGACCTTGCCATCTCCCTTATGGGGCCGTCGGCTTCGGGTCTTCTCCAGGAAGGCTTCAGACTGCGTGATCGAACCATGTTCGAGAATGGTGTCAAAGAACTTGACAGCCAGGCACGCAATGTGAGGAAGGCTGGTCTGCTGCTTACCCTTGCCGGATATATCTTTTTCGCCGAACCGGAGGATCGCATGGATGCGATGCTCGCTTCGCACAAGGATCGCAAACGCATGTTGGACAACTATGAAAAGCTTGGCGAAATGGCCGCGACCATCGCCTTGTACCGTCTTCCTCGGGATCGCGAATCGCTTCGGGCAGTGCGGGCCCTGCTCATGCATGAGACGGGCGTGTACGCGGACAAGATGGGAGAGCTCATGGGTCTCGCCGACGAGCCGGACGGGGAAGACGAAGCCACCGCTCCGGTCATGGGGTGAAAGACGGTTTTCCGCATATTGGACATGACAATGCTTTGGGATTGACTCTACAACCATTGTAAGGTTTAGCCTTCCTGCTGGAAGACATAGGCCGAAACGGGAGGATAAGAGACAACCCATGGGAAAGAACCTGACAACGGGAAGCGTGTTCAGAACGATCGTCACCTTCGCGTTGCCGTATCTGCTGTCGTATTTCCTGCAGACGCTGTACGGCATGGCCGATCTGTTCATCGCCGGACAGTTCATCGGCATCGACGGCATCACCGCGGTGGCGAACGGCAGCCAGGTGCTGTACATGCTCACCGTGGTCATCGTGGGTCTTGCCATGGGCGCGACCGTCACCATCGGCCGTGCGGTCGGCGCGAACAGGCTCGACCGTGCGGCCAAGGCCATCGGCAACGTCATCACGCTGTTCGCAGGAATCGCGTTGGCGCTGACGGTCGTTCTGCTGTTGAACGTGCACAACATCATCTCGCTGATCGGCGTGCCAGTCGAAGCCGTCGAGGGAACCGCGCAGTATCTGACCATCTGCTATATCGGCATCCCGTTCATCGTCGCGTACAACATTATCAGCTCGGTGTTCCGTGGGATGGGCGATTCGAAAAGCCCCATGTATTTCATTGCGGTTGCATGCTTCTGCAACATCGTGTTCGACTACCTGTTTATGGGCTGGCTGCGTCTTGGTCCCTCGGGCGCGGCATTGGGCACCACACTGGCGCAGGCCATCAGTGTGACCGTGACATTGGTGGCGATTCGCCGCCGGCGTACGGGCATCAGACTGAAGTTCGGCGATCTTCGCCCCGATAGGGCCATGCTCCGCGGCATTCTCGGCATCGGAGTGCCGACGGCGGTTCAGGACGGCTGCATCCAGATCGCCTTCATCATCATCACGGTCATCGCCAACTACCGTGGCCTGAACGATGCGGCAGCTGTCGGCGTCGTCGAAAAGGTGATCAGCGCGTTGTTCCTGGTACCGTCGTCCATGCTGGCCACGGTATCCGCCGTCTCGGCGCAGAACATCGGTGCCGGCAGGATGGAGCGAGCGACGAAGACACTGCGATACGCCACCGCGATCACCGTCGTCTACGGCATCGTCATATCGATTGTGGTGGAACTGACGGCGGGCTCCATCGTCGGCCTGTTCACCACCGATGCGACGGTAATCCTGCTGGGAACACAGTACATCCGCAGCTACATCGTCGACAGCATCTTCGCGGGCATCCACTTCTGCTTCAGCGGCTTCTTCGCCGCATGCGGGCGCTCCTATATCGGATTCATCCACAATATCGTGGCCATCACCCTGGTCCGTGTGCCCGGGGCGTATCTGGCATCCAAGCTGTTCCCGAACACCTTGTTCCCCATGGGCGTCGCCGCGCCCGCCGGATCGCTGCTTTCCGTGCTGATCTGTCTTGGCTTCTACGCGTGGCTCAAGCGTCACGGCGTAATTTCGGAGAAGGCGCGTGCATGACGGCGAGTGAGCGAAGTGGAGGGCGCGACGCTTTGCCGGGTGACGGCAGACTGTTCCGTATAGGCAAGGTTGCAGATATGTTCAATGTGTCGCTGGGCACGCTTCGGCATTATGAGCGTTGCGGCTTGCTGGAACCCGAATATATCGACCCGCGCACCGGGTACCGGTATTACGGTGCCAAGCAGTTCGAGGTGCTGAACACAATCCGGTACCTGCGTGTGCTGGATATGCCGTTGACGCAGATAGCCGAGTTCCTGCACAATCGCGACGTGCATGTCATCGAGGACAAGCTGTGTTGCACAGAAAGCCCTGATCGAGCGCAAACAGCATGAGCTGGAAATGGTCCAGCGGAAGATCGACCATCGCTTGGAGCGGCTGCGGGACGCTGAGCAGTCCGAATTCGACGTGATACGTGTTGTGCGGCAACCCGCCTGCAGGATCGTCTGGATCAGGGATTCACCGAAGGTCGACTCGTATCTCGGCCTGGAATATTCGATCCGCAAGCTGGAGCAGCATCAGAAGGATTCGCTGGTCTTCCTCGGCAAGGTCGGCGTCGGCATTGACAAGGAATCGTTGGAACAGGGCGGATATGCCGATTACGGGTTGGTGTTCCTATTGCTTGACGACGAGGACGAATATGAGGGCGACACCGTGGCATTGCCGGAGACCGATTGCGTGCGCATCCGGTTCCGGGGGAGTCATGGCGATGCCCCCGACCGGTATCGCGAGCTGATATGGTACACCGCAGAGCAGGGTCTCGACATCACCGGGTTCTCACGTGAGATCGCGTTGATCGATGAAGGGTTGACATCGGATCCCGCCCAGTTCGTGACCGAGATCTGCATCCCGGTGCGCTAGCCACTTTCCGGCGACGTGTGGCGCTACTTGGCTTTCTCCTTCAGAGTCGGCGCAAGGGTGCCGGCCAGCGCGCGCTCGCCCGGCCTGGCCAATGGGCCGACCAGTTCATGCGCCGTGTACGGCTCCTCAAGATAGGCGATGTCGGATTCGCTGAGTTTTACTCCAAGTGCTTCGATGACATCATCCACGCGCTCCGTCTTCGAGCAGCCGACGATCGGTGCCGTGACGTCCTTGGCCCAATGCCAGGCGAGGGCGATCCGCGCCATCGGCACGCCGAGCCGTTCCGCGAGCCCGTGCACGCGTTCGATGATCGGCATATCCTGCGCACGTGCCTGATCGTACTTGTTGCGCATGGTGCCGTCGGTGGTGCCGCGTTTGGAATCGGAATCCCAGGACGGATGGGTCAGATGGCCGGACGCCATGGGGAGTATGGGGTGAGCGCCATGTTGTACTGACGGCTGTTCGGTGGCGTCGGCATCGATGGTCCACTGATGGAATTACGGGGAGGTCTTGCCGAAACTCATACCGCCAAGGCAGACCTTGGAAACTTGGATGCCGGACCATCCCAGTGGGGCGTAGCTCATGTCAGTCATACTGAAGCTCTTCTGCCGTTGATGTTCGGAAGGTCAGCATATCCCGTTTCGATTGGCAGAACCAATACCTCGCATGAATGGTTTGATATGCAATCGACGCATGGAACGATATACCATACTCACATTGGACATTCTTTTTCGCCGGGCGTTGAATAGGGAACGGTACAGAGCATAAATGAAAGGACGGGTCGACAATGGAAAATCCGAGCGCATTCCCGATGGGAGAACCGAACGACGGCTTCGCGCAGTACTTCGTGGGACAGAGCTACCTTGCTCCGGTGCTCGAGACTCCGCAGATTGCCATCCATAACGTGACCTTCGAGCCGGGTTGCCGCAACAACTGGCACATCCATCACAACGCGGCGCAGGTACTCATCGCGGTCGGCGGTTGCGGCTACTACCAGATCGAGGGACAGGAGCCAAAGGAGCTCAAGGCCGGGCAGGCCGTCTGCATCCCCGCGGATACGAAGCACTGGCATGGCGCCGCCCCCGGCGAATCATGCTCGCATCTAGCCTTCATGGTCCCTGCGGGCGATCCGGCATCCATGAGCAACGAATGGCTCGAGCCGGTGGATGCCGAAGCCTACGGCAAACTTGCCTGAGGTCTGTTGTTCTTATATGGAGGGCCATCCTGCAAAAGTGGGATGGCCCTTTTTGTTGTTCAGGGCGATAACGGTTTGAAGCCTTGCGGCGAGTGGCGTCATGCGAGGAAATCCGCAAGCAGATTGCACAAGTAGCTTGTGTAAGTGCTATGGTGGCCAGCTGGAGGCAATCGAAATGGATACGAAAGACGAATATTCGACATCGGATGTCGCCATGGAATTGGCGATTGCGGTCAGCAGGCTGCAAGCTCGGATGAAGCATGAGGCCGGCATCGCGGAACGGGGCATCACCGCTTCGCAGCTTGCCATGTTGAAGCGGCTGGATACCGAGGGAGAACTGTCGGTATCGACTTTGGCCGCGTACGAACACGTATCGCAACAGGCCATCACCCAGCGTCTTGAACTACTGAGGTCCACAGGGTATGTCACACAGCATGCCGATTCGAAAGATCGTCGTCGTCGACTGGTCGGCTTGACCGATGAAGGACATGCGTTCCTCGCCCACGTAACCGCTAGCCAAACAACTTGGCTGGCGCATGCCATCGAATATGCATTGGATGACGGCGAGCGCGGGGACCTCGCCGCTGCGACCACATTGATCGAACGCATCGCCGCCACGGAATCGCTGCCGACGGGAGGCGACACGCGATGAAGACGGCTGATAAGACAAGAGAAACTCCCGCGTTTCCCAAGACCTTCATCATGGCGATGATATTTGGGGTCGGTCTCAACCCTGTCAACAGCACGCTTATCTCGACGGCGCTCGCACCGATTTCACATGATTTGCGGATTGATGCCGGAAGGGCGACCCTGCTGATATCTGCGCTGTACCTGACATGTGCCATCGCGCAGCCGACGGCGGGCAAGCTTTCTGAGATCATTGGTCCTCGCTCGGTGTTCATGGCCGGTGCGGCATTGGTCATGATTGGAGGACTACTGGGTGGTTTCGCCCCGAATCTCGGCGTGCTGCTGACGTCGCGTGTGCTTATTGGTGCGGGCACATCCTGTGGCTATCCTGCTGCCATGCTGCTGGTTCGCAGACGGGCTGATCGCATGGGATTGGCGGAACCGCCTTCGTTGGTCCTTTCCATTCTCGCTATGGTGGGACTGGTGCTCATCGCTGTCGGTCCACCGTTGGGCGGCCTGTTGGTCACCTTTTTGGGATGGCGCTCCACCTTCTTCGTCAACGTGTTGGTCGGCATCATCACGATTGTGCTGGGATTGGCAAGCATCGAGCCCGATGCGAAGCATGAACATCGCATGACCGTATCCTTCTTCATCGCGCATCTCGATGTCATGGGTCTGTTGCTATTCTCCATCACAATCAGCGCGCTGCTGATTGTTCTTATGAGTTTGCCTACTTTCGACAAGGTGTCCGGTTGCGTCACTGTCATCGCTTTGTTGGCTTTTGTCGCGTGGGAGTTGCATGCGGCAACGCCTTTCGTCGATGTGCGTTCACTCGCGGCGGATAATGCGATGACGTTGAATTTTCTGCGTGCGATGCTCACCATGCTTGGCGCTTATGTGGTCATGTACGCCTTGCCCCAGTGGTTGGAGGATGCCTGCCATATGAACGCCGGTGTTTCCGGCATGTTCATCATTCCGATGGGGGTGGTGGCGACAGTGGCTTCGTTATCCATCGCGAAGAAGCCGATGGTGTGCTGTTCGGCGATGGTGGCGGTGGGCATGTTGTTGGCTTGCACGTCATCCGCTGGCATGGTCGTATTGCCGTTGACCGCCTCCGCTGTCGCGGGACTGGTGTTGGGACTCAGCATGTCGACCAGTCAGACCGTGCTATATCGCCGAGCGGCATCCGAGCATATTAGCACGTCGTCTGGTCTGCTGCGCACGTCCATCTATATCGGGTCTATCGGTGCGTCCTCATTGAGTGGCGTGTTCTTCGGTGAGACGGTCACTGATGGAGGGCTCCACGGCATTGGCATCACAGTTGCGGTTTTGGGGGTCGCCGCGCTATTGGCGACGGTTATGGATCGTACGTTGCGGTAGTCCGGGGAAGTTGTCCGCATCGTGAATGATGGTACGGACGGCCTCGCGTGCCGGATATACTGGACTGCGGTGATGGGACTCGCCTGAAGCCGTTACAGGCTTCGAACCGCAAACCCGCTGATGGTTCCTACGACATAGGGTGTGCTGTACCTTATGGCTTTCAGCGGTTGTGGCATCGCCATTCTTCCATGTCTGTCATATTGGTTCGGCACCTCGCTGGAAAGAAGATACATGGCACGACAACATATCATTCGAGTCGATCTCATATGCGTGGTGTTCCTTGGGGGATGCATCGGAACCGCATTACGCTACGCTTGTTCGGTCATTCCCGACTGCGGCGCATTCCATATCGGCACATTCGCGGCGAATATGGCCGCCTGCTTCGTATACGCGGCGCTTTCGGCATGGCTGGGAGGAACCCGCAGAACCGTGGGACGCGCGAAGGAATATGTGAACCGTGGATGTGGCATGGGCATGTGTGGAGGATTGTCCACCATGTCCACTCTCGCCCTCGAGGAATTCACTATGCTGCATGACGGCAAAGCCATGGATTGTGCGGCGTATTGTTGCACGACCTTCATCGTGGGCTGTCTGCTGGCATACGTTGGCGCGCATGTCGGGCTGCGGTTTGCCGGTACTGAGCATAACGATGGTGATCGCCATGCCATGGGCAAGGAGGCGGACTGATGAATAATGCGGTCATCGCCGTATCGGTGTGCCTGTGTGGTGGTCTCGGCGCCGCCGCAAGGTATGTTTGTGATTCCGTTATCAAAGCTTCTTGGCATAAGGCATTTCCTTTGTCGACCTTTGTGATCAACAGTATTGCCGGATTCCTGGCAGGCGTGATTGCAGGTCTGTACTCACGCCGGTTTCTGTCGGATCCCGCGCATGTGATGTTGGCGACCGGCTTCCTTGGTGGATTCTCCACATTCTCCACCATGATGAACGAATCCGTGACGTTGTTGCGCGGTGGGCGGATCACCGTGTTCGTGGGATATGTGCTGACGTCGGTGGTGGTTCCTGTGATGGCCGCGGCATTGGGATATTGCCTTGTCGTCTGAGACTGGAGCGAGGACGTTGACTCGGGGCGTCGTTTCATTGTCTCTGGGTATGGATGGTTTATGGATTACCGCGACGCGGATTGGATAGTTTTCCATGAAAACGAGGAAAAACTATTGTCTTTTCCGTGTTTCCTCGATACATTGGTGGCTGGCCGCCCATGACAATCGAAAGGACTGACCATGACGCAGCAGGGCATGTCGACCAAGTCGAGGCATCTGACCATTCCCGATCTCATCACGATAGGTGTGTTCACTGCCTTGTATTTCGTGCTGGTCGCCGTGGCCACGCTGTTCAGTTCCGTGGCTTTGATGGGATTCGGCATGATTCTTCTGCCTGCGGTCGCCGCATTGATCTGTGGTTGCGTATATATGCTCCTGGTTGCCAAGGTCGGAAAATTCGGCGCGATTAGCGTGATGGGCATCGTCGTCGGATTGTTCTTGTTCGTATCCGGACATTTCATCCTTTCCCTTGCTGCGAGCATCGTGTTTCCGGTCATCGCTGATGCCATCGCTCGCGCCGGGGACTATCGGAGCAAGACAGGTATCCTGGCGAGTTATGTCGTGTTCTGCTATGGGCTGACCGGTCCGATTCTGCCGTTGTGGTTCATGAAGGATGCCTATGTGGCCAGTCTGCAGGCCCGTGGCAAGGACTCGTCCTATATCGATGGTGTGTTCGCACATGTCAATACCGGCACGTTTTTCATTGCCATGATAGTGGTACTGGTATGTGCGTTGCTCGGAGGCTGGTTTGGGCAGCGTATGCTGAAGAAGCATTTTGCGAAGACCGGCATCATCTGATGGCCCTGGACCCAAGAACCAAACTGTACCTAGTGGCATTGGCCAACCTGTTGCTGTTCTTCCATGTCGACGTGGTTGTGGAGTCGCTTACAGTATTGCTGCTTCTTCTGCCACTGCTCGGCGCGGGACGATGGGCGGCTGCGGTACGCTTCGGTTGCATCTATGTATTGCTACTAGTGGGGACTTGGGCATCGACGCTTGACGATGGCGGCAGCTGGTTGCATATGCTTGGTTTGCTTTGTGTCGGCATCCGGATGATGATGCCTTGTCTGATTGCCGGCATATACGCATTCACCACGACTACGGCCAGTCAATTCGTGTGTGCCCTGCGGCGCATGCGCATTCCGGAGACGATTGTGATTCCATGTGTGGTGTGCATCCGGTTCTTCCCGACAATCCATGACGATTACCATCAGATTCGTGACGCGATGGCATTACGTGGCATCGCCCAGGGGACATTCGCCCTGCTCCGTCATCCGGCTCAGTCTTTGGAATACATCCTGATGCCGTTGTTGATGAACGCTACGGGGGTCGCCCAGGATTTGTCCGTAGCCGCACTGACCAAAGGAATCGGCATTCGCGGGCCTCATACATGTCATACCGAAATCCGCATGCATGGCATTGATTGGGCATGGATGGTCATCTGCACGGTTCCTCTGGCATTGGGCATTGGAGGAGCATGGTGAGTATCGGAAGTGATATCAATCGGATAGTCGCATGGACGCAACGGTGCTCATTCGCATATCATGCTGATGAAGCTGCTGAGGTCGATGCGCTGAATGACATCAGCTGTGCCATACCGCAAGGCGAGATTGCCATCTTATGTGGACAAAGCGGCTGTGGCAAAACCACGTACACACGTTTGCTCAATGGTCTGATACCTGGTTTCTATTCCGGCGATTTGCAGGGCATCCATATGACGTGCGGAATCCGCGCCGGATTGGCTCCTGTGGAAAGCTATGTGGGACAGGTGGGCAGCGTATTCCAGAATCCGAAGACGCAGTATTTCAATGCTGATTCCACCGATGAGCTGGCATTCCCCTGCGAGAATACGGGCATGTCTCCCGCGCGGATTCGGCAACGCGTGCATGATGTCGCGGAGCAGTTTCACATCAGGCATCTATTAGGTCGTAGGATCATGACGCTTTCAGGTGGCCAGAAGCAACAGCTTGCTGTCGCGGCATCGACCATGCTGGCTCCTGGACTCATCGTTATGGATGAGCCGACAAGTAATTTAGATATGGTGGCGATTCGCAGGCTGCATGACATGGTCTCCCGATTGAGAGCTGATGGAATGACCATCGTCATTGCCGAACACCGTCTTGCATGGTGCGCGGATTTAGCGGACCGTTTCATAGTGTTCGATCACGGTACGATTCTCGGTGAATATGAGGCGTCCGATTTTCTGGCGATGTCCGAACAGCGCGTCGCGGCATTAGGATTGCGCGCCCTCGATGACAGACCATACAGGCTTGCCGTGCATCGTAAACTCCAACATGGAGGCATTGCGCCCGACGAGGACAAGCGACAGGTCGTCATTGGTGTGCGCGGCCTGAGTGTAGGCCATACAAAGCGGGGACTTCTAGGCCGCAAGACACCCGTATTCGCACGTGATATTCCCGATTTCGACATTCACGAGGGTGAGATTCTTGGCCTTATGGGGTCGAACGGGGTTGGCAAAAGCACTTTGGCACGTACGCTATGCGGTCTTGCCGCTCCGTTGAACGGCATGGTGCTATTGAATGGGACGAAAGCGAGCCGCGGCGCTTTGACTCGTGCCGGATTTCTCGTCATGCAGGACGTCAATTACCAGCTCTTCTCCGATAGTGTTCGGGAAGAGGCATTACTGGGACTTGATGGGATGGATGACGCTGTGCGTGACCGATGCGATGCTGTGCTACGAGACCTCGACCTATTGGATTCCGTGCAGCGCCACCCGATGAGTTTATCCGGCGGTCAAAAGCAGAGGCTGGCTATAGCCTGCGCTTTGATGAGCGATAAGCGATTCATTGTTTTGGACGAACCGACCAGCGGACTGGACCGGTTGCATATGACCCAAGTCGGCGGACTTCTGCGAAAGCTCGCGGACCGTGGCAAAGCGGTGTTGGTCGTAACACATGATTATGAGCTTGCAGCGCTATGGTGCGACCGCATCATAGCGCTGGAAGACGAACTGCATAACGAACAGGGAGAAGAAGAGGATCGTCTGGCATGGACTTCAATGTGAACGATTGGCTGGGAGACTGGATTAGCTTCGAACATTTGATCAACAATCATGACCCGAACCTTGACCGGGCTTGGAAGGATTCGACGAAAGCCATGCGATCCAAGCCGCTGTTCGCGATCATGATGCTCGGCGATGCGCGACGCTTCTGGGCAAAAGCCTGCAAAACCTCGGGCAAGGAGTGGCGATTCCGCATTGGTGGATGGCATATCGAGCAGCCGTCCGCAGTTGGCGACGATGATGCTGTCGCAGGCTTTAACCTGACTTGGCTGGACGAAAAACGCACCCCCATCACAACACATGAATATCGGCTCGATCATGTGCACGACAAGGGGCTGGAAGGCAAACCCTGCTATGTGTTCCACGCTAGCGATGCCGGTGCCTCCGATCCCTTCGCCGTACTCATCGCGATGGAGCCCATGCCTGAACGCTCCGTGCTCAGACACGGGGGACTGCTCAGTCATCTGCATTTTCAATATGCCTCTGATGAAGGCGAACTCATCAAAGGTACTGGCAAACAAGCCACGCTCCGCCATCGCATGTGGTATCCCACCATGTGCGCCGCTGAAGGGACGTTACTTGATCAATGCAACATCGTACGTGCGCTGCATCATCTTCAAGCATGGCGGGAACTGCCTGTCCCATCATCAGACTGACTGCAGATGCCCGAAGATGGGACAATATCAGCATTGCGACGATTGTAGGTATCGTCCAGTGACGCTTTCCGGACATGCGGCGATCCGAGAAGGCGCTCCCTCGCATACTACGCGTCCGCCTGCTTCACCGCCGCCCGGTCCCATATCCACCACATAGTCCGCATTGGCAATCACGTCCAAATCATGTTCGATGACGACCACCGTCGCGCCATTCGCTACAAGTTCATCAAACACGTGCAGCAGCACGCGAACATCAAGCGGATGCAAGCCGATTGTCGGCTCATCGAACACGAATACCGCATCATGCTGTTTCCGCCCCATCTCGCTGGCCAATTTCAAACGCTGGGCCTCACCGCCCGACAGCGCGGGAGTTGGCTCGCCCAACGCAAGATAGCCCAAACCCAATTCATGCAACGTGGCAAGCTTCGTTTGGATCGGTTTGACATCTCGTAAGACAGGCATGGCATCGTCGACGGTCATTGTCATTAACTGCGGCATCGAATACGCCACTCCGTCGGTGCAGGGGAGCTTCAGCTCGGCGATTGCATCGGAATACCGCGAGCCATGGCATGCCGGGCATTCGATATCGACGTCAGGCAGGAACTGCACGTCGAGCGAAATCGATCCCGTGCCGTCGCACGTCGCGCAACGCAGCTTGCCAGTGTTATAGGAGAATGCCCCCGCTTTCAGACCGATGGTCCGCGCAGCATCTGTTTTTGCGAACGCGCGTCGAAGATCGTCATGGACGCCGCAATATGTAGCGACGGTGGAACGTATGTTCGCGCCGATAGGCGTGGCATCGATAAGATGTGCCTTGGACACACCGTCCGCCTCGAGGAGCCGCACCTGCGTCGGCTGCGGCGACCTGTCGATCCGCGACTGCAAAGCGGGCATCAACATCTCCAGTACCATCGTCGTCTTGCCGGAACCGGATACCCCTGTTACGGCGGTCAGCCGTCCACGGGGAATATCTACCGATAACGGGCCGACGGTATGCAGACGGTCGGTTTCCATATGAATTCGTCCTGCGGAGAAGATTTCATGGGCGTCAATGTTGTCACGCACACGGTCATGAACGTTGCCACCCTGGGCAAGGAACGGCGCGATGCGCGATTCGCGGGTATCAATCACCTGCGGCACCGTTCCCTGCGCAATCACCTGACCGCCCTTTGCGCCGGCACCTGGCCCCATCTCGATGAGATAATCGGTTTCGGCCAGCACCCGAGTGTCATGATCGACCACTACCACGGAATTGCCATCAGCCACCAGGTCACGCATGACACCGAGCAGTCCGTCGACATTCGCGGGATGCAACCCAATCGACGGCTCATCCAGCACATATAACACGCCTGTGGTGCGATTGCGCACGGCGCGGGCAAGCTGCACGCGTTGGCGCTCGCCGGTGGACAGCGTGGCTCCGGCGCGGTCCAAGGACAGATACCCGAGACCGAGTTCCAATAAACGCCGTGACGTATTGAGGAACGATTCACAGATGGCGCTCGCCATGGTGTGCATATGTGGTTCCAGCGATTCCGGCACGGACCCTACCCAGGAAACGAGTGCGTCCAGAGACATCGCGGTTGCCTGAGCCAGATTGATGTCTCTGATACGTGGCTGGCGGGCGCGTTCGGAAAGTCTGGTCCCTCCGCAATCGCTGCAGGGACGCTCTTTGAGGAACCTCGCAACACGTTTAAGCCCTTTTTCGTCCTTGGCTTTGGTGAGGGCGTTCTCCACGGTGTATACGGCGTTGTAGTACGTGAAGTCGAGTTCGGCGAAATCGTCGCCTTTTTTCGGCTTGTATAGGATGTGCTTCTTGATGGCTGGGCCGGCGAACACGATATCTCGTTCTTGTTCGGTGAGTTGGTTGAACGGTACGTTGGTACGTACTCCCATGGCCCCGCATACTTGCTTCATCAAATCCCACATCAACGATCCCCACGGCAGCACGGCTCCCTCGTCAATGCTTTTCGACTCATCCGGTACCAAGGCGGAACGGTCGACTTCCCTCATGATTCCGGTGCCTGAGCATGTCGGACACGCGCCCGCGGCGTTGAATGCGAGATCCTCCGCTGATGGCGGATGCATGAGTCCGCCGCAGAACGTGCAATGCATCGGAAGCTCGGCGGCAACGTTCATCGTGGGTTGGTTGCGTGCTCCGCAGTGTTCGCACACGTGCGATCCGATCCGGGAGAACAGGAGGCGCAGACTGTTGAGCAGTTCGCTCATTGTGCCGAACGTGGAACGGACTCCAGGCACTGATGGACGCTGATGCAGTGCCAATGCCGCCGGAATATGACGCACCTCGTCGACGGTTGCGCGGCTTGCCTGGGTCATACGTCTTCTTGTATAGGTCGATAGCGCTTCCAGATAGCGTCGTGATCCCTCCGCGTACAGCACGCCAAGCGCGAGGGAGCTTTTTCCTGAGCCTGAGATTCCGGCTATGCCGACCATGCTGTTGAGCGGGATGTCGATGTCGACGTCTTTCAGATTATGTACGTGGGCTCCGCGCACTTCGATACATGAGGGGAGTGGCCGAGACACTTGTGTTTCGTATGCAAAGATAGAAGGAGACGGTTTCATACCGGCAATTCTATGCTTGCCATATGGTTATCACATATACGGATGAAAAGAAATTCACCAAGGAACAGACCCAGCGACTGTTTCTTTCAGTCGGCTGGGTGTCCGGTCAATATCCTGAACGGTTGCATAAGGCGTTGATGGGGTCATCCACCGTATTCAGCGCATGGGATGGCGAACGTCTGGTGGGTCTGGTGCGAGTGCTTGATGACACGGAGATGGTGGCATACATGCACTATGTGCTGGTCGATCCTGAATACCAAGGGCGCGGCATTGCCGGACATCTTGTCGGCATGGTCAAGCAGCGGTACCACGATTACCTGTATATCGAGGTTATGCCTGAGGAAAGCAAGAATGCCACGTTCTATGAGAAGCATGGATTCCATATTATGGAGGATGGCGTCGCCATGCAGATATGCAATCCGGGAGAACGGCACTGACGGAACGGGCATCGGGCATGTCTTGAGAACTTCGGGCGGTGAGGGGCGCCATCTTTCGCCGGAGGCGTTTCCATTACCGCTTATATTTTTTGGGGTTCGGCTGTCAGATCTTGAATGAACGACGGATGAATCCGTATACGGTGTCCCAGTAGCGTTTCGGATCCACGGTGGAGCTTTCCATATGATCGGCGTCCGGAACCAGCAGACGTTCGCGGTCGATGCTGGAGCAGGCGTTGTAGTTCATGTCGAGGAAACGTGGGCTGACCATGCGGTCCTTTCCTCCATGGATGAACAGCATCGGAATGACCGTATGCCGCAATGACGGTATGCAGGACGCTTCGGTGAAATCATAGCCGGCACGGCGCTTGCAGATCAGACCCGCCGCGTCCACACATGCCGAGGCGAGAAGCTTTGGCATGTGGAACATGCCTCGCGCGCTGTCTATGAATTCCATGCGGGCGGAAGTGTATCCGCTTTCGGCGATTGCCGCGATGACATTGCGTGGCAGTTCCGGCGTGCCGGTCGTCATCATCACCGTCGTGGCTCCCATGGATCCTCCGAATAGGAGAATGCGTGCTTGATCGTCGCTATCCACAATCAGCCGTATCCAATCAAGCAGATCATTGCGCTCCAACCATCCCATGCCTACATATCGTCCTTCGCTCAGATCCTGGGCCCGTTGGGATGGTGCGAGGACGGTGAAGCCCATGCGGGCATAGCGGTGTGCCCATTTGGCTTGTTCTTCAGGGGCTCCGGTATAGCCATGCACGCAGATGGCATATATATGCGGCGTCGGGTCGATGCAATCCGGATCGAAGAGCCAGCCATGCAGCTTAAGCCCATCGCGGCTGGTGATGGATACCGGCTGTTTCGTTTCGGAAAACCATTGCTCGGCCTCTTTGGCCTCGCCTTGGTTCATCTTTCCCTCGCGATCCGGAGCGATCAGCGCCTGATGGAAAATGGAATGCTTCCACTGCGTGTCGATGGCAAAGCGGAACAGCATATGTGCTGACGCCGCGAGCAATCCCGTCGCTGCGACGGTCGTGACGCCAGTCGCGAGCTGAATGTTGCGGATGAGCGCGGAATGGTCATGCGTCGTTGCCATTTTCTGATTCCTTACCACTGGTTGGTGCTTGTCTGACTACGATTGTACGTGGGTTTGCGCATAGTCCGCGTTTTATGCACCTTGCTCCTCTGATTGCAGGGAAATGTCAGCGCACCATGTATACTAGATAACTGTTGTCTTGGCGAGGGAGGTTCCGCCTCCGTTATCGACTTGGCGTATGATATGAAACTCCTTGGGTTTTTTATGCGGCTCGTCGGTGCGCCGAAACATAAGAACGATGTATCAAGGAGATATTGATTATGGCTACCACCATCACTCTTGAAGGCGCTGCCCGTACCGAGTTCGGCAAGGGCGCTGCCCGCCGCATGCGCGTCG